>Ga0157360_1000345_pt1 | contig 18284 bp, 19 predicted proteins | sample AttlaeALBM1_FD_111483 | JGI IMG/M metagenome (GOLD analysis project Ga0157360, IMG submission 111483) | Fungus gardens microbial communities from leaf cutter ant in Ribeirão Preto, State of São Paulo, Brazil - Atta laevigata ALBM1 | ecosystem: Host-associated > Fungi > Mycelium > Unclassified ... | reverse complement strand
TGCTGTCATGTGCCATAGCGCCCTGCGACATCGTCCCTTGTGACATGGTGTCCTGAGCGAAGGCAGGGGCTCCCAGCAGCATTGTCGAAGAAAAGGCACAGGCAAGTGCGAGTGTACGAAAAGACATGATTACATTCCTGGATCGGTTCAAAGGATCGGAAAATGGGCGCGCCAGCTTCCGATATCTTTTCTTTCGCATCAGGCTTGCCGCAGGTTACATGCCTGCGTGATTTTTTATGAGCCGCCGAACCAGTCATACCCCTGGTCTTCCCAATATCCGCCCGGGAAATGGTTCGTGACCTCGATAGAGGCGAGATATTTCGGGTTTTTGTAGCCGAGTTTTGTAGGGATGCGGATTTTCATCGGGGCGCCATAGGCGGGTGGGAGAGGGTTCCCGCCGAAATCCAGCGCCATGATTGTCTGCGGATGAAGTGCCGTCGCCATATCGATACTCGTGCTGTAATCATCAAAACAGCGGAAATTCACATATCTTGCCCGTAGATCGGCCCCGACATGTTGCAGGAATACAGAGAGCGGAACCCCCGACCAATCTCCGATAGCGCTCCAGCCCTCCACGCAGATATGTCGCGTGATCTGCCTTTTCTGCGGCAGGGTACGAAACCGGGCGACGGACCAGGGGCTCTTGTCTGAAACAAGCCCGCTCACCTCCAGCCGCCAGGATGAAGTCTCGACGAGCCTTATGTCGCTCTCGTCATAATAGGCATTGAATGGAAAGGGATGTGTGATGCGTGACGGGTCAAATTCCCTTGCGAGGCGCTGACGGCTGAAAAGAAGCGCCTGCATCCGGTCGGTGAAACGTGACATCAGGCTGAGGGCGTGTTCCACCGACGCATTATTGTCCAGTGCGCAGCCTGACAGCAGGGAAAGCCCACCAAGCGAAAGACTGTTCCGCAGGAAGAGCCTGCGTTCGAGCTTGCGCAACTCAGGCGCGACACCGGCGCGGTCGATTTTCGGCGGGCTCATGATGCGCTCTCCTTGTCGCTATCTGGCATGCGTCGCCCGAACACCATGCCCCACAAGGTGGCAGGCACCATCAGGGCAAGCGCGACATGAAGTAGAAGAAAGCCCACAATCAGGCTCATCATGGCAAAATGGATGCACCGGGCAATGTCGTAGCCTCCGAATAACCAGGTCAGCCATCCAAGTTGCACGGGTTTCCAGATCGAGAGGCCCGTCGTGACCGTCAGCACAGCCACCACAAGCACGCCCGTGTAGAGCGCACGTTGCACGGCGTTGTAGTGACCGGCCTTGTGGGAGAGCTTCAGGCGCACGGCCTGCCCTATATCCCTCATCACAGATCGCGGTCCTGCGGGGCGCAGGTCATTGCGAAAATGCCCGCTTGCGACGCCATACACGACGTAAATCAGCCCCGCCCCCATCAGCACCCACATGGCAGCAAAATGCCAGGCAATGCCGCCGCCAAGCCAGCCTCCAAGAGTGATGGCAGCGGGGAATTCGAAAGGCAGGATAGGGGAGGCGTTGTAGATCTGCCAGCCACTACCGATCATGACGAGCATGGCAAACGCGCCTGCCCAATGGGTGAGGCGTATGATCGGTGCGGGCGCGCGTCGCGATCGTGACATGGCAGTTCGTTCCCTGAGTCTTCTGGAGGCTGGCAGAGCTTCCTTCGTGCGCAGGCCCCTAAAAGTTACGGCACGGAACGAAAAAAACAGTGTGGCTGCCCGTAACCTCTGCACGGTGCAGCACGAATGATGGAGTGAAATTCAGCAAAAGGGCGAAGTTCATGACATCGCGTCGACAATTCTGCCTTGCTTCAGTCTGTCTGGCTCTGTCGGGCCGCGCATGGGGCGCAGAACCTTATCCCGTGACGCATAGTGCTGCTGAATGGCGGCGCCTGCTCACACCGGAGCAATTCGAGATTCTGCGCGAGGCTGGCACAGAGGCACCCTGGTCCAGCCCGCTCCTGAACGAACACCGACAGGGGCGGTTTGCCTGCGCAGGCTGCGCAACGCCGGCATTTGACTCACGCAGCAAGTTCGAAAGCGGGACGGGCTGGCCAAGTTTCACGGCAGCGCTGCCCCATGCTGTTCAGGAGCGTGGGGATGACAGTCTTGGCATGGAGCGCACGGAGGTACGGTGCGCGACATGCGGTGGTCATCTTGGCCATGTCTTTGATGACGGTCCCCAACCGACCGGATTGCGCTACTGCATGAACGGCGCAGCCCTTACCTTCAGGCCAGTCTGAAAGTTCGCATGATGATCAGAAAAAACGTGCTTGGCGTCGCGCTCGCCACATTCAGCCTTTATGGAATTTTGCACGAGGTCACCTCAAGGGCGTCTGCCTATCCGACCTTGCCTGAGCCCGTTATCGTGGCAAAGACCGGTAACGACAAACCCATCGGGCAGATGACGGAAACCCCCGATGATTCCCGTCCAGGGATGACCCCATCCAGCGTCGTTTTTGCGGGAGGGTGTTTCTGGGGGGTGCAAAGCATATTCCAGCATGTGCGAGGCGTCACGGCTACTCGAGCTGGATATGACGGTGGAGCGCGTGACACGGCCCAGTATGAACGCGTCAGCGAAGGCGATACCGGTCATGCGGAATCGGTTGAGGTTGAGTATGATCCGACCCTTGTCAGCTTTGGCACGCTGATGCGGATATTCTTCACCGTGGCACTGGACCCGACGCAGATCGACCAGCAATTCCCCGATACGGGGCCACAATACCGTTCCGTCATCTTCACGCGCACAGCGCAACAGGCGCGCGAGGCAGAGGCCTATATCGCGCAACTCGATGCCGCCCACATTTTTGCCCAGCCCATCGCAACGCATGTTCAGCCTGACAAGGCGTTTACCGGGGCGGAAAGAGAGCATCAGAATTTTGCCGCGCGTTATCCGCATAATATCTACATCGAGACCTATGATGCCCCGCGGCTGGACGCACTGCGTGCCAGCTTTCCGGCAAGCTGGCGGACAGAGCCAGTCCTGGCACTTTCTACGGCGCCCGGGTCTTTACGTATGTCAAATGATAGCGGTAGGAAATGATCTCCGGTCACGCATGAAGGCAGCAGATTTTTGACAGAAGCGGATTGGAGCCGTTGGATGGAGGCCGCGCAGGCAGGAGATGCACAGGCTTATCGCCTGGTGCTGGGCGAGGCACAGGCATGGCTGCGCCGTTTTTTCCTTAAACGCCTGCCGCCCTCAATGGTCGATGACGCCGTGCAGGACACCCTTATGGCAGTGCATGAGAAGCGTCACACCTTCGATCCTTCCCAGAAATTCGGCCCGTGGATTGCGGCCATTGCGCGTTACAAATGGATTGATCGCCTCCGGGCCGCGAGACGTACACAAACGACCCTGCTTGATGAGACGGTGGCTGTGGGCGATCACGAGGAACAGGTGACCACGGCTCATGCACTGGAAAAGCTTCTGGCGCAGTTGAAGCCGGGGCCAGCAGAAGCGATCAGGTTGGTGAAGTTGCAGGGTTTGAGCATAGAGGAGGCAGCACGTCGCACAGGGCAATCCGCGACGCTGGTGAAGGTCAATATCCATCGTGGGTTGAGTCGTATGAGCACTCTGGTGATGGGAGGCAATGATGGTGAATGATCCCCTGATCGAGCAGTTTGTAACCGATCTTCGCCCCGTCCGGAGGCGCTCGCTCTGGCGCGATGCCTTGACCCTCGCGGTTCTCGCCGGGGTCGAGATTGGTGCAGTGCTCGGGTTTGGCCTGATGCGCCCTGACATGCCCCATGCCATGCACATGATGAGCTTCTGGTGGAAGGCAATCGGGCTGCTGCTGATCGTCGGGCTGGGCGTTGCTTCGGCGCTGGTCTCGCTCGACCCGACGCGTTCGCCCCGGCAGGGGCTGCGTCGGCTGGGCGTGACCGCTCTTGTACTTTTTGCTCTTGGCTGGCTTGTGGATGCGCTTCAGGCTGGGCCAGAGGCCTTATGGCTCAGGCTTGATCCGGCGCACGGCATGGTCTGTGCACGCAAGATCGTAGAGCTTGCCCTGCCCGCTGTCCTCGCGCTGGGTGTTATCGTGCGCCGCGGCGCACCGGTTGATGTGCGCGGAACGGCGTGGGTCACTGGCATTGCCGGCGCGGCTTTTGGTGCGCTCGTCTTTGCTCTTGCCTGCCCCTTTGATGACCCGCTTTATCTCGTCGTCTGGTATTCATTGGCCTGTGCGCTGGTGGCCTGCAGCACGCGTCTGGTATTGCCGTGGCTGATACGCTGGTAGTTCCGGGCGATGCGGGGTGCATTGCCCGATGCGGCGGGGTGGCAGCGGTCAGATCGCGGTGTCTTTCGGCAATTTGTCCTGCGTTCTAAGCTCGAAATCCGAGCTGTCATGGCGTTCGCGAAGCTGGGAAGAGAGCGGGCCTGAGAGCCTGTTCACCATCCGGCCCCGCTGGACAGCAGGGCGCTCAAGCAAGCGGGCTGACCACGCCTGCACATGTGAATACTCCTGAACGCTTAGAAACTGTGCAGCATCATTATAGAGCCAGCCTTCCACAAGGCCGCCATACCAGGGAAAGATTGCCATATCGGCGATTGTATAGGTGTCGCCTGCTATATATTCATGCCTGGCAAGCTGCCGGTCGAGAACGTCCAGCTGGCGTTTGGTCTCCATGGCAAACCGGTTGATTGCATATTCGATCTTCTCAGGGGCGTAGGCATAGAAATGGCCAAAGCCGCCGCCGAGATAGGGTGCGCTGCCGACCTGCCAGAAAAGCCAGTTCAGACAGGCCGTGCGCGATGGAACATCCCGAGGCAGAAAAGCCGCGAATTTCTCGGCGAGATAAAGCAGGATCGATCCTGATTCGAAGACGGGCAGGGGGGTGCCCCCGCTTTGGTCAACCAGCGCCGGGATCTTGGAATTCGGGTTGATGGCTGTAAAGCCCGATCCGAACTGATCGCCATCCCCTATATTGATCAGCCAGGCATCATATTCCGCCCCCTCATGTCCCAGGGCCAGGAGTTCCTCCAGCATGATCGTCACCTTTACCCCATTGGGCGTACCCAGTGAGTACAGCTGGAGCGGGTGATGCCCTACGGGGAGGTTCTTTTCATGCGTCGGCCCGGCGACAGGGCGATTGGTGCTGGCAAATTTGCCACCATTCTGTTTGTCCCATGTCCAGACGCTGGGCGGTGTATAGTTTTCCGAAGCGGTCATGAGCGCTGCTCCTGATTGTGGATAGGGAAATTGGATGGGAAGAGGGCCCGTTGTGCCTGATCGTCCATATCTGTCTTGAATGCGTGCCTCTTCATGAGCGACTGCACGCGCGACACAGCCGGTCGGGCATTGATGTCGTGCATGAAGCGATCAAGTGCAGGCCAGCGCTCGAGCGGATAATCTTCCTTGAGCACACGGGGCGCACGCTCCAGCCAGCCCCAGGCAGACATATCGGCAATCGTGAAAGTATCGCCCACGATGTAACGGCGGTCCGTGAGGTGCTGGTCGAGAACTGTGTAATGTCGTTCGACCTCGCGCGTGTACCGATTGACGGCGTAGTCCAGCCCGGCGGGCGCTGCATGCTGAAAATGCACGGCCTGACCGGAAAAGGGCCCCAGACCGGATGCGATAAACATCAACCATGACAGCAATTCAGGCCGGTCCGCGGGGGTCCCGAGATATTGCCCGGTTTTTTCAGCAAGATAGAGCAGTATTGCATTGGAATCGAACACGCGTGTTGCCGGGCCCGCAGGACCTTCGGTGTCGATAATGGCAGGCACCTTGCCATTGGGGTTGATCGCGAGAAACGCCGGGTCATGCTGATCACCCTTGCGGGTATCGACCGGTATGGCCTCATAGGGCAAACCGGTTTCCTCGAGCATGAGGGCGATTTTCGCCGGGTTGGGCGTGGGATGGAAATAAAAACGGATCATGATAGCTCACCCTTGCGAAACCATGTCAGTCTGATTGGCAGTATGGGCGGGTCCTGCTGACGCTCCACCGTACTGGTGATCGCAATCCTGTGGTTATCACGGAGCCCTAGACCGCGGCCGCACCACCGTCGACAATGAGGTCAATGCCTGCAACATAACTGCTTTCATCAGAAGCCAGAAAGAGCGCGGCCGCAGCAAGTTCCTCTGGCTGCCCCAATCGCTTCATGGGCACGGCTGCAGCCCATTGACGCTTGACGGCTTCGGCACCTTCCGGCGTATCGGCCTGACTGTCCATGATTGGTGTGTCGAACGGTCCGGGGCTGAGGGTATTGATCCGTATGCCGCGTTCGACCAGTTCGGCCGTCCAGGTTCTGGACAGGCTGCGTATTGCAGCCTTGCTCGCGCTGTATGTGCCATAGCCAGGCACACCCTTATTGGCTGCGATTGATGAGACAAGGATGACTGAGCTGCCAGACCGCAACAGGCCAAGTGCCTTGCTGATCGTGAAATACAGGCCTTTCACGTTGATATCGAACGTCCGATCGTAATTGGCCTGTGTCGCCTGTTCAAGTGTTTGAGGTAGAACGATACCGGCATTGGCGACCAGAATATCGATAGCCCCACGCTCACGCCGTATCGTTTCCACCATGCGTTCGATATCGCCGGGCAGACTGACATCGGCCTGTATAGAGGCGGCCTGACTGCCCAATGCCGCTACAGCCCGCTCAAGCTCGGCCTGTCGCCGACCGGTGATATAGACAAATGCGCCTTCAGCGATGAAACGCGTTGCGATGGCAAGCCCAAGCCCGCTGCTTCCTCCGGTCACAAGGGCCGTTTTTCGATGAAGTTTCGTCATAACTGGTCCTTATCAAAGGCAGATTGCCGTGAAGTACTCACGAAGCGCGAGAGGGGCGCAGAGAGGTTCGTGAACGCCGCAGGCTGGATGTCATCGGGAGCGCGAGACGAGGCCCGTTCTACCGGCAGGGTGCAGTACTTGGGTGAGGGATCAGAGCAGACCGCGATGGCCTTCATACTCTTCGCTTTTGTCGAGTCCACGCTCAGCAATGATCTTCGCAGCGACAGGCATGACACCCGAAATGGCGGGGAAGCCCACATAAGGAAGCATCTGTATCAGAGCCTCCTCAATTTCCTTCAGCTTCATACCGTGATCGAGCGCAAAACCCATATGGAGGCCGAATTCATGAGGCTGGCGCAGCGCAACCATGACGGTCATGGTGATGAGACTTCGACGCGCCTGATCGAGCCCTTTACGTGTCCAGATGTCCTCGAAAACATGATCAACTGCATACCCGGCTATGGCTGCGCCAAAAGTGCCTGACTGTGATGCCGAAATGAGCTTGGCGGATTGTTCGTCACCCATCAAATGGCGTGTGAAGCGATTGCCCTTGTCATTGGAGCGCATATCTCTCTCCGTATCCTCAGTGGAAAACTCCGCCCCTGCGCGAGCCGGGGCGGTATGGATGGAGCGATCAATCGGCCGACTGGGTAGCGTGGCGCAGGGCAGGAAGCATGTCGGCAGGTTCCGGGCGACGCGTATAATCCGGGTTGACCTCGGCATAGAGAATGACGCCGTCCTGACCAATGACGAAGCGGCCAGGCATAGGCAGCGTCCAGCTGTCGTCACCATTGAAACCGGGCAGATCGTTCTTGAGATTCTTGTAAAGCTCAATCAGATAATCAGGCAGGGTGAAGCGAAGGCCAAACTGCGCGGCGACGTCATTATGCGTGTCAGACAGGATCGGAAATTGCAGTTCATTCTGGCGGACTGATTTTCGGCTGTTCACCGCCGTTTGCGGGGAGATCGCGATCAGATGGGCGCCAAGCTCACGAAATGAGGGAAGTGCCGCTTCGAGAGCCTGCAATTCCATGTTGCAGTAAGGGCACCACACGCCGCGATAAAAGCTGATGACCAAGGGCCCCTTGGCCAGAAGATCAGCAGAAGAGACAGGGTTACCCTCGGGGTCGTTCAGCGTAAAGACGGGTGCCTTGTCACCGGCTTTGAGGACTTTTTCCGCAGCGCCGGACGCAACCAGCTCGGCGGTGGCACGGTGCATGGTTTCGATGACGCTATGCGGAACGTTATAGGGGGGCTTTCCGGCTTCGAAATCGGTCTTGAAGGCGTCGAGCTTTGCCTGAAGTGTCATGGGTTCGTTTCCTTGAAATCTGGTGACGGATCTAACGATAGGAGGTCGCCGTACCGGAGGGATGATGGCAGGGGCGACTAATGGTCATTCCCTGGTGGAATAACCGCGGTGGTTATTGCTCTGCTGTCGAGGCGTCGAAGAAGGGATAATCGGTGTAGCCACGAGCATCGCCGCCGTAGAAGGTCGAGCGGTCGTAATCTGTCAGAGCAAGGTCCCCGCGCAGGCGTTCAGGCAGATCGGGATTGCTAATGAAATGCCGGCCGAAGGCGACGGCATCGGCATCACCGGATGCGAGCACGGCTGCGGCACTGTTTTTGTCGAACCCACCTGCCGCGATCAGCGTGCCCCGAAATCTCTCACGCAGATCACGCGCGGCCACAGGTTCGCTCTCGGCGATGAGTTCCGTGCCCTTGATGCGGGGTTCAACCACATGCAGATAGGCGATGCCGAGCCTGTCCAGCTGCTCCGCTACATAACCGAAGGTTTCTTTGGGGTTGCTGTCTGACATCGAGCCGTAGGTGCCACTTGGGCTCAGGCGAACACCCACGCGGTCTGCCCCCCAGACGGATATGACTGCCTGGGTCACTTCCAACAGAAAGCGGGCGCGGTTCTCGATCGGGCCACCATACTCATCGGTGCGGTGGTTGGTACCGTCCTGCAGGAACTGGTCTGGCAGATAGCCATTGGCGCCATGAATTTCCACGCCATCAAAACCTGCCTGCTTTGCTCTTGCGGCACCTTCCCTGAACTGCTCGATCACCGCGGGAATTTCCTCCAGCGAAAGGGCACGCGGCATGGAAAACGGGACAGGGCCACTGGGCGTATAGGCATCGCCTTCTGCCTTGATTGCAGAGGGCGCGACCGGGGCTGCACCACCTGGCTGCAGATCAGGATGCGACTGTCGCCCTACGTGCCACAACTGCATGACAATCTTGCCACCGCGTGCATGAACGGCTTCGGTCACCTTGCGCCACCCGTCTATCTGGGAGTCGTCATAAATGCCCGGCGCGCCGGCATAGCCGTATCCTTCGAGCGCAACGGGTGTTGCCTCTGAGATGATAAGACCGCCGGGTGAGCTGCGCTGGCTGTAATACAGCGCCATGAGGGCATTGGCCTTGCCAGTATGGTCCGACCGCATGCGCGTAAGGGGTGCCATGACGATTCTGTGGCCGAGCGACAGCGCCCCGGCATTGAAGGGCGTAAAAAGTTTGTTCATGGAAATAACCTCGGAGCGATCAGAAAAGGATCAGTTTTGGGCGGCGAGCGTCTCAACCCGGGCGATACCGCGCTGAACGCCAGGTCTGGCCGCAATCCGCTCGTACCAGCGGGCGATATGAGGGGTGTCATCGAGGGTGAGGCCGGGAAAACTGCGCCGCCAGAGCCAACCGAAATGGGCAATATCGGCGATAGTAAAATGATCGCCTGCCACGAAATCCCGGTGCGCCAGCAAAGTGTCGAGCACATGCAGGACGCGTTTTGCCTCTTTGTCGAAGCGCTCGATCGCGAGAGGCAGTTTCTTGCTGGCGAAACGCTGGAAGAAACCCGATTGGCCGAAGGCGGGGCTCAGGGCAGAGGCGTGAAAGAAAAGCTGTTCGAAAACGCGCGCCCGTTCGGCCCCGGTTGCAGGGAGGAGGCGGCCGGTTTTTTCAGCCAGGTATACGAGTATGGCTGCTGACTCTGTGAGGACGAACTTCTCATCCCTCGCGTCGTGATCAACCAGTACGGGAACCTTCTGGTTGGGATTAAGCGTTGTAAAGGCCGTGGTACCCTGTTCGCCTTGCCGGATATTGATGCCGTGTAGCGCATAGGCGAGATCGAGCTCTTCCAGCGCGATGGTGACCTTGACGCTGTTGGGAGTCGCGAAAGCGTAGACCTCAATCATGAGCGGTTCCTTCATCAGGTTTTGCAAGGAGAGCGAAGAGCGCCGGGATAAGGGCGGCGACCATGGCTTGTGGCAGGTCACCCGTAAGTTGATAGGCCGAGATGAAATGCGACACCGGTCGTGTTGATACGGCGTTGGTGAAATGAACGATCATCCTGAACCCTGCTCCATCCTTCCCCGATGCTGCCCGGGTTGCAGGTCTGGTTTGCCTCTGTTTCACTGGGCATGGCAGATGGCTCGATGCGATAAGCATCATTCCCCGGAGGAATAGGATGGACCGATATCAGGCGATGACCACGTTCGTGCGTGTGGTCGAGACGGGTTCATTCTCAGCGGCGGCACGGCAGCTTCATGTTGGTCAGCCCGCTGTGTCGAAAATCGTGGCACAGCTCGAAGCGAGGCTACAGGTCAGCCTGCTCATACGCTCCACTCATGGCCTCACACCCACCGAAGCGGGGCAGGCATATTATGAACGCGCACGCAATGCGCTTCAGGAGGCCGACGAAGCGGAGCTGGCCGCGCGCGGTGCAGGGAGCGGCCTGTCCGGGCGCCTGCGTGTATCGGCGGCGACAACATTTGCACGATTGCACATCATACCGCGGCTACCAGCGTTTCTCGATGCGCATCCGCAGCTCGATGTGGATATTCTGCTTGATGACCGGATGATCGATCTCGTGGCCGAGGGGGTCGATATCTCGTTGCGTATGGGGGCTTTGGCCGACTCCTCGGCGGTCGCGCGCAAGCTGGCGACGGGCAAACGTTCGGTGCTGGCCACACCAGCCTATCTGGCGCGTGCGGGCATGCCTTTGGTCCCTGCCGATCTGGCTGCTCACAACGCGATCGTTTACAGTCAGCTCCCCAATGTCTGGTCATTTCACAGGGATGGCTCGGCTGTCTCGGTGTCCGTTGCGGGGCGTCTCAGGGTCAGCGCTGCCGAAGGCTTGCGGGCAGCCATACTCGCTGATATGGGCCTGACCATCACCTCGGACTGGATGTTTGCCCCTGAACTGGAGAACGGCGCCGTAACGCGCCTGCTTCCGGCGTGGTCTTTGCCTGATATCGACCTGTGGGCTGTATTCCCCACGGGTAGAATGATGACCGCAAAGGCAAGACAATTTGCAGATTTCGTGCAGTCTCTAATGGCGCCGGTTTCCTGATTCTGGATGGGGCACCGTCGGCCTTGAGAGTCCCTTCCTTATGGTTATCGGCCTCACGATTTTTGGTGTGGGGGCAAACATGGATCGCTGGGCGGCTCGTGGAACACGATCTCACGTTCGGATACGACAGGACCAGTAGCCAGAAGCCTCTGCACGGGTTGAGAGCGTTGACGTCGTGATGCCTTGCCATTCGGCCCTGCGTTGCTCTCTTGCCCACTGGACTGGGGACATCCTTGGCGTGACGCCCGGGTCTGCGCCTGATGTGTACGGCCAGCTGCTTCCGGTTGTTGGTACGGGGGGATGGCAGCAACCAGCGGCTCAGGCTTTTTTCATGCCTGTCGAGGGGGGGATTACCTTATTGACTGGTACGCTTAGCACGATGTTGGGTGACCGGGCATTTAATGCTCAAGCTACGACCGGATCTGTCGTATCAAACGCCTAGATGTGCCTGGCGGGTAGATCTTTTCAAATATTGAGTACCCCATATTAGACAATTAACGATTTCGATGTATCTCGACTGCCGTGAGTTCGGTTTGACGGCCCAAGAAGCAAGATAGGAAACGACTGAGATGACGACTGCATGTTCCGATAGCCTTGGTTCCGGTCTGGATAGACGCTCGGGAGCGGGAGTGCAGCAGGAAAGTCAGTTGTCCCGTACCCTGCTCGAGCAGTATCGTGAGGTTCTCTTTACGAGTCTCATCACCAGTTGCGGGCTTGATGCCCTGCTGTTTCGCGATGACGAGGCGAATGGCCACGTCGATACATTGCACAACGTGGCCGAAAGTCAGAAAAACGGCCAGGAACCAGTATTCAAGAAAGAGGCCCATGCCCAGGCCCATAAAGCGCGGGGCGAGTATAACAGCGCTGAATATCACAGCGACAAGGCCTATATCGCCAAGGGCAAGGAATTCAATGCTCTGCGAGATCAGGGCAAGCTGATTGATGGTCATACTGGTCAGCCGATCCTGCCGGGTCAAAAATTCGATCGAGATCATGTGATTGCCGCTAAAACGCTCCATGACGACGGGCGTTTCGCACTATCAGGTCTCGATCCTCGTGTGCTGGCCAATCAGGACAGCAATCTCGTGCCGACGGACAGGTCTGTGAATCGTTCAAAGAAGGATATGCCGGCGACTTCTTACGCCGAGAAGTTGAGCCGGCAGCACGAGGCCCGAACCGAATATGTACGTCGATTAAAAGCTGAAATCCAGAATGGGACTGCCCCGGATGGGGCTGAAAAAACACTCCACAAGGAGCAGCAGCAGCTTCTGGTAGACAAGAAGAGGATGGAAGAAAACGAGAAAGCAGCAGAGCGTCGTCATAGGAGTGAACATAACCGGGCATATTACACCAGCCGGGATTTTCTGGGGACAACAGCGCTCAGTGCTTTGAGTAGCGGCGTCAGGATGGCCAAACGTCAGGCACTTGGTCTGATTCTCATGGAACTGTCTGCCGCAGTCTATGCGGAAGTGCCTGCCATGTTGCACGACTGGAGGTCCGCTCCGGACTGGAAAACAAAGCTGGACCCCAGGCCATTTCTCGCTCGACTGGGTAATGCGCTTGCGGCAGCATGGGAACGCATCAAGGCAAAGGCGGGGCCTATCTTCAAGGCAGGAGTGAGCGGCTTCGGTGCCGGCGTGCTCGCCGAAATTATTACCACGGTTATCAATATATTCGAGGGAACTGCAAAGTCCGTCATGCGGCTGATGAGGAATTTCTGGGCTGGCATCATGCAGTCAGTCGAAATTATCCTCTTCAACAAGGATAACCTGGACCCCGAGGCCCGTCTCGCGGCGGTAATGCGTATTCTTTCGGTTGCCGTGGGGGGCATGATCCAACCGGTTATTGCGGAAGTACTCAACAAGTTCATGGAGACGCACGCGACGGTTATCCCCGCATTTGTGCGCGAAGTTGTCTCGGAATTTGCCGGTGCTGCCGTGGGCGGGTTGGTGAGCGTGACTTTGGTTTACGCCATTGATCACTCGCCGGTTGTCCATGCAATTATGGTGGTTGCGCGAAAAGCCGGGGCACTGACGCAGGAGGTATATCGTCAGGTTGCTCACTACGCCGGAATGACGTGGGAGGCGCTTGAGTCTGCAACGCAGGGATTGCGCGAGATCGGGAAATCCCCGGCATTTAATATGGCAGTTCTATTCACGGCCCCTCCGTTGGGTATTGCTCTTGCCGCGTATAATCACCTCTCGGCGATAAAAGAGGACACGGCGAAAACCCTCGAACATGTCGAACGAGTGGAGGCAAAGATCGTGGATCTCGAGGCGAATATCCAGTCGGGATTCAGAAATATCGATGCTCTGGTGAAAGAAAGCAATGCGATGCTCCATTGCGTTCTGGCCAACCAGGATCAGCAGATGACAATGTTGACCGAGATACGGCAAGAAATGCGGACCGGTTTCGAAAAGACTCTGGTCGCCATCCAGGAATCTGCTGTCCATGCTGCAGGCCTCGTCACCTTGCGAGGGATCCAGGAAACGCTTACCCAATTGATGACACGCTATCGCAACTGCACAGAGGTGTTGAGGAGAGGGGAGTTGCCGTCCTCGCGGGAGCTCGGTGCTATTGATGAGCTCGCATCAGTGCTTTCAGGGAAATACGAAACCAGTCTTGGTGAGCAGCCTGCGGGTGCCGCAAGCCGTTTTCCGTTACTGAGCGGCATGGCTTTCGCGCTCAGCGTACGTCACGACGTAAAAAATCTGATGCAGGAACAACTGGCAGATTGTCATGCTGAGGGGCAAAGACTAGCAAATATTGCACGCAATGAGCTTCGTATTCTCTGGAGCAAGGCAACATTTTGGGAGCGTACGCAGGAACGTGCTTGGCTGATTGGCCAATATGCAATCCTTCGTCGTACCTTGTCGACGATCACGCAGACCCGGGATGATTTCGCGTGGTCTGCGAATGACAACGACATAATGACGGCGCCATCTTTTGGTGTAACGGGTTGGAACGACGGATTGGACGTTGCTCGTGACGTATTCGAAGCCTGCAAATATGAGCGACCGGAGACAACCATCCGCCTCCGGACATCGGAAGAGCGCGAGGGCTGGCGTCAGCTCGCAGGTCTGCCACGTGCGATGATCGTCAGCGAAATTCCCATGCAGGTATTCCGCGAGCAGTTGGGCATTCCGGCAGATGTCCCTCTCGGCGGAAGGGTGATCGAACTGTTGCGCGCTGCGCCTCAGATGATCGCTTACAACCATGATCTGCTTATTTCGGAAATTGGCTAACGCCCGGAAATCGAGCGGCTCCGCGATTGTTTCCTGTCGCATGTGAGGGCGTTGGGAGTGATGGCCCGCCGAACCTGTGTCCAGAAACGATCCTGCCGCGTGAAAACAAGTCAGAGAGGAAAATTATGAAATGAACGAAATAAAAAGCTCTCCAACACCCGATCTCAGAGACCTGTTCAAGGATTGCGCCACTCACTGGCAGCAGCGCGTCAGGGACATATCAGCTGTCACACAGGATATCGAAAGCGCGTTTGCTACCGAGCTCGATCCATCGAGGCGTGAGAGCCTGGCGCGAAAGCGCGAAGCGCTGGATAATGCTTTTCAGACTCTTTTGGAGAATGCCCGGTCGCCGGAACTGGTTATTGCGACAACGGGCACAACGAGCTCTGGCAAAAGTACGCTTGCAAATTTCCTGATTGGCGACAGCATCCTGCCGTCTGCCGTGCAGGAAATGAGTGCGGGTCTGGTGAAGATCCGGCATTCTCCCCATAGGCATACGCTCAGGATTATGTCCACACGTGGCGCTACCTGGGAAACCGGAGAGTGGGATAATCTGGATGCGGGAGAGATGCGACGCCGTCTCGAAGAGACAATGGACGCATTCCGTGAGGCTGAGCGGACAGACCCGTCGCTGGGTGCGCTTCATTTCGAGATCGACTGGCCCATTCGTATTGCTCTGATGAAGCGGCATTTCGGCCTGCCTGAGGAGACGAGGATAACCATTCTCGATTTGCCGGGCCTGAAAGCCATGAATGATGAACGCAACGGCCCTGTTATCCGTGAGAACATCACGCATGCCCTTTGTCTCGTCGCTTATAATGCTGAAGAGACTGATGACAAGAAACAACGGGAATTGCTGAATCAGGTCGTCAGCCAGGTCACATCCATGCGCAAGACGTCAGCCGTACTGGGACGCATGCTTTTTCTTCTCAATCGTATCGATGCTTTCTCGAGAAGCGATAGCGATCCGACAGCCAGTCTTGCCCGCTTCAAGTCATTTGTAACGGATCAGCTGCGTTGCGGCCTTAAGGCAGAGCTTCCGGAAGAGGCGGATGTGATTGAGCAGATTGACGTCGGAACCATCTGCTCACTACCTGCGCTCCTCGCTACGAGTGCTGCGAGCGCATGGTCGGACAAAAACCTGCAGAGCAGCCTTTTCAGCAAGGTAGAGGCCGGGTTCAAGGCCATATTTCCCTCTGAATACTGGGATGATTATCCACGCAAGCTGGATACGCTCAAGGATGATCAACGCCGGCATCTGATTGAGGATACCTTGCGGTATTCCCATGCGATTGACTTCGAAAAGAGGCTTGGCAAGCACATAGCAGCGAACCTCCCGGAGATCGCTCTGGCTGGGCCCATGAACGACGTTACAGAGCGTGCCCGTGAATTGCTGGTCGATCTGGATCAATTGCTACAGGCCTGGACGCTTCGGTCCGAAAATGAGGCGGCTGACCTCAAACAACGCCTCTCAGTGATTGAGCAAGTTCTCTCGCAGGAAGCCGATGAGACGATTTCGGTACTTAGGAAGATAGAGCAGGTTCAGTCTGGGCCGGAGAGAGGCAAGGAGACTGGCTTTACTCTGGGCATGGTTCTTGAGGAGATTGAAAAACGGGCCGGGAGCGAACTCCGGCTAACAATGCCGATCAAGGATATCTACGAAGGCGCCTTCACTCGTCCTTTTAGGGAATTGGCTGACTACACGGAGGCCGTCCTGATGGGAGAGACACCCGTCATCTCTCCTCTGATGACGGCGGCACCGGCCCTTTCAGAATTCACTGACTCAATCGTTGCCCTTCGCGCATCGCCGTACGGGCGTGTCTGTTACGCGGGCGGCCGATTCAATGATGGCGCAGAGGCTCAGGCGGTGGAAAAGGCGCTTCAGGCGTTTGCAGAGCAGCTGTCCGAGATTGCAAGCTATGTCATCCCGCTTTCCGCAAACTGGAGTGGAGATCGTGCAGTCATTGCTTTTCGTGAGTGTGCTTCCCTGCTTCTGGCTGCGATAGAGAGACGGGGGGCCGTCGCGCTCAAGGATGAATTGCAAGATTTCACCGGGCTGAAGACGATTTTCGAAGGTGAGATAACGTTCCCGTCCTTCAAGGGCAGGAAGATCAATCTCTTCAGTGAGGCTGAGCGTTGGAGCGAGGTCGAGACGCGAGAAGAACAGGAGATCCTCTATCAAAGATCGATACGTACCTTATTTCTCTGGCGTCATCGGATAGAAGTGACCGTTCAGAAGGAGTATCAGGTCAGCGGCATTCATGTTCCTGGGCTTGGCGACTTGTTCGCCGATTTCCAGAAAAGCCAGGACTTTGCACACTGCCAGAAGGACGTGCAGGAATACGTTCTGTCGCTCGTGGAAGTGTTTTCCAAGAACCTGCGAACCAGAATAAGCAAAGGTATCGATGGCTATCGTCAGGCAATCGACCAGAGTTTGCACGAGATAAATCAAAAGAATAAGGCAGATGTCGTCGAGGCCGGTAATCATAGAAGTAAAGTCAGAAGACTGCTGAATGTCTCTCCTTATGTTCCATGCTGGACCAGAAACGAGCAGGATTGCGTCCGACATGACATATGATTCGACACGACATTCGCGTTTGGCTGCAAAGGGAACTAGAATGAATGGATCAGGATCCACCCCGGCGGATATGGGCGTTGTTCTGGCGGTGATTGCTGGCGTGCTGGTAATGATCGTGGGTGGTGTCATCGTCAAGATAGTCAGGGATCATATTGGCATGTCACCCAACCGGGATTTGCAACGCTCCTCCACGCCGCCGAAGGGCGAACTTGTCCGGGTTTGTTTTGCTGCAGTCGTCAAGGCAAGACGGTTACGCGATATTGGGGCGACCACCGGCGTTGCGGCTAAACTGTTTTCTGAAGCGTCGCTACGTTGGGCTGGTGCCGAAGCTCTATGGGCGAACAAGTGTGATCGTATGGGAATCAAGCCTATAGATACATGTCCGCAAAATGAAGATTGGGACGTGGTGGTGGCTTTTACGGCAATACTGCCCGAGAACGCTATCCCGCAGAACAGACTGAACATGCGTGCCGTCCTGAAGAACGCTGCGGAAAACAATACTCTAAAATATGAGGGTCTCTATGATTGCCCTCTCGCGCTTGATCCCCTTCGTTTCGGGTTTCAGGCCGGGTGAGGAACTGTTGTCGAAATTACCCTGCATTTTCGAATGCGGGGTGGTTCTCCTGCCTGCGCCAATGTTCCAGCCCGAAAGGTCTTGGATCAGCCATGTGCGGGTTCGACCGGCGAGGACGTAGATCGTGTCCGCCTCGAAATTGCCTGGGGAAACACGGCCCCGCATGCGGATGAAGATCTCCGTACCCTGATGTTCGGCGCAGAGTGTATCCCCGACTTTTTGCCGTTCAGGATGAAATTGTCGATGCTGCGTTCGTGGGGCAGATAGGAAGTAGAAACGAAGTCTCCGGCGCTAAAATCCTGGGCCTTCAAATCGACAGAAGTGCCTTCTCTAGACGTTCGCGCATGGTTTTTCGCAGTTCCTCGGGCGCCTCAATCCGGATCTGACCTCGCCAGGTGAAGATATGGTCTGCCAGTTCCTGCAGGCCTCCCGTTCTGAAGCTGACCACAAGCTCCGTACCATCATCGATGAGATGCTGGGCGGGATGGAACCGCCATTTTCGGGCCCGGTCGCGGGCCTCGGCCGAGACCCGCAAAATAACCAGATAATCTTCTTCTCGCCATATGCCAAAACTCCGTGCCAACCACTCGTCGAGATTCCAGTCCTCGGGTGCGCAGCCAAGGCGCTTTGACAGAGAGGCGTTGCTCATACGATCCAGTCGGTAGAAGACAGGTTCGTCCAGCGGTTGATTATCCTTGCTCGGGAAACAGCCAATCAGGTAAGTGGTTTGCCCGTAGAGTAGTCCCATAGGGATGACTCTTCGCCATTGGCTAATCTGGGTACTCTCGGAGCTATAGTCGAATTCGACGCAGCATCCT
>Ga0157360_1000344_pt1 | contig 18289 bp, 12 predicted proteins | sample AttlaeALBM1_FD_111483 | JGI IMG/M metagenome (GOLD analysis project Ga0157360, IMG submission 111483) | Fungus gardens microbial communities from leaf cutter ant in Ribeirão Preto, State of São Paulo, Brazil - Atta laevigata ALBM1 | ecosystem: Host-associated > Fungi > Mycelium > Unclassified ... | reverse complement strand
GAGTATAAGGAGGGAACGTGTGGATGCTTGGTTATGATCCCGTTAGAAGAGTACTAACGCAGCATCAATGACGCTATATCCCTGACATCATTTGTCAGGGATGTTCGTAAGAAGTTAAAAGCCGATGCTGTGGTCGGAGAATGATTTTGTCTTATGAGAAAAGACGTTTGTGCAGGTATCAAGAGTGGCCGCTCGAGATACCTGTGTTCCATAGAGCTATATCTATCTAAGAGTATAAGGAGGGAACGTGTGGATGCTTGGTTATGATCCCGTTAGAAGAGTACTAACGCAGCATCAATGATGTTATATCCCTGACAGCATTTCTCTTGGCTGTATACTAGCATGCATAAGCCGATATAACCAATCTAGATTTTTGGTTTTATATTTTAAATACAAATGAAGCCTGGATATGCTAGAGATGGGTGGTATTTCCATCCGGCGTGAAGTCTGTTGGAAATAAGTAAAAAGCCGACCATAAGGTCGGCTTGAGAGGGCTACCTGTGCGGTAGCGGATGAGGATTTACCCTTAAGAACATATATTTCTAAGCAACCTATTCGGTTGGATGGATATGATAAAAAATATCACCCCGAAAAACAATTTATACCCTTTAAAATATATAGGTATATAAAATATTCTTTTGAGGGTGCGAAATGAACTTGTCTTAGGGATGAGATATTTGTGCAGGTATCAAGAGTGGCCGCTCAAGATACCTGTGTTCCGTAGAACTATGTCTATCTAAGAGTATAAGGAGGGAACTTGTGGATGCTTGGTTATGATCCCGTTAGAAGAGTACTAACGCAGCATCAATGACGCTATATCCCTGACATCATTTGTCAGGGATGTTCGTAAGAAGTTAAAAGCCGATGCTGTGGTTGGAGAATGATTTTGTCTTGAGGGATAAGATGTTTGTGCAGGTATCAAGAGTGGCTGCTCAAGATACCTGTGTTCCATTGAGCTATATCTATCGAAGAGTATAAGGAGGGAACGTGTGGATGCTTGGTTATGATCCCGTTAGAAGAGTATAAACGCAGTAACGATGAACTATACCTCGGGCATTCACTTGTCCGAGGTATTTTAGCATGTGAAAGAGAGCATCACACTAATTCCAGGAGATGTTATGCCCGAACCTGCCCCACCTTCATCATTGCGTGAAGCCATTGAAGGTTTCATCCATGAGCGTTTTTCAGCCAAGGCGGAAAAGCTATCCCCTGATGATCCCCAATATCTGAAACTTCAACAGCAATATGAACCTCAAGCCTGGCTGGCAGACGCTGCCAAGCGTGTATCTCAATTGCAGGTCGTAACACATTCGCTAAAAGCCATTCATCCAGATGCCAAGGGGACTAACCTCTATGTTGACCCATCGGTATTGGATCAGGACGGATTAGTGGGGAGCCACTGCCTTTCATCTAATTTCGGAGCAGACGTCGTTGGTAATGCTGCAGCACTCGATGTGTACAAGTTCCTCAAAACTGTCTGGGGAGAGAAAAGTCTATTGGAGCGAGCGCTGGAAAACGATGAAGAATTGATTCAAGCGCTCAGTCATGATCCCGATGAAGCCAGGGAGTGGGTTGACTCATTCGCTGATATCATCAGCGCCAAAGGCACCCCCAGTTCCCATGCAAAAGGGAAACAGGTGTATTGGCTGGTGGGAGACGAGCCCACCAATGACCAGGATTATCGGATATTGGCTCCTCTTTATTCGACCGCTTTGATTCACCCTTTTCACGCCAGTATCAGTGAATCACGTTTCGGCGGACAGGCAAAAGACGGGAGAAAAGCCCGTAGGGATGGTAAATATTTCGAGGGAAGCTATGCGGATTATCCGCTTTTGGCTGTCCAGAAGCTGGGGGGTACCAAACCGCAAAATATCTCCCAATTAAATAGTGAACGCGGAGGGCAAAACTATCTATTGGCTTCCCTTCCTCCTGAATGGCAATCCCGCCATGTATATGCCCCCATGCGTGATGCCTTTCAAAGTTTTGGTAGACGCCCCATGGTGCGGCGGGCATTGAATGAACTGGTGCGCCTTCTGGAGCGTGCGACCATCAGCAATATGCATATCCGCGATGCACGCGATGATTGGGTTGCCATACTGGTGGATGAACTGATGTTATTCACTTTTGACATTCATGGGCTGGCACCTGGTTGGAGCAATGATGAGAAATGTGAATTGGTACCGGCTGAGCAATATTGGCTGGATCCCGGGCGTGCCCTGCATGATGTGGAATTCAGAGAAGCCCGGAATCAGTCCGACTGGCATTCCAAGGTAAGTTTACGTGCAGCCAATTGGTTGAATGAACGAATGAACAAGTTGAGCTCGCTTGGTTTTGGCGATGCAGAGCATAAGCATTGGAGTAAGGAGTTTTCTCACATTATCACCGCTTTCCGGCGTCAACTTGATGATCTGGAGGAAGTATTGATCACTGAGGAAGAGGAGCTGGACGATGTTCAAGATTGATCACTTATTGGTACTCCCCAGGCTCTACATCCAAAACGCTAATATCATATCGAGCCCTATGACATGGGGCTTCCCCGCCATGAGTGCCTTTGTGGGTTTTATGCACGCGTTGGAGAGAAAACTGCCGGATGATGTTGGCCTTGTCTTTAATGAAATTGGTGTGGTTTGCCATCGTATCGAACCACAAGTGACCACTGACCCTTTTGTGAAAGGGTTCCATCTTACACGCAACCCGGTTGATAAATCGGGGAATACCTCCGCTATCGTTGAGGAAGGGCGAGCTCATCTTTCTATCACCCTGTTAATCGGTGTGGAAGCGGCGGAGGGGAGCGATGACCTTCGCTTGGAAGAGCGGCGCCAACAACTTGCCGACCAGATTCATGAGCTGGTTCAGGGAATGCGTATTGCAGGAGGGAGCGTCCTTCCATCAACTGAGCAGAAAAGCAAACGTTATCGTCCCAAATTGGTCAGCTTTGACAGTGACGAATACGAAAAACGAGCACATGCGTGGCGCGTTCTCAAACGTCAATTATTACCGGGATTTGCTTTGGTACTGCGTGATGACGTGCTGCAACAACATACGGCAGCTCTGAAATTGGAAAAGAGCTCAGCCACAGCGCTCGATGCCTGGTTGGATTTGTCTCGGTTGAACCATGAGTGCCAGCGGGTAAACGTGGAGACTGATGACGGGGATACGCGGGAACGAATTGAATGGACGGTTCGCAGGCCATTTTGCGGATGGTTAGTGCCGATTCCTGTTGGCTATGGTGCCATTTCGCCGCTCTATGGTCCGGGTGAGGTCGATAAGGCCCGAGATAACAGTACATCTTTTCAGTTTGTTGAAACACTTCATTCCATCGGTGAGTGGGTAAGCCCTCATCGAATAAAAGATCCATCCGAACTTCTCTGGTTTGTTGAGAACGAATTGGATCGCGGTATTTATCGCTTAAACAATACATATTCTGACGTACTTAATGATTTATCTCTAGGGGAAGGAACAACCTATGTCGACTAACGATAAGCCACTCAAAACAGCCTCGGTACTTGCCTTTGAGCGTAAACTGGACCCTTCCGACGCACGTTTCAGTGCCGGATACTGGAATGACCGCGGCGCTTACAGAAGCTGGCCGGCTGTGCCTGTTCGGGAAAAGTCTGTTAGAGGGACCATTTCCAATCGTCTGAAAACCAAGGATCAAGATCCGGCAAAGCTGGATGCTGAAGTCGAAAAACCCAACCTGCAAACGGTTGATGTAGCCACCTTGCCGCACGATGCCGACACCTTGGCTGTTCATTTCACACTACGTATTCTTCCGGGTACTGGTCAGCCTTCTGCCTGTAACAATGCAGGCTATCAGGCCAAGTTGAGTCAAACGGTGAATGGCTATATCAATGAGATTGGCTTTAATGAATTGGCACACCGTTACGCATGTAACCTCGCAAATGGCCGTTTTCTCTGGCGTAATCGTATTGGCGCCGAGTCAATTGAGGTGATCGTGAGCCAGTCGCTGCAGGGGGAACCAAAGCAACAGTGGCATTTTGATGCACAGGGTTTGTCGCTTCGTGATTTTAATGGTAATGAGGAGACCCGTGCCTTGGGGGCTGTCATCGAAAAAGCGCTGACAGGCCAACATTATTTGTTATTGGATGTTGTGGCATTTGTACGGATTGGCGAGGGGCAGGAAGTATTTCCATCGCAGGAACTGATTCTGGAACGCTCCCGTGGTGACAAGAGCAAGACGCTTTATCGAGTCGGGGAAGAGAATGCAGCGGCAATACACTCTCAGAAAATTGGCAATGCGCTGAGAACCATTGATACATGGTATCCCCAACCTGAAGGTAATGAGGAGTTGGGGCCGATTGCAGTCGAGCCCTATGGATCAGTCACCACGCTCGGCTCGGCTTTCCGCCAGCCTAAACAGAAAATGGACTTCTATAACCTGCTGGATAACTGGATTTTGAAGGATAAGGTTCCCTCTGTGGAGCAGCAGCATTTTGTTATGGCCGTTCTGGTTCGAGGTGGTGTCTTTGGTGAAGCGGGGTAACTCATGGATCACTACCTGGATATCCGAATACTTCCAGATCCTGACTTCGTTGAAGGGACGTTGATGGGAGTACTTTATTCCAAGCTTCATCGTGCCCTGTTTGACCTTGATGCTGACGATATTGGTATCAGCTTGCCGGATCACCGCACGGGTATCAAGGCGAGGACTCCGGGCAACCGATTACGCGTGCATGGTCGTCGTGAGCGACTTGAAGAATTGATGGGTATGCCCTGGTACTTTGGGATGAAAGATCATATTCATGTGGGCGAGCTCAACCTCGTCCCGTCATCAGTGACCTATCGCACAGTATCTAGACGTCAATTCAATACAGGCAGCCCTAGTAGAGTAAGGCGTTTGGCCAAGCGTCATAACCTGGATATTGAAGAAGCGAGGAAGTTGCTGGAAACACCCGCATCGAGGAAGATCCCTTTGCCTTTTCTGCAAGTGCCGAGCCGATCAACCCGGCAGCGTTTTGCCCTTTTTATTGAGCATGGTGAGGTACTTGATCATCCACTCAATGGGACGTTCAATCACTACGGTCTGAGTCGTGAGGCGACAATTCCCTGGTTTTGACCCTTTTTTTTGATGTGTGAAAAATATCCCCTTTTATCAATAGGTTATAAATTGGCTGGTAAAAAGGGGAAAAATCATAATAAAGGGTATTTCTCTCTGTTAGCCAAAGAGTTACTGTTTTTTCGTTCTAGTGAGCTGCCGCACAGGCAGCTTAGAAAGCCCTCCTAGCGCAAGGAGGCGTGCATATTAAGTGAGCTGCCGCACAGGCAGCTTAGAAATCCGCCTTGGCGCTTTGAATACAGGCCAGTGTGTGAGCTGCCGCATAGGCAGCTTAGAAATTCAAGCTCATACACTCCCGCATAGCGATGACGTGAGCTGCCGCATAGGCAGCTTAGAAATTTTTGATTGAAGCCATCCCTGCGTGATGACTGTGAGCTGCCGCATAGGCAGCTTAGAAAAATCGATATAATTGTTGTTACCTCCATTTGCTGTGAGCTGCCGCATAGGCAGCTTAGAAAAGTCAGCGTCTCGCCAGAAGTCGTCAGTCGGAGTGAGCTGCCGCATAGGCAGCTTAGAAAAGATCGGCAGCGGTGCATATCGCCCATCAGTGGTGAGCTGCCGCATAGGCAGCTTAGAAAGTTTCAAGGCTGACGGTTGTCATGTGATGCCCGTGAGCTGCCGCATAGGCAGCTTAGAAATATTCCAGAATCAGGAAAGCTGATTTTTGATCGTGAGCTGCCGCATAGGCAGCTTAGAAAATGATGAGTAACCTCAGCGGAACTGAACCGCGGTGAGCTGCCGCATAGGCAGCTTAGAAAACTGACATTGAGCATTGTCCACAAAGAGGAAGGTGAGCTGCCGCATAGGCAGCTTAGAAACGGTATAGCTTGGCTTCTTCATACTGCGCAGAGTGAGCTGCCGCATAGGCAGCTTAGAAAATCTGTATATTCCTTTTTAATAGTAAGTTAACGTGAGCTGCCCCATAGGCAGCTTAGAAAGCAGAAACATTGATCATTACAGAGCATATGAGGTGAGCTGCCGCATAGGCAGCTTAGAAATGAAAGAGGGTAGTCTGCTGGTCACGCTTTCCGTGAGCTGCCGTATAGGCAGCTTAGAAAATCGTCCCCCAATTCTTTGAATCAAGGTCTCTGTGAGCTGCCGCACAGGCAGCAAGGTTGATCAACCAGATTTCTTCATCTAAAAAACAAAAAAAGAGACCATGCTTGCGCATGATCTCTCTTTAAAAACGTGGTAGCGGGGGCTGGATTTGAACCAACGACCTTCGGGTTATGAGCCCGACGAGCTACCAGACTGCTCCACCCCGCATCAGTGGATGTGCATACTACGCGCGAATGGTTCAAACGTCAAGATCAAAGAAAAATAAAGTTCGTAAAGTCACCATGTTACGCTGCACTGGCATATAAAAATTGTTACCCTAGCCTTCACGTACAGGAGTCTGAGCTTTAGCGTCTACAGCACGATATGGTTATAAGGAAGTCGTTATATAAATGGCGTCACAAAACGTTGTTTGTAAATGTTTTATAAATTTGTGGCTGTACAAGCGCTAATATATTCATACTCTAACGAGAAAACAGGATGAGTTTACCCCAAGTGTGGAGCAATCAATGAGCGTAGAGCTGGATGCTGAGTCTGCTGCTTTTACCTTCAAGGGTGGCATGTTACCCATGACGGTACTTGAGTTGGCGACCAGTGACATTGCGCATATCGAAGCGCAATTAACAGGCAAGATCAGTCAGGCACCAGCATTTTTCCAGCATACACCGGTGGTGTTGGGGGTTGAGCGCTGTCAGGGCGAGCCATTGGCGCTGGATCAACTCTGCGCGATGCTGCGTCAGCATAAATTGCTGCCTGTCGCCGTAAGAGGCGGTAATGACGATGTCAAACAATCTGCCTGGGCGCTTGGGCTGGGATGGTTCCCACCTAATGAGGCGCGTACGCCTGCAATGGCAGAGCCGGTAGAGCAAGTGATTCCGGTTTCACGACGCGAAGAAGCTGCACCTTCCCGTGAAGCACAGGGTGCACGCGTATTCCGGGGTACAGTGCGCTCGGGTCAGCAATTGAGCTCACCGGAAGGGGATCTGATCGTTGTGGGTGCTGTCAATGCAGGGGCAGAGGTGCTTGCGGCAGGCAGTATTCATATCTACGGTGCTTTGCGCGGGCGTGCATTGGCAGGCATTCATGGCAATCTGGATGCGGCTGTATTTTGTCAGGAACTGGAAGCCGAACTATTGGCGGTTGCCGGCAACTATAAACGTTTGGAAGATATTCCCAGAGAGTTGATTGGGCGCAGTGTTCAGGTTCACATGGTGGACGATCAGCTCGAAATCAGTGCTTTCGAAGAGTAAAAACGAACATATATCAAGGGTTCGTGATGCACGGCAACGCTTGGATACATAAATTAACCATTTATGCCCAACAAAAGCATTAATAATGTATACAGAGTCGTGAATTACTTGGACAATTGATAAAATGGTTCTATAACTGGCTATAGCTAAATTAAAAAGCAGCTATTTGGTCATTAGCGTTCAGGATTAGCTCCGAATAAATGGGCAATCAGGAATTGATAAAGCAATATCCAACGGGATTTCTCTTTCGAATCCTATCAGGGCCCTCGGCGAAGATGCCGGTCGCGGCCATGAGTCATGAATAGCGTCATACAGGAATCTAACCTTGGCCAAGATATTAGTAGTTACATCGGGAAAGGGCGGTGTTGGCAAGACCACCAGTGCAGCAGCAATCGCTACCGGGTTGGCTCAGCGCGGTAAAAAGACGGTAGTCATCGACTTCGATGTGGGGTTGCGTAACCTTGACCTTATCATGGGGTGTGAGCGTCGTGTCGTATATGACCTGATTAACGTCATTCAGGGCGAAGCCGGGCTTTCACAGGCATTGATTCGCGACAAGAGAATCGAGAATCTGCATATTCTTCCTGCGTCCCAGACGCGTGACAAAGATGCGCTAACGCTTGAAGGTGTTGAGCGTGTACTTGAAACACTGGATGAAGATGGATTCGATTACATTGTCTGCGATTCACCTGCTGGGATTGAGCGTGGTGCGCAACTGGCCATGTATTTTGCTGATGAAGCCGTGGTTGTGACCAACCCCGAAGTCTCCTCCGTTCGAGATTCTGATCGTATTTTGGGGTTGCTGAGCTCTAAAACCCGACGTGCTGAAAATGGCAAGGACCCGGTTCGTGAATATCTCCTAATCACCCGTTATTCGCCTAACCGTGTGACCAGTGGTGACATGCTGAATCTGGACGATATTCAGGAAATCCTCTCTATTCCTCTGGTCGGGTTGATTCCTGAATCCGAAGCAGTATTGCGTGCCTCTAACCAGGGTGTTCCTGTCACCCATGATCTGGACAGTGACGCGGGGCAAGCGTATTCGGATACCGTTGATCGCCTGCTGGGTGAAGATAAACCCTTGCGTTTCCACGAAGAACAGAAGCGTGGATTCCTGAGCCGTATGTTCGGGGGAGGTCGTCGGTGAGACTGCTGGATTTCTTTCGTGGTGAGAACAAGAAGACAGCGTCTGTTGCCAAAGAGCGCCTTCAGATTATCGTCGCGCATCAGCGGGGACAACGTGGTCAGCCCGATTACATGCCGATGCTTGAGCGTGAGTTGCTGGAAGTCATTCGTCGGTATGTTGAAGTGGATCGTGATGCCATCAGCATCAATCTGGATCGTGATGCAGACTGCTCTATTCTGGAGCTCAATGTGACGCTACCTAATCAGGATGACTAGGTAAACGTTCCCAGACGATTCCAATAATCATGAGCAGGCTTTATTCTGTTCTCTCGTTGCCGATAAGTAAGGTATGTGCGATGCCTGCTTGTCGGCATCGCCGTATTTGATACTCTCCCTTTTCTGTATTCCATCCAAGGCAGGTAGCGCTCGTGTCCGATATCAGTTTTCTTTTCCATGATTATGAAACCTTTGGAACGGATCCCAAGCGAGATCGCCCGGCCCAGTTTGCCGCTATCCGTACTGATGCGGAGTTCAATGTTATTGGTGAGCCCGAGACGTTGTATTGCCGCCAGGCAGAGGACTATATACCACATCCGCAAGCGTGTCTGATTACGGGGATTACCCCACAAACAGCTAATCGACGTGGATTACCTGAGGTTGAATTCGCACAGCGTATCAATGAATTGATGAGTGTGCCCGGCACTTGTTCGCTGGGCTACAATACACTGCGTTTCGATGATGAAGTGACACGGTTCATGCTTTATCGAAACCTGTTCGATCCCTATGCCCGTGAATGGCAGAACGGCAATTCGCGCTGGGATTTGATTGATGCGGTGAGAGCCTTTTATGCGTTGAGACCTGAGGGTATCCACTGGCCGATGCGTGAAGATATTAATGGCAATAAGGTGCCCAGTTTTAAACTGGACCAACTCACGGTTGCCAATGGTATTGAACATGGGGATGCGCATGATGCGATGGCGGATGTGTATGCCACCATCGAGATGGCAAAGTTGTTACGTAATAACAATCATAAATTCTTTGACTATCTACTGGCACTGCGCAATAAACATCGTGTGAATGAGCTGTTGGACATTGGTGCGCGTAAACCGATGGTGCACATATCGCGCCGCTATCCTGCTGCCAGTGGGTGTTGTTCCCTGATTGTTCCGCTGGCCAGGCATTCAACCAATCCCAATGCGGTAATTGTGATGGACCTTACGGTTGACCCTCAACCCTTGATCGATTTATCGGTCGAGGATATCCGGTCACGCTTGTTTGTGAGTCGTGAAGAGCTTGCAGAAGGCACAACCCGTATTCCTCTTAAGTTGGTGCACGTAAACCGTAGTCCTGTGGTGCTTCCCATCAAGGCCCTTGATGATGGGGCAGCTGAGCGGTTGCATATTGATAAGGCGCAGGCCCAACAGCACTGGCAAAGGTTGATACAGGCCGATGGCCTGGCTGAAAAGGTGGCGGCTGTCTTTAATGAGGGAAATCCGCCGTCACCCAATGATCCTGATCTGATGCTTTACTCGGGAAACTTTTTTTCCTCTACCGATAAACGTGCTATGGCAGAAGTGCACAAGTATGCCGGCTGGGATTTGGTCGGATTGAATGTGCCTTTTCAAGACCCACGTTTGGAAGAGATGCTTTTTAGGCTGCGAGCACGGAGTTATCCCGAGACACTGGAGGGTGAAGAGCGCGAACGGTGGGATGCAATGCGTTGGGAGCGTTTCAATTCATCAGAGCTTTCTTCGCTGACACTGCAAGGTTTTGCTCGTGAAATTGAACGCCTGAATCAGGAAATCCATGATGATAAAAAACGTGCATTACTGGAAGAGCTGGCGATGCACGTAGAAGCCATTATGCCAGCACAGGCATTTGAATAGCCCGTCAATACAGAGCTGCCGTCATAGGATGCCATAACGAAGGGAATACAATGTACTCCCTTCGTTTTATGAGCATGTTTTATCAAAGTGTTCTTTCAAGCATGCTGCTATCGGTAACGCAGGCCGAAATTCGGCTCGTGATCAACACTGTGATGGTTAAAGTTGGAAGTAGGCCGATCCTGTGAATTGATTATGCAGGCTCAGTATGTTCAACAGATGAAACTGGGTCCCCTTCGGATGCGGGGTCAGGATCATGAGTGATGAGCAGGGAGGGGGAGTGAATTAATTCTTCCCACGCTGATTGGACCTCTTTGATATCAATGGTTTTGAGCTCGTCATATAGCTGATAAGGCAAATCGAACCCGATGTTGCCCAGTTCCAGCAACTGAGTCTGTTTGTCGGCCAGTTCGCTCAGAGTATCCTGACGTTGAAACCATTCTTGCATGACTGCTTTCTTGGCGAATTCCAGTTGTTCGTCTGTGAGTGTTCGCAGTTGCCTTGTCATTAGTGCCGTAAAGTCCAGCATCTCTTCCTTTAACGTATTGCTGGGGAAGTCGGATGATTCGATGAGCATTAATAATCCAGCCCTCAATAAAACCGAATAATATTCAGCATGAACGACGTAGCCCAATTGTCGGTTTGTTCGCATGATGGTGTAAAAATCGGATTGTATAAGCTGTTCAACCAATCTGGTTAACGCGCGTGATCGTAAATTTTTGTGTGGTGGTTGAAAATAAAGCAGTGCAGCGGAATCGGTATAGCCTGTCAGCTTCGGTTGTATATGTATTTGCGCATTGGGCAAGCTTACGGCTTCCACTACGGGAATATTTTTCAGAGGCACGTTGGGTCTTAAGCGCTTCTGTAGTGTGTTTGCAGTACGTATGACTGTTTCCGGAAATACATTTCCAATAGCCAAAACCTGTACATGCAGGGAATTCAGCCATTCCTTTTTGAACTGTTCAAAGTCTCTCAGGCTCACCCTGTTGAGTTCAGCAATAACGACTTTATCTTCATCCATATGTGGGGTTAGCCTACGATCCATCTCGTCAAATAAAGCAGTGTAGAGCTGTGGTTTTACCTTTCCCGCCACTGACTGCATATAGGCTGCGCGTGCTTCCTCGAAGCTTGAGGATGTGATAGGGGTATTGATCAATGCATTTGTGAAGGTCGTGATGAGTTGTGATGGGTTGTCATTCCATACCGAGAATGAGGTGGCGATGCCATCTCTGTCAGTGACGACATTCATGAATTGCATAGCAAGTTGGGCAGGATAGGTGTTTTTTTCCAACGTTTGATTAAGCCATTGCACCAACAAGGCAGTGAGCGCTCTATCATATGGTGCGCGATGCGTGTTCGGATTCATGAAACGAATGCGCCATTCCACACGTGGTGAGCGGTAGTGATGATCCCCTTGATACCAGACATCCATGCCTTTTTGATTGATCAACCGGCGTGGTCGGTAATCCTGCAGTGAATTCAGTATGAGCTGTTGCGGGATAAAGTGATTTTGCGCCGGTAAATTGAGGGGCGTAATGTGCGCGCCCTTTGGCCATTGGTGGATCTTCTCCCATCGATAGCCCACATGGTAACGAGGCGAGTAGTGCTCAACTTTAACGTTTGGACCGTTGTAAAGTTGTAGCATGTTTTCAGGCGTTAGATATCGCATGAAAGCTGCCAGGGATTCAGCAGTTGTGGTATCGCTTCTTAAGGTTGTGATATTGATTTCACTCGCTGGCGTATAGGAAACTGTGCTGCTGAGCTTACTCGCTGTATCCATATCACTGTGCGGTTGATATAAGGAAAAATGGAGTGCTGCCAAGCGCGCATTTTCTGCATTTCGTGACGATGTAACAGATTGCGTTCGGATTAGTTCCATGTAGTCGAAGAATGTCGTGCGAATGTCATCGATGTGAGTAATGCCTTTTTTTGTCAATTGAAAGTTGACATACATTAATGCGTGTTGTTTGTCTCTCACGGGAAGGTCGACTTCCAGCTGTGATATCCAGCCTTTTTCCATTAAACGAGCGGTAAGCGTACCTTCACCCTGATGGCTGATCAGCGCACTGACAAAGTTGTACGGCACTTGTTGCGGTTGTGACATGGGGTCGGGAATCGGAAAATAGAAAACAAGACGATGACTTTCTGTCTCGGATTCGATGCTCATGCGTGCAGGTAGCCTGTTAGGGGAAAGAATAGGGGGGAACGGAGCGCGTTTGGGGAGATGACGATTCGGTATTTCTGCAAAATATCGTTCCGCATACGCTGTCATTTCATCGAGTGTATGAGCGCTCATAATGACCAACTGCATTCTATTGGCACTGTAATGCTGTTCGAAGAATTGCCTTAAAGCGTTCTTGAGGTGCGAGGGTGAACCGCTCAGCGTGGTCATATCACCTATCACGGATTGAGTGATGGGGTGTTTTCTTGAGCTTGCCTGCCATAGGACATCGTAGAAACGATAACGGTTATCACTAAAGGAAAGCTCATACTCGGACTTCACTGCGAACCGTTCACGTTCAATAAAGTGTTCGTTCAATAGCGGGGCGATGAAAAAACGAGAGAAACGCGCCAAGGCACCAGGCAGGCCATCCCGTGCCACTTCAAGTCGATAATTGGTACGATCAAAGTCGGTATAGGCGTTATCGCGTCCGCCATATGCATGAAGATAATCGCTAAATTCAGATGCTCCGGGATATTGATCGTTTCCCAAAAACAGCATGTGCTCGAGGAAATGTGCGAGCCCCGCCTGGTTCTTCGGCTCATCTGCACTTCCTGCCTCAACATTCATGGCGACAGCGCTTTTCTCTGCGGTCGGGTCTCTGACCAATAGAACCTTTAGTCCATTTTGCAATGTCAAATAACGGTATGCGCGTGGCTTATTTGCGCTTTTATGTATGTAGGGGGATGCTATATCCATTGGAGGAAGAGCAAGCATGCCCTCCTCTGCAAGCCGATGGATTGAAGGCTCCGCAGCCTGACTATCTTCAGCACTCACATATGGAGGAGTAAAGAAGCTTGCCAGGTATATACCCAGTCCGCCCAGTACAAGGCGAAGGGTATAAAAGAGAATAGGGTTAATTGAACTGATCATGCATACATCCGTAACAGAGCCGCGGTAGCTTCCAATGGTTAGCTTCAAACAGTTGGCACCAGATAGTTGATTTCTGACAGGCGGCATCCCTCGGAGAGTGCTTTCAGGAACACACCGTTGGAAAGAGTTGCTGTAGCCACTGTTGAAAAAGGAGGAAGAGGGATGTAGCTAGTGCTGCTTGTGGCACCCATCCGTATCTGAATGGAGCGTTATAACAGATACTTTTTAGCGTAACCTAAAGTGAAACTTGCCTTACTGGTGATCTATCCCGTGGATTGTCCTATGACAAGGATCACATTTTCGTTTTTAGGCGTTTCGTTTGATAACACTACTTTACGCCTCGCATTTACGGGAACGGTTCTTCATAGAGAGAACAATATTCATCGCCCGAGGGTGTTGATGGCTCCTCGATTACGTTGGACCTGTAGGGTGGGTCAGGTCATTCACTAATAATGATCGTCTTATCGATGGATTTGTGCTGAAGAAATTCTTTTCGATTATGGAATAAACGTTAAAAGAGATTGTATCTTGCGTTTCGTTTGTGTATCTATATGATACTGAACACTGTTTTTTTAAATTTGAATTTTCATAGATATTCGGGAGAAAGCCATGGCACGACCGCGTCAGCGAGCACCTGAAGAGCTGCATGCGCAGGTGATGGCGGCGTGTGATGAATGGTTGCAGACGCAACCTGTTCAAACACTTTCCCTACGTTCAATTGCCCGTTCCCTGGGGTGTGCTCCGAGTACATTGCTCAAGCTCTATGGCAGTTTCAATAACTTGCTGCAGTTTGTGAACGTCGATACGCTCAAATTGCTGAGTGAAGGTATTGAAAGTAGTACGGATGCCAACCCCGAGGAACGCATGGGGGTACTGGCACATAGTTACTGGAATTTTGCCAAGCATCACCCCCATCGTTGGCAGTTGCTATTTGAATTTCCGTTGGCGCAGGAAGGGGAGCTTGATCAACGTCAGAATTCGGCGATTGAGGCGCTATTTATTCGCGTGGAAGCGACGCTCAAGGAGCTTCGTCCTGAATTAAGCAGCCGTGATGCGAACCGTTTGGCACGTACCTTGTGGGGGAGTGTGCATGGTCTGGTTCAGCTTGGCATGACTGAGCGTCTGGGCGTATTTGAAGGGCAGCCAGTGAAGGTGGAGGTCCTCCTTAATCAATTGATCGCCATGACGCTCGCGGCGCTCGGAAATCGCACGTTGATTTGATGAAGAAAAGGTTTCTTTCAGTACCTTCCTCTGAAGGCTTGATGCAATCCCGCTTTTTTGCCCCTTTTTTCTGGGCCCAGGCAGCCAGTGCATTCAACGACAATTTCTTCAAGCAAATTCTGTTGCTTTCCGTTACCTATGTGGCTGTTCCTGACAAGGGGTGGAACGCCGGATTCGTCAATAATTTGGCAGCGGCCCTCTTTATCCTGCCTTTCATGCTCTTTTCGGCGACTGGTGGAGTACTCGCCGATAGCATGGAGAAGACTCGCCTGATTCGCCTGCTTAAATGGGTAGAACTGGTTGCCATGTGTCTGGCTGCGGTGATGCTTCTTGTTCACGCTTATATCCCGCTATTGGCGCTGTTGTTGGTAGCGGGTATCCAGGCTGCCCTTTTTGGCCCCGTCAAGTACGCCATACTCCCCCAACATGTGCCGGGAGGATTACTGGTGAGCGCCAATGCCTGGATCGAGATGGGGACATTCCTTGCCATCCTGTTGGGTACGCTTCTTGCTGGTGGGCTGTTTTCCTCGTCAGGAGGTGCCTCCCTCCTCATGGGAGGTGGGATGATCGTTGTTTCCCTCATAGGGCTCCTGTCGGCCTATCGCATCCCTGAGGCACCCCCGAAACATTACAGCCCTATAAAATGGCAGCCCTTCAAGCAAAGTGTGGACGTCATGCGTTCGGTTTGGAAGCAGCCGCTTCTTTTTCGTGCGGTGTTGGGTATTAGTCTCTTTTGGTTGCTGGGAACCAGCTATCTCACCCAGTTGCCTCTTTGGGCCGCAACCATTGCACATGGTGATAGCGCGACCGTCAGCTTCATGCTGGCAGCATTCGCATTGGGTATCGGTGTTGGAGCACTTTGGTGCTCACGACTCTCTGCAGGACGTACCGAGGTCGGGATTGTCCCCTTTGGGGCTTTGATCATAGGCTTCGCCGGGTTTGATTTCGCTCATCATAACGCCTTCATTCATAACGATCATATCCGTGCTCTTGGTGAGTTAGTGGGGCACTGGCGCATCTGGTGGTGCTTTATCGATTTGGCACTTGTCGGCGTGGGTGGGGGCCTTTATATCATCCCGCTCTATATGATCCTGCAAACGCGTAGTGCCCGTCACGAACGTTCGCGTGTCATTGCCGCCAATAACATTATGAACGCTGTCTTCATGATATTGGCAACGGGTCTTGGGGTACTGGTATTAAGTGTTATGGGTGCCTCAATCAATGTGTTCTTTTCACTGATTGCCTTCATTGCCTGGGTAATGTGTGTCGCCATTCTGATCAAGAATCCGCGTCCCGGCATCCGTATCTGCATGTTTATTGCGTTGAGGTGCTGCTATCGCTTACGCCTTTCGGGGCGACAAAATATCCCGTCGGAAGGCGCCGCGCTCGTTGTATGTAATCACGTAAGCTATATGGATGCCCTTTTACTGGGGGGGACCAGTCCGCGATTACTGCGTTTCATGATGGATGCACCGGCCTATGAATCACCCTGGCTGAATTGGTTCTGCCGTTTGGCGGGAGCCATTCCGGTAGACTTGTCAAAACGTAATCCGAAAGATGTGCGTCGAGCGCTTAATGAAGTCAGCGCGGCATTGCGTAATGGCGATGTGGTGATGGTATTCCCTGAGGGACGGTTAACGCGCGATGGAGAAGTAGGGGATTTCAGACGCGGGATTGAAAAGATGTTGGCTCAAGATCCGGTGCCGGTGATCCCGGCTGCCACTAGCGGATTATGGGGATCATGGGGCTCTTACAAGGCAGGCAAACCTTTCATGCGCTGGCCAACACGCTTGAGACGGCGCGTACGCATAGGTTTCGGAGCGCCCATTGACCCTCGTACATTGGATCGGTTTGAACTAAGGCGGCGTGTTATTGAGTTGAAAAAGGAACTGGGCGGTGGCAAATAGCGGTTATGCGTGTTTCCGGGCTTAATAAGGGAGCGAAACTACCACTTTGAGGCCGCCTAGCTCGCTATCATCCAATACCAACTGTCCTTGATAATAGCTGATGACCTGTTCGACGATTCCTAGCCCCAATCCATGCCCAGATACCCGCTCATCCAGTCGTGTTCCCCGGTTAAGCACACCTTCCCTCTGTGCTTGTGGAATACCCGGGCCATCATCTTCCACTTCAATCGTTAAATGATCCTGATGATCACAAAGACGAATCACCACGCGAGAATTTGCCCACTTTCCGGCATTGTCGATCAAATTACCCAATACCTCCAACATATCCTCGTGTTCCCATGGAAGGGTTGAGGGGATATTATTCAGAAAGTGATTAAAGGTAATATGTGGATAGAGCTCTTCCAGTGTTACGAGCAGTTCGGGGAGTGCGTCATCTGGTTTGAATTTTGTTTTTGACGAAGAGTCACGTGTATCCAGCCGTGCGCGCTGTAGCTCGCGTTCTACCAGTCGATGAATTTCATTTAACCGTTCACTCAACGTTGTCCGTATTTCAGGTAACGCATCCAATTCACGACGGGCAATGACGGCTTCCATCACCGCAATGGGCGTTTTCAGTGCATGTCCCAGGTTACTGGTGCCATCCCGTGACCGGTTGACCACATGTTCGATACGCTCAAGCTGGTGATTGAGTTCAGAGACAACGGGGGCGATCTCTTCTGGAACGCGTGTCTCGATCTTCATCCTGCTCCCATCATTGAGCTGCGTAAGCTCCTGTCGAACACGCTGAAGAGGCCGCAGGCCGATACGAATGACTTGCTGTTGCACAAAGACCAACAGCAATGCCATGGCCCCTCCCAGCAGCCAAATTGACATGCGTAGCCAGTTCAGGCGCGCAGACACGGCCGTATAGTCCAGTGCAGTAGTTACATCAATCTGGTGGCCATGGCGGGTAAACTTGCCCCGCCATACCAGCAGCTGCTGTTTTTCAGGCCCGGGATGAAGTTTATGTGAAAGCCCATAGCCCAGTATGGGAAGCCGTTGGTCCCACAGTGAACGTGAGCGAATCTCCCGATGACCGTCTATTCGAATACAGTAGTAATAGCCGGAATAAACACGATTGTAGGCATCCATAAAAGGGATGACGCCTGCATAATGATCAGACTGGGTGTCCAGCAATTCAGTTGTGACACCCACAGCGGCATCCTGCAGGCGTTCTCCCAGGTAACCGCGAATGGCATGATCAAAGAGAAGAACGCTCCCATGCGCAAGCAACAACATGACCGCCAGTCCGGCGATCAGAAGTCCCAGTCCGAGACGTCGTGTGAGTGAAATCACTCGGTAACAGGCTCGGTATTACCGCCGAAACGATACCCTTGCCCACGCTGGGTGACGATAATGCTGCGCCCCAGCTTTTGGCGAAGGTGGTTGATATGTACTTCGACCACATTCGGGTTTCGTTCATGTTCGCTGTCGTAGAGATGATCCAGCAGCCTATCCTTGGGAATGACATGTTCCGGATGCAGCATCATGTAGCGTAATATCGAGAATTCGGCACGCGTCAGACTTACAGGCTCCGGATGGGATATGGTTGATACGCACTGGCTTGCTTCGTCCAGAATGACACCTGACACCGATAGACGGGGAGTCGGATGTTGCCCATGGCGGCGGCGCATAAG
>Ga0157360_1000342_pt1 | contig 18307 bp, 9 predicted proteins | sample AttlaeALBM1_FD_111483 | JGI IMG/M metagenome (GOLD analysis project Ga0157360, IMG submission 111483) | Fungus gardens microbial communities from leaf cutter ant in Ribeirão Preto, State of São Paulo, Brazil - Atta laevigata ALBM1 | ecosystem: Host-associated > Fungi > Mycelium > Unclassified ... | reverse complement strand
TTATAGTCTGAGGATTAGACCTCAGACTTAACAACATCTTTTGTCACTTGTCTAACTTCACATTTTTGAACTCTTTAAAGTATCAAAGCACCCATCACAAATAGTAAGTGACCATTTGTGATACTATCCATGAAAGAAAAAAAGAAAGGTACAGACAATTAAAGACTAGTCTATACCAAGACAAGTGAAGGATATATAATCATTCCTAGGGTTTGCCAATTTTTACCAAAGGTTTATCCACAATTACTCTGATCTCATACAACTACTTACCTGACTCACCTAAAAAAATAAGACCTGGTACTAGGGACAGGCAGCTCAACTGGCCTTTGATACCCTAAAAGAGGCCTTTGTATCAGCACCTGTCCTTAAACACTGGGACTCAAATGCACTCTTAATCCTAGAAACAGATACCTCAGACCTAGTCTTAGTAGCCATTCATACTGGGGGAGATGTCATGACTTGGCAAAATAGCTAAGTCATTATTTATATTTCTTTTTTTTTCTTTTTCTTTTTCTTTTATCTTGGACTTACTACACAAAAGGGAGTGTAGGAAAGTGTCACATCACAAGTGTCACATAGTCACAGTCACATGACAGGATATCATAGCATCACATCACATTGATGTCACATAATAGGTCACATAATAGGCATGGGAAAGTAGTGTACAGACCATGTAGTAGTTATATAAGTAGTGTAGAAAATCTAACAGGAACTCTATCGAGTTCTTTTTGTCAAATGCTGATAAAGAGCAGTTGGCTTAATTCCAGCTTGGAGTTGGCTCTCTAACAGGAGACATATACTTTATTGCCTTCTACTCGAGAAGTTTCTAAGGAGCTGAGTTAAACTATGATGTACATGACAAAGAGCAATTGTGGAGTCTTTCAAGAAGTGGCGTTATTATCTAGAAAGACCAAGCAGTCTAGTTGAAGTGTTTTCAGATCACAAAAACCTCACCCACTTTTGTGGTACCTAGGCATTAACTCATAGGCAGGCAAGGTAGTTGAAATACTTGTTACAATTTAACCTAGAAATCAAATTTTGGCCTGGTAGATTAGGGAAAAAACCAGATGTACTTACTCATTGCTGGGATGTATATGAAAACAAAGAACTAACCTTGGAGGACAACTATTGGCCCCTTTTTAGTCACACACAATTGGGTAACTATCCTGCAAACTCTAACCACTCCACTTCTCACCTATAGATAGCCACAGTTATAGACCTAGTAATTCTATTAGCAGATATCAAGGAGGCATTAAGCCAGGACCCTATGAGCATAGTATATGCTAACATGGACAACGACTCCTGCTGGAACTTGTTACCTAATAGTTTTCTCTATTATGAAGGCCAAAAATATATATCTAATTGCAACCAATTGTAACTCCAAGTACTAAAAGCAAAACATGATCACATCCTAGCTAGGCATCCAGGACAAAATAAAACCTACCAGCTCATTCACCACAAGTTTAATTGGCCCAAATTATGAGAATTTGTAACTGACTATGTAAGTATGTTCCTAGAATAAGGCAAAATACCATAAACCATATGAATTATTGAAACAACTACCAGTTTCCCCTCAATCCTGGGAGTTTATATCTGTGGACTTCATCAAGCAACTACTCCCATTAGATGGCTATACAGACATTCTTGTCATGGTAGATAGACTCCTAAGCAAGCAGTCTTTATCCTCATCACAAGGTCTATCAACACAACAGCACTGGCAGAGATATTCATTGTATATGTCTTTGCAAAACATGGGATGCCATCATATATCACATTTGACCATTGTCATGCCATACAACAGTTTAGGCAAATTAAGTGACATTTTTCACTGTAATAACTAGGATAACTAGCTCGAGAGAAGAGTTTAGCCTCCCAGAGATGTTTCCTAAATGTCCAGTCATAGACTTGAGCATCTTACTTGAGTAGCAGAGTAGTGGCTGTGACCACCACTACATATACCTCATAGATGCTAAAAGGGGGAAAAGAGAATTTAACTATAACAAGTGTAATAAGAGCCCCAAAAAGGAAATAATTCCCCACACATTCAAATACTTAATCCATAATATCAAGTTATACAACAAAGACAAGATATAAATAGTGTGAGAACTTAGGTAATCATATCACATGACAAGATCATGTGATTGTAGAACATTCTGGAAGGACATGTGATTGTGAACTATTAGTATACAGCCACTTGTAAAGTAGTATAAGTAGAGAAGAAATCCAATAAAGAACTCTATCGAGTTCTTCCTAAACATCCACCTTGGGTATTGTCTAAGTTCCTCATGAACTTGCACTTAACAACAAGCAAAGGTAAGTAGCAGTGACAGTCCTCAATCACATGCTAAAGAGTTCATGGGGAGAAGGAGGAAGCAGGGGTATTAGAAAGAAATTAAAAAGTAAATATGCAGCTTATTTAGAATCTAAGTATAGAAGAAATAATGGGAGCTCAATCTGGATCCTATCCACATGGTGTTCCTAAGGTGTCCATCTTTACACACCATAACAAGCTCACTAGTAGAATAGTCAGTAAACTACTTATGGGCCTTACTGTTATGACTTAGCAAAACAGCTAAGTCATTATTTATATTTCTTTTCTTTTCTTTTCTTTTCTTATTGGACTTATAACTACAAGATGGAGTGTAGGAAAGTATCACATGACTTTGTCACAATGTCACAATGGTGTGACAGATCATCACAGATGGTCATGTCATGGGTCACAGTCACAGTGTGTCACATGACTAGAGTAATATGAGGACCATGGGAGAGTAAGCGCATAGCTATAGTAGTAAAATGTATAAGTAGTAGAGAATTAAGCGAGAACTCCATCAAGTTCTCTTTGTCAAACTCTGAACAAAGAGACAGTTGGCTTAATTCCAGTCATCGGACTTTAGACACTGATACTTACCACACTTAATCAAGCCCTCATCTACACCCCTACACTAAACCTTATGGGTGTAATATGATCTGAGTCAATGATTAGCCAGGCTTTTCAGGCCTGCTACTCCATAGAAGGTTGTCCAAGCGACCGCTGTGTCTTGTCTCATGAAAGAATAGGGTATATAGTAGGAAACATTCACCAACTCAACCTCTCACCAAGATCACCCCTTATACACTCAAGAGAATTGCATTTACAACCTTAAGAGCTTCTGAGTTGAAGGCAAGGGCCAAGAAGGCTCTTCTCATCAATTTTTACTCTGAGAAATATATTAGAATATTACAAATGTTCAAGACTCAATTAAAAAAAATAGAAAAGGAAACTCTCTACTCTACCACTCTCCCTCATATCTCTCCTCTATGACACCACCATGCAGCCATGACAGCTATCACCTTCTTGTCCTCTATACCTCCTGGACATGACCATGTGATCCTACTCCACCTCTATACTTCACTCCTGCCCATTGTTCCCTAAACCCCAAACCAGCTTTCTTCTACTCCAAATATGGTCTAGAAACACATGATAGTGTGTCTAAGTGTTAGCAATATGATTGTTGTCCAGCAGCATGTCTATTTCTTGCCTGAGTCCAACAGTGATGGGATCACTAGTTACTGATAAACTTTTGATCTGTTGTCTTGGCATTATATTAGTCTAAGTCTGCTCTAGATTGAAATTATCTTACATTCCAAGGATATCCCTGAGCCTCTGACTTCTAGAGTTTCAACATTAATAGTCTGTATCTGAGAAACCTGATGCTAGCTCATCAGTCTTGCCTCCTGAGGTATATGCTTTTCTGGCATGTGATAGCTTGGCCACTACCTAATAGAAGTACCCAATTTTGGGTCTAGATTATGTCTGGGGCTTGTAGAAGGTCTCTAGAGTGGGTTCCAATAGTGAAATCTAGGGTTATAATTTTTATCCCATGCTACATTTTCGCAGAAAATTCTCTAGCAGCATAACACTGCTAATACTGGTTTTGTTGTAAAGACTCCTTTTAACTCATCAAATGCCTTTTGTTGGCTTTCTTCCCATACCTACTTCACATCTTTTCTGGTGAGCATATTCATTGGCCTAGCTACTCAAGCAAAATCTTTGATAAACTTCTTGTAATAATTTGTAAGGCCTAAAAATTTCCTAATATCTTTTACATTCTTTGGCTCCAGCTAACTCAATACTCCATCCATCTTTTCCTTCTTCATTTCTATCCTGTTTGGTCCTATAACAACACCTAAGAACCCTATTTTCTATACTTTCCACACATACTTTTTTGGCCTGATATACAAGTCATTTTCTTCCAACCTCTTCAATATTTCCTCTACAATCTCATCATGTCTCTTCTCTGTTTCTGTTCCCACTAGTATATCATCCACAAATGCTGTGACTTTTCCTTTGTTGATCAAATCTCTTAGAATTTCATTCATTATCGTCTAGAATATAGCTAGTGAGTTTGTTATCCCAAAGAACATCACTGTTGGCTCAAAGGAGCCCACATACATCATGAATGCTCCCTTTTATCCATCTTCTTTTTTTATTCTCACATTATTAAACCCCTACCTCAGATCCATTTTAGTAAATATTTTCTTACTTCCTATGTTATCAATTAGGTCTGTGATCAATGGTAATAGGTAGTTGTTTTTCACTATCTAGTTGTTTAGGTTGTGGTAGTCCATCACTATCTGTTTACTCCTATTCTTTTTGCCTACAAAGAAAACTGGCGATATTTGAGAGAATTTGAATAGTCTGATATACCTCTTTCTTAGCTGGTCCTCCACAAATTTCTGGACTTCTTCCTTTTCTATTTTAGATAATGGATAAATTCTTCCTTTCTGCAGTTTGAACATCTTTTTGAGATCTATAGCATGATCCCAAATTTTCCTGGTCAGCATCCTTTCCAACTCTACCTTCCTGAATACTTTCTTCCTCTTCAAAAACCTCTTTGGGACCATTTCCTTGATTTTCTGTTGTTCTCCTCCATCTCTTCCTCTTTTCCCTAATCTTCTTTGTCATCTATTGCTCATCTGACAATTTTCTCTTCCTCTAGGGTTACTACCCTTTTGACCTTTTCTTTTATTTAACTCTTTCTGCCACATAGGAGTGGACATCTTGTCATCTTGACTTCTCCAGTTTCCCAATTTATCTCAGGGTTATGTGCTACCAACTATGGCATTCCCAGAATTACTTCTGTCTTCCCTAAGTCATACACATCTATCCTCATTCTTTCTACATGGTCTTTGTAATACACATTGCACTCTACTTGGTATATAATGGCCCCTCCACTATTATTTGTCCTATTCACGTTTCTGACCATTATTGGTCTTTCTAATTTCTGCAGCTTGAATCCATGTCTAGCTGCTATCCTTTTGTTTATGAACATCCCAGTGGCACTGGTGTCTAAGAGTGCTCTTATAGTTATGTCTTCATGTGTATTCAACTTTTCTACTCCAATATTCATCCACACTTCTCTTAGCATTTTGAAGGTTCTCCTGACCTCTCTTTGACTATCCCCCTCTTTGGCTGTGCTTTCTGACTCTTTTGGTCATGTACTGCTTTGTTGCACTTTTCCCTCTGTGGAATGTGCTGCTTTCTTCTCCTCTTTCTTTTGACATCCACACTATCTTTGTCTATCCTTGATCACCCCCTGCCTCTTATTTTCCTCTACATAATACCCCTTCTCTCCACATCTTTCACACTGCACATATGTCACTATCACTTCTTTTGTACACTATCCTAACTTCAGTAGGCATGCTTCTTCTGGCACCCCCTTGCCACAATGCTCCTCCACTCTCTTTCTTAACTTTGCCACTGAACTCCTCCTCTACCCTCTTTACTGCACTTCTCGTGGCTTAGCCACACATGCTGCCTCTCTCTCCTCCACTCTCCTTACCTTTTCCTGTGCTTTTTCCTTTATAGGGTGCACTAGCTTCTCCTCTTGCTATGCCTTTTGTAGCCTTGCCACACGCATTGCCTTTTCCTTTCTCACCCACAATAGATACTCCTTGCATTTGTGCCCCTTCTCCCTACACTTAAAACACTCAACCTTTACTATCCCTACTCTCCCTATCATCCTCCTTTCCACTCTACACTATATTATCCTACTCCTCAACACCTCAAACTTATTTTGGGGAATGACTGTCCCCTTCTCTCTCTTCTTCTCTCTTATTCCTGCAGTTATGGGCCAGGTGCCTAAATCCTTTGCAACTCAAATACAACTTTCCTCTTCTCCCTTCAAGTTCTTCCCTTAGTTTGGCAAGGGAGCATTTTTCTTTGAGTAAGTTGCTCATCAGTGAATTGTATTATTGCAAAGACATAGTATTACGTCTCTACAAGGGGTACAGATTTAATAATTAATCTTACTAATGTTACGTCTGTTGGGATGCAAGATCTTCACCCAACTAGATACCTACTATCTTACTTACTACTGCCCTAGTAATATGGTTATACGATCACTCCATGGAGGAGATCCCTACTCTAGATGACCTCTTAGGAGTAACCATCAATCCTCTGCATATACCACTCACAATGGAGCATAGCACAAGGTTTATACTAGAAAGCAGTATAAGTAAACTACTAAACACCACTTGATTGCAAGGTCAGGTCTCAGTAGTAATACCCAAGCTTGGTACTACACTTCCACCCACTGTCCCTAACTAACAATGAAGTCCTCTTAAGCCAAGGGCCTGGCTATATATGGAGGTGGCTACTAATTGCAATGATTAGCAGCTGAGGGTTGATTTAGATAAGATAAGAGATTGAGCAAGGTTCAAGGCAGACAGTGCTTGGATGTGAATCGAGTTCTAGTGTAAGAAAGCTAAACTCCAAGCTGGAATTAAGCCAACTGCTCTTTGTTCAGCAATTGACAAAGAGAACTCAATAGAGTTCCCGTTAGATTTTCAACACTACTTATACAACTACTACATGGTCTGTGCACTACTTTCCCATGCCTATCATGTGACCTATCATGTGATATCATGTGATGTGACACTGTGACTGTGACACTTTCCTGCACTCCCTTCTGTGTAGTAAGTCCAAGATAAAAGAAAAAGAAAAGAAAAGAAAAAGGAATATAAATAATAACTTAGCTGTTTTGCCAAGTCATAATATTCTACCTACCTGGTGTTATCCTAATGCCCTGTTTCAAAGTTGTCCTCACAGTAGTACTCTCTGGCTATGTGATTAGACTATTCTCACAGTAGTACTCTTGACTATGTGATCAGATATATGACTTTGAATCCTCCCTATATAACTTGACTTCCTAGTAATGCTAAACTCTGTCTTAGAGCTCCTATGATGTTGCCCCTACAGCTAAGTCACTTGTTCTATAGTCTCTTTGGTTTGACTCAGTCTTGAGTCAAAGCAACTTAATCACTGATCTGATCACTCTAAAAATAGATTTCCACTTTTGAAAACCCAAATAGAGGAAAGAGGCAACTGAGATTGCTTACTCTCTTCCTACTAAGTGGGGGTTTTTATAGGTTTAGAGAAATACAAAAGAAATATACAAAGAAATAGAGAAAATAATAAACCCAATCATAATCTATTATTACAATAATTGTTCTAGTAGTGATAGGGAATCCCACACCTCCTTGTCTTTTCTTGATTATTTCCTATTAGTTTTGTCAGGTTTGCTCTACCCTTGCTGAGTTACTAGGTTACTTACCACCAATCCTGCAGCAATTTCCCTTTTTCTCTAGCTTATCTCAGTGACTCAGGACCTGACTTTTTCCTTTCTTGCCTTGGAAGTTTCAGGTATTGTTTTTATAGCTTTCTAAGACTCTTTGTTACTTCTTTGTTTCTAATTATAATAGATCAGTCTTGATGTGCTCCTATTGTAAGCTATCACTGATTGAGTGATGCCATGGCTATTCTTATTTCCTGCCAGGCTACCAGTCCTGTTTCCTTGTGATGGGCATCTTTCTAGACTTTTCTACATGAGACTTCTTTCTCCTAACTAAGTTGCTATTCTTGGTGATGATGCCATGGGGCTATAGGCTTAACTCTGCTGGTTCTCAAGTGATTGCCCTGTCAGTGGTAGTGACATTATGTCCCTAGGTATACTGCTATGTAGCTAGATAGCCAGCTTTTGGTGGTAAAGTCCTTTGTATCTTCTCTACTACCTAGCAGGTGATTCTATCTTAGTCCTGACTTTAGGGTGTAAAGTCATGAAATTTGTTTAATTTTAGGCCTGAATGTATTTCAGGCCTCACAGTGTCTGAGGTGTCATTTATCTAAATATAACTGATTTGATATCATCAATGCTTATTTACAATCAACAGCCTATTTGTCTAAGTCTGTCACTAGTATATTGCTGGTTCTAGAGGTCAAGTGTCTCATCTCTATCAAGGTATATCCCATACCAAATGGATCTAGAACATTCTTATCCAGTAACTCTGTTTATAACCTGATACTAGCTCATCTTACTTGTCTCCTGAGGTATTTGTATGAGCTCTAGGTCTAGTTCTACATGCTTACTATTTTATATAACTCTTTGGTATGTTCTAAGGACTTATAATGGGTTTCAGAGCAAATTCTAATTAGGAATTTGTTGGTATAATGTGTATCAAATGCTACTTTCCACCACAAATTTGCTGGCAGCATAACAATAGTGTGAGACAAATACATGCCTTAGGAATCCAATTACAGTGAGATTGACTTTGGGTGGATTCATTAAAAACATTATTATAATTTCTTTCAGTTACTTGAGTTTCCTTTCCTCATTTTCTTCTTTTTAAAAGCTCTTTTCTTTATTTAATCATCTCTCCAGTGCCTACTCGTTTAGTACACAATTATAAAACATCTCGGAGATTCTATTTCTTTTATTTGTTATTACCTTTGTATCGTGATCAATTCCCTGTGATCCCCATCAATGTTACCAGTATTCTTTGTGAACAAGAAGATCAGAAGTAAGAGGATAGTTATAGACTATCATAGTCTAAACAAACAAATTATAAAGAACAACTACCTGTTGCCATTAATAATAGATCTAATTAATAGCATAGGAAGCAAGAAAGTATTTACAAAAATGGACTTGCAGTAGGGCTTTAACAATATAAGAATAAAGGAAGAGGATAAGTGGAAGGGAGTGTTTCTAATACATATTAGGTTTTTTGAACCAACAGTAATGTTTTTTGGGATAATAAGCTCACCAGCTACATTTTAGGCAATAATGAACAAAATCTTAAGAGACCTAATCAATGAAGGGAAAGTTGCTACATTTGTAGATAATGTGTTAGTAGGAACAGAAACTGAAGAGGGGCATAATGAAATTGTAGAGGAAATATTGAGGAGGTTAGAAAAAAACAACTTATATGTCAAGCTAGAAAAATGTATGTGGAAAGTGAGGAATATTGGATTCCTAGGGGTTGTTATAGGACCTAATGGAATAGAGATAGAAAAGGAGAAAGTGGATGGGGTACTCAGTTGGCTAGAGCCAAAGAATGTGAAAGATATAAGAAAGTTTTTGGGCCTTGCAAATTATTACAGAAGCTTCATTAAAGATTTTGCTTGAGTAGCTAGGCCTATGAATGTGCTAATGAGAAAAGATGTGAAGTGGCAGTGGAGAGAGCAATAACAAAGAGCATTTGATGAGCTCAAACAGATCTTTATGACAAAACAGCTAAGTCATTATTTATATTTATTTTACTTTTCTTTTCTTTTGGACTTACTACATAGGGAGGAGTGCAAAAAAGTGTCACATCACAGGCATCACAGTCACATGAAATATATATATATAAGTAAGTCACATGGTCACATCACATGATGAGTGTGGGAAGGTAGTGCACAGACCATATAGTAGTTGTATAAGTAGTATATAGAAAATAATGGAAACTCCATTGAGTTCTCCTTGTCAACTCAGACTTGGAGGATAATTAAGTTGTCTCAGGCTAAGTCACTACACCCTAGCTTAGACAAAGAATTTAGAGTAGAGGCAAATGCCTCAAACTATACAACTTGTCAGGTATTGTTCTACTCAATAGAAGATGACCTAGGCAAGAGGATGAGTAGGCTTCCTGAACTGATAATTAGAGAGTATGATTTCAAGGGGTACACCAGGTTGAGAACAAAGCTGAGTATACTAGGTAATATCTACTAATTTTATATAAGGCAGATAAACATAGAACAAAGTTTTCTTTGGTTGTTTTTGGATAAACTAGGGGCTTAGAACTCGTGTGGAAGAGTTAGTTGATAGTAACCAACAATGTATATACATAGGGCACCCATGCAATCACCTTCTGTTAGAGAGGTGTTACATAATTGTGATAGTACCCTCTCTTTATGGCCACATTCTTGTGGCCATTAAAACTCAATTTCCCTTGGCACTTGCTAGTCTGTTGATTGATCGCTTGAAGAGAGTTTTTTGGGGTAGTCTCAGTGGAACTCAGCTATGAGTTCCTTTGTGTTTTTGAGGTCAACTGCTGGTATCCAGGAGAATTTCTCTGAGGAGTCTTTGTATCCTGCCTACTATACATAGTACATTAATGGGTCTCTCTCCCAATGGTCTAGCTTTGAACTCAGAACTTTTTCTATCTCAAACTCCAGGTCTCTATTGATAACTACTGGTGGTAGAAGTGTGTTTATACAATTTAGAATCAGACTAGTATACACTAGTTCTAGTTGGGAGATGTGAAAAACTAAGTGGACAAATCTAAGGTGAGTTAGTAATTTTATAAGATAGGAGTGTGTGCTTAGTTGACCAATTACCTCAAACAGGCCTAGGAAACATTCTGCCAGTTTTTTTAAAGACCGAGTTGTTCTGATAAATTTTGCTAGGACAAATATAAGGTCTCTAATATGAATTCTCAAGGCTAAAGAACATTTCTTATTAGTAGGTAATTGGTATCATTGTTGGGCTTTCAAGATGGTACATTTGAGTTTAGCCTGGGTATCTGCTAATCCTTGTAGGTACTCATTGGCTGTAGCTGAATTGGAGGATTGCTTGATGATTATCTGAAACTTAGAGTGATAACCCTTGTTTGCAAAGAACAGGGATACCCCTATTATCACTAAAGGAGTACTATTGTAAGTGAATTCTGCTAGTGATAATAACCAAGCCTAATCTAACTGTTGATAGTTATAGTATATCCTCAGGAACTGCTCTAGGATCTGGTTTGTGCATTTGGTCTAGCCATCCGCTTCTAGGTAGTACCCTGAGGTAAAATGCAGTTTCATTTCTAGTTCATAAGCTAAGGATTTAAAGAACTTGGACACAAATTCCACTTCATAGTGATGGGGATCAAAGGGAATTTGATCACAAGACAAAAGTGATAACAAATGAAAATATAAAAGATCTCTGAGATATCTCACAATTGTGCACTAAACAAGTAGGCACTGGGGAGATGATCAAATAACAAAGGGGGCTTAAGAAAGGGAACTAGGAAGATGAAACTCAAGTAACTAAAAGAAATAATAATAAAGTTTTTATAAATCTACTTGAGATAGATCTCATCATAATAGGCTCTCTAAGATGCATGTTTGTCTTGTGCTGTGACACTACTGCCCTTACCTAGTCTAGTAGCCTGGCTTGCTGTCAATACAGCAGAACTACCTAGAACTTCTATGCTATTGTGTGGGCTCTTTTTCAGCTGACCATATAACTAGAAGCCAACTTTAATAACATGTAACGAGCAATTAACTCCTAGTATATATGAATACCCAAGTCCATTGGGGCTCAAATTCCTGTCAAGGGAGAGGTTTGGTAGGTTTTTTAGAAAGTAAGGAAAAGCACTCAAAAAAATAGAGACTTAGTCACTCCAAATAGCTGTTAAGCTCTAGAGCAACAGAAAGAGATGATGATGGGAGTATGATGCTTGAGTTCTCTTCTGTTCCCTAGAGTATTTTATTAAGATTACAAAGCAAAGAGACAACAAAGAAAGTGAGATAAAAAAAACCTCCAAATTCCCAAACATAGCAAGGCTGAAATGATGAGACAGTATCATGCCATTGAAAGGGTGCAAAATGGAATTGCATACTGGGACAAACAAAATAATGATGTGCTAGCTCCCAATTGTGTGCTAAAGGTCTAAGGGGAGATTATCAAAGTTGAAGGTTTATAAATAATTAGAGAAATAAGAATTATATGCAGCTCCAGTAAAATATATGTTGGTGGTTGTAAAAGAATTGTAAGATCTCTCTAGATCATCATCACATAGCCTTCCTAAGGTGTCAACCTTTACACACTATGACAAAAGCTCCTCTGGAAAATACAGTTAGTTGATCACTCATGGACCCTCTATACTCAGTTGCCCTCTTGTCTGCATCCCCAATACCAAACCTTATGGGTGTGATGCAATCCAAGTGTGCACCTAGCCAAGCTTTCCCAGCCTGCTGTTCTCTCCAAAGCCTACCCGAGTTGCATCTACATCTTCTTCCTAGATTGAGTTCTGGGTATATTCTGTGTTCTTCTCAAGATACCCTACTAGTCCCAGTCTTCTTACTCTTAATAGATCCACATTCACAATTCCAGAGGTAGTATAGATAAGGGTAGGAGTCAAGAGGTTCTTCTTGGATCGAACTGCACTCTGGATACTATATTAAAATATTACAAAGCCCTGAAACTCAAGAAATAAAATATAAAAGGGAAACTATTACTACTTTTAGGATTCCATTGCCGCCTTTCTATCCTGAAGCCTCCCAAAATCCCACAGATAACGTAGCCCTCTCCTTTCTTTGTGATGACGTGTTCTCTCACTAAGTCCTTCCCATCAAAGATGACACGTTGAAGGGGGCAAAAGAAACTATTAGCCTGGCACAAGCTAAAGATGTGGTACCAGGTCCCAATTACATGCTAAAGAGTTTGTGGGGATAAATCAAGAATGAAGATATTAAAAAAAAGAATATAGAAACTTAGCGTGATAATTAAGATAAAAATGTTTAAAAGGATTGTAAGCTCAATCTAGATCCTCCTTGCATGGTGTCCCTAAGGTGTCCACCTTTACACACTGTAACAAGCTCACTATCAAAGTAGTCAGTAAACTACTCATGGGCCTTACCACACTCAATCAAGCCCTCATCTGCACCCCCACACCAAACCTTATGGGTATAATACGATCTGAGTCGATAATTAGCCAGACTTTTCAGGCCTGCTACTCTGTAGAAGGTTGTCCAAGCAACCGCTACGTCTTGTCTCCTGACCAAGTAGAGTATAGTATTCTAGTCTCCTCAACAGCCCAACCATTTTACTTAGAACTCAGAAAAGTGCTATAAGACAACTCTTGAGCCCTTGAAATGGCGGCAGGTATCAAGATTCCATTGCCTTTCTCTCAGGCTCTCTGAGTGTTATATTAAAAGTACAAACTGATGAGACTCAATTAAAAATAAATAAAAAAGAAAACTCTTTCTTCTTTCAGCCTCTCTCACTTCTCTCCTCCATGACATTGCTATGTGGACATGACAGATGTCACCTCCCTATCCTTCATGCCTACCAGTCATAGCCATATGCTTCTACTCTACCTCCATACTTCACTTCTACCTGACATCCTCTAATCTCTAAACCGGCTTCTTTCTACTCCAAATACGATCTAGAAATATGTGCAAGTACATACGAAGGTAATTGATATTCCTGTTGCTCTATGGCACATCCACTTCTTGACTAAGTCCAGCAGTGATGGGATTGCTAGTCACTGATAGACTTTTGATCTGTCATCTTGGTATCATATTAGTTCAAGTCTACTCTAGATTGAAATTCTATTGCATTCTAGAGGTATCCTTTAACATCTGAGTCCTAAATTATCAACATTGATAGTCTATCTATCACAAATGGCCACTTACTGATTTGTGATTGATAGTTTGGATATTTGAAAAGCTCAAAAAAGTGAAGTTAGACAAGCAGCAAATGATATTGTTAAGTCTGAGGTCTAATCCTCAGACTATAAGTCCTTATATACATGATTGTGATGGTCTGTGTACTAGGACAGATTATCACATGCTACTACCTATTGTTTTACATATGGTAGTGCTTTTGTGCTAGAAATAGTAATAACCTAACCATATGGAGGCTGTCCTTTGTTCTAAGAAAAGGACAGATAACTATCTATGGGTAATTAATGAAGTCTATGTGCAAATATTGAGGCCTTCATATCTCCACTAATATTAATTGCCTTAAGGTCTTTCTGGACTCATTCTGAGCGTTATAAAAAAGGCTTCTTCTGAGCCTAGAACCGAAGCATCGATCGCAGCAGTTTCCGAGATATTAGTGATTTTGTCAGCGTCTAAAGTTCGATGACCGGAATTAAGCCAACTGTCTCTTTGTTCAGAGTTTGACAAAGAGAACTCGATGGAGTTCTCGCTCATTTCTCTACCTACTTATACATTTTACTACCGTGGCTATGCGCTGACTCTCCCATGGTTCTCATGTTACTCTAGTCATGTGACACCTTGTGACTGTGACCATCTGTGACCATCCATCACACCAAAATTGTGACATTGTGACAAAGTCACGTGATACTTTCCCACGCTCCACCTTGTAGTTGTAAGTCCAAAGGAAAAGAAAAGAAAAGAAAAGAAAAGAAATATAAATAATGACTTAGCTGTTTTGCCAAGTCATGACAGATTTAATAAATAGTAACATGGTGGTTACCAGTTAATCTGCTTAATATCTCAGCCATTATTGATTGCCTCGAGACATGACTGGTATCGATCAAAAGGTCTTCTTAAGGGCTTTAAGCTGGCCTTGAGACTGTGGGAATCGTTGAAGAATTGGCGGAGATATGACCAAATGAAGTTTGTGACATTGTCTCTGAGAAACCTGATGCTAGCTCATCAGTCTTGCCTCCTGAGGTATATGCTTTTCTGGCATGTGACAGCTTGGCCACTATCTGATAGAAGGACCCAATCTTGGGTCTAGATTATGTCTGGGGCTTGTAGGAGTTCTCTAGAGTGGGTTCCAATAGTGAAATCTAGGGTTATAATTTTTATCCCATGCTACATTTTCACAGAAAATTCTCTAGTGGCATAGCAGCGTCTTCATTGCCACTTCCTTCTAGAATATTCTTCTGTCTTCCCCTATTATGCTCTTGATGCTGCTTTGTAATTTGGACTTCATTGAGTACCTGTTAAGCAGTTAGCCAGTCTTAATAAATGTCTAGTATCGACAAGTTGTATCTTAGAGGTCATTTATCTAAATACAATTGATCTGATGCCATCAATGCTTATTTACAAGCACAAAGGCTATCAGTCTAAGTTCTTCATCTGAGTAGTACTGGTTCTAGAGTACAAGTTTACCAGCTTTCTAAGTTAGTCCATCCAAAAGTGGATCTAGAGTGTAGTCTCTCAGTAACTCTCTTAGTAACCTGATACCAGTTCATCTTAATTGCTTCTCGAGGTCTCAACACAAGCTCTAGGTTGATTATCACCTACTCAATATACTCATTATATAATGTTATGTTCTGAGGATATAGAAAGGGTTCTAGAGCAAATTCTAATTGAGAATCTGTTATTATAAAGTATATCAAATGTTATCTTCCACAGAAAATTTACTTATGGCGTTGTCACGCTGTATAACAATTTAGGCAACATAAGTGATATTTTTCATGGTAATAACCAGAATCACTAGCTCGAGAGAAGAGTTCGTCCTCCCAGAAGTATTGTTATCACTAAGTCTTGACGACTCAAGGACCACTCAAGATAAGTGTTTAGAAAGAACTCAATGGAGTTCTCCATTGAATTTGACTACCTACTTATACTACTTTACATGTGGCTATGCCCTACTATTACATGATCACATGTCCTTCTAGAATGTTCTATGATCACATGACTTTATCACATGATATGATTACTTAATCCCCATGCTATTTATATCTTTGTTTTTGTTGTACAATTTAATGTTAGAGATCAAATGTTCAAATGCATGGGAAACTCTTTCCTTTCTGGGGCTCTCATAACAAGTATTCCCTAGATGCCTAGTCATGGACTTGAGCCTCTCACTCAAGTAGCAGAGTAGTGGCTGTGACTACCACTACACATATCTCATAGACGCTTGCCCAGGCACCCTGTATTGGATTATCAATGGTTCCTCCTTCTAGAAGTGCTCTCAAGGACAGAAGCAAACTTAGTAGAATTACTGCTACCTGAGTGACATCATACCACAGCTGCCAGAAGTCCTATTTAAAGAAGAGTTACAATCAAATCCAGGCCCTCATTACTGATAGCTAATTATAGCAAGATCAAGAGAGTCAAACTATCACAAAGTTGCCTCGCAATGGCAGTAGAAGGAAACTGGAAGTCAGAGAAGTAAGAGTACATAGAAGAGATAAAGAGAAGAACAGGAAAGCTAAGGAGAGAAGTAGTAGGAAGGCTAGATGAAGGAAGCGCACTCGAGAGCAAGACGGCTCAAGATCACCATCTTTGCCTATGGCCCATCAAGAGGCTTGAGGTCCAACCATCGTACAAGAGAGGGTTCCCGGAGTAGGACTAGAAGAGTGGGGAGCAGTTAGCCAGTGTTCAGGAAGGGGTGCTATCTTATCATTGTGGCCTTGCTATGTTTGGGAATTCAGAGATTTCTTTGTTTTACTTTCTTTGTTGTCTCTTTGCTTTGTAATCATAATAAAATACTCTAGGGCACAAAGGGAAAAGATCATCATACCCCTATCCTCATCCCTCTCTGTTGCTCTAGGGCTTAATGGCTATTTTGAGTGACTAAGTTTCTAGTTTTTCTAAGTGTTTTACCTTACTTTCTAAAAACCCACCAAAACTCTCCCTCGATGGGAATTCAAGCCCCAACAGACTTGGGCACTTGCTTATGCTAGGAGTTAATAGCTTGTTATGTGTCATTGGAGTCGGCTTCCAGTTGTACAGTCAGCTAAAGAAGAGCCTACACGATGGCACGGGAGTTCTAGGTAGTTTTGCTGTATCAACGGCAAGCCAGACTACTAGACTAGGTAAGGGCAGTAGTGTCACGACGCAAGACAAACGCGCGTCTTGGAGATCCTATTACAGTAAGATCTACCTCCAGTGGATTCTTAAATACATTATTATCATTTCTTTCGGTCTTTTGAATTGTACCCTATTATTTCCCCTATCCCTAAGCTCTCTTTTATATTTGATCATCTCCTCAGTGCCTACTTGTTAGTGCACAACTGTGAAATATCTAGGGGATCTTTTACATTCCTATTTGTTATTACTTTTGTTCTGTGATCAATTCCCTTTGATCCCCATCAGCGCAGTTGGCTTAATTCTGGCACTGCGAGTGAGTACCCCTACTACTACTTATTCTCTCATCTTCCTCGCTAGTGAGCACAGTGCTCACAAGCCTCTTGGATAGCGGGCCCTAACTGTAAAGGGGACTTCTCAGTCAGGAGAGACTGAGGAAGGAAAAAGTACACCAAGTCTGGGTATACAGTCAGATTCTGACCTTCAAATCAGACCAGTTACCTACCTTCTTTGTATAAGCTCTGTGCTGTCACCTATTGTGACAGGTACATGCAAGAGATCAGCGGTTACTTTTAGAAGGCTGCTTAGCTTGGAAGTTCCCTTCTTAGGGGCAATTGTATATATTTTGATTAGGGCAGTAGTCAGTAAGGCAGTAGAAGTCTAAACAGGAGAAGATTGTGCTCCTTGTTAGATGTAGTCTTGAGTTCACCCTGGATCAAGAATCAGACCAAGGAACCAAATCCAAATCTGAATCATCATCTTCCCCATCACCATCACTACCACCAATGTCTCAACAACAACAACAACAACAGGGGGAACCCTCCCAGACACCTGCCCCCCGTCAACTAACCAGAGAGGAGCAACTCCTTGCCATGATCACCACCCTGCAACAGCAGGTTAACACTATGCTCCTCCAACAGCAAGGGAGCTGAGTAGAAATCGTGAGACCTCAAGTATTTAGTGGAAAGATGGAGGAGGTGAGCGTATTCATTAACGCAGCTTACATATATATCAGAATGAAGATGACAGAGGAAGTAGTGATGACCCAGGTGGTCTGGGTATTGTCTTATGTGCAAGAGAGAGTAGCAGAAGCATGGAAGGACAATCTGTTGGATGAATTGGCAAAAGGAGAATCAGAGGTGGAAACAGTAGAGCAGCTGTTTTCAAAAATTAGAAATAATTTTGGGGAAATGTCGGAGAAAGAGAGAAAGATTGAACAGCTGAGGACGATAGAGCAGGGAGGGAGGATGTGCAATGAGTACATTGTTACGCCGTACAAATGTTTAGGCAAAATAAGTGACATTTTACACCTTAATAATGAGAATAACCAGCTCGAGAGACGAGCTTGGCCCCCCCAAAGATGTTCCTTTAGATGCCCAGTCATGGACTCGAGCATACCACTTGAGTAGCAGAGTAGTGGCTGTGACCACCACTACAGAAACCTCATAGAGATTGTCCAGAGAATTTCATAACAGATTTATAACAGAACTCCCCTCTAGAGTGCTC
>Ga0157360_1000340_pt1 | contig 18336 bp, 23 predicted proteins | sample AttlaeALBM1_FD_111483 | JGI IMG/M metagenome (GOLD analysis project Ga0157360, IMG submission 111483) | Fungus gardens microbial communities from leaf cutter ant in Ribeirão Preto, State of São Paulo, Brazil - Atta laevigata ALBM1 | ecosystem: Host-associated > Fungi > Mycelium > Unclassified ... | reverse complement strand
TGCTCAGAGCTAAACGCACCGCCTCGTGTCTGAACTCAGCCTTGTAAACTCGTCCCATTCCAATTCTCCTTTACAACCACTTTCGGTCTTAAAGGTCCGGCACTAAACCGCGACACGTCCATGCCGGGCGATGTCAGTAAAGGTCCGGTCCTGTGCACCCTGGCGAATGTGTTTGGCCATATGCGGCGAGACAATCCGGTAACGGTTGGGTCGGCGCGGATCCAGTCGCTCCTCGAGCAGCCCCGCCCGCTCCAGAGCCGCAAGTGACTCACGCACCTCACCAACGGAGAGGCCGAGCCATGTCGCGATTTCGCTAGCGGTTTCATGCTCGGTCAGGGACGCAAAGACAAGATCCTCGATCGGCGAGGTTTTCACCGTTCGCGTGGCCGGCATCCACGGCACTCGGGCATAAACACTGTGACCCAAAGCCGCGATTTCGCCAGCCTGGGCGAGCGTCGTCAAAGCCATCGGCAGAGCACCCGCCTGCTCGGGCGTCAGGTTTGCGCGGAGTTCAAGGACATTATACGGCCCCCGGTTCAGACAGGTCCGGACGTGCTGGAGCACGGACTGATAGACTTCACGCTGCGTTTCGGCCTTGAGCTTACGGAAGATCCGCGCCTTGGGTTGATGACCGCCAAATCTCACTGTGATGCCCCGTCGTCTGTAACCATCAGGACATTCTGCCGCAGACTGTTGTGAGTGCAGTCAGGCAACGTCACCATTGGCCAGCCGCCGTCATGCAGTCATAGGCGTTCCGGAGGTTGAATAGGCCGACAGCCACCCAGACCGGAACCAAGACAAGGACATGCCAGCGCGGCATGAAGGCTCTCGTCTTCCACACGCGCATGACGTCCATCACAAGAACGGAGATAGCCAGAGAGAAAAGGATCGCCTGTGCAAGCATGGTCCAGACCATCTGAACGTCCAGCGCGAAAAAGAGCCAGCCGAACCCGAGGAACATGGTCGCTGAAAGAACCATGCTGCCAAGCAGCCAGGAGGAAGACAGTGGGAGAGAAAGGGTTGGTTTGGGCAGATCTGGCTGCCCAAGAGAAAGAGAGTGCTCGGTCATACCGGCCAGTATGACGACAGCGTTTGTGAGTGCAGTTTAGCGGGTGGGCCGGAAGGGGCTGAAGCGACAGATCCGACTGGAGGTCCTCAGACCGTCAGCCCGAGATCTGACGCCTTGTAACGCGGCGTCGGAAGAAGCCGCACCACAGCATTTCCCTCAACATCCGAAAGGTACAGCCAGTTTCGGACTACAAAGCCACAGACGCCTTAATGGCACTGCCAGTTCCAAACCCCAAAGCCATGCTAGCCGGCCGTGGCTATGGCAGCGACAGCTTCCGCCTACATCTCGGACATGCAAAGCGCCGTAGAGAATTTCCAAAAGCAGACATGCTTTCTGTATGCCGTCTAACTACCGCTCATACGCCTGACTATGCATCCCATAATCTCTCAGGAATTCTTATCTGCCTCACCCAATGTCTGCGCCGCGACGATCGACCAGTCCTTTTCTCCATGCCCAGCATCAATGGCTTCTCCCATCTGTCCGAAGATCGCAGCCAGCATTGGCAGTTCACGACCGGTCGCAGCACCCGCTTCTGTCGCAAGCCTCAGATCCTTGAGGCCGAGAGCCGCGCGGAAGCTGGGTTCGTAAACCCGGTTCGTGATATTCTTCGAGTAGACCTGGTAAGATCGACTGCCGAACAGCGTATTTAGGATCAGATCAAAAAATACCTCGCGTGCGACACCATTAGCCTCTGTCAGCACAACTGCCTCCGCCATCGCCTCAATCGCCATGGTAATCATCATATTACACGCAATCTTGGCCGCATGAGCTCCCCAAGGTTTGTCCCCCATCGGCCAAATACGTTTGCTCAAAACCTCGAATACGGGCACGAGTCTGGCCAAATGTGTTGGATCGCCACCCGTCAGGATCTGCAACGCGCCGTCTGCCGCAACATCCGGCCTGCCAAGAACAGGGCTTGCCACAAATGCCACCCCGGCTTGGTTGTGCAGCGCCGTCAGCTCGCGCGAAAACGCGACCGAAATCGTGGACATCATCACATGGATCACACCTGATTTTGCGCGTGACAGCAAATCTGGATCGACGATTACGGAGCGAACAGCCGTATCATCCGACAATATTGTCAGTACGACATCGCCCTCGAAGGCCTTATCCGGTATTTCCAGCGTGGTCACACCTGCAAGCGTGCGGCCCGAGCGCGTCCAAGCGGAAACGTCATGGCCGTTGCGGACCAGATTGGTGGCCATGGCACGACCCATCGCACCGAGGCCGATAAAGGCTATCTTCATGCTAACGCCTCTGTGTTCGACGCAAGCCATGCCAGTACTGGAGCCAGTGCTTCGTCAGAGTTTTTCTCGTAAATCAAGCCATGTCCGTTGCCGTGCACGCCATAATCCGGCAGGTGCATCAACTCGGCTGAGGCCCCCGCATTATTCAAAAATGCAGCAGTGGGCAGGCTTGCGGCGGCAAAGTCGCTAGCCTCGGCGGTCACGATCAGGATCGGCAATCCGACCAGAGACGGCAGGCGATACGTACCTGGCTCTGCAGCTTGCAGGACCGTTGCATCGCTCACAGGCGGTTCGAACGCCAGTGGCGCGGCAGCAGCGCCCCACGTCATCGGTCCGATGTTGGGAATGGTCGCAAAAGGCGGCCCCATTGGCTCGATCGCAACGATACCCCGCACGAGATCAGGTCTCCGATCAGCGACCAGCCAGCCATCCGGGCCGGAGGCAGAATGCGTCAGCAGGATCGCAGGGCCAATTTTATCCAAAAGGGCTGCGGTCCGGTCGGCATCCATCGTCTGGGAGACGCACAAATCAGCGGGCAATGGCCCATAACCCGCGATAAAATCGTCCATTGCCGACTCGTTATCCGCAGCAAACGGCCATTGTGTATGGCGCGGATCGGTACCAGGGAAATAGATCTGACGGCCGCCTTCATAGGAAAACGGCGGTCCCATTGTCCCGGTGATGTCCGTATGCAGGGGCGAACGCCCGTGCCCCGGCCGGTCGATCACTAGCACTGCATAACCTGCTTCAACCAGACGCTGCGCCCATCCCGCTCGGCCATCGGGCGTATCGAACCATTCCGTCCCCTGAAACCCGCCCCATGCATCAAAACGATCGGGTAAGGACGTGTAACGTGTTCGGGTGCCTCCCACTCCACATACATCGGTGCACGCTGATAGGTGCGGCCAGATTGGACCACGCGCTCGCCTGGTATCCAGAAATGGCCTCGGCGAATACTGCGTAGCGGCGCATTCGACCATGGGTGATGAAAATTCATATCAGAACCTCAGAGAGGCAATACGCGCAGGCGCAATGGTTCAAGATTGGTAAAGCGAGGCACATCCGCCATGACGGCCGCAACTTCCCGACTGCTGAATGCGACCTCGATACTGGCTGAATCGGTAAAGCGGCACTCGCAGATCGCGACAGTTTCGGAAGTGTCCTTCGCTGGGTAGAATGCTGCGAGCGACACAAGCCCATAGGCACCAAAGGCATTCCTCACCAGCGGCAGGTGGCGCTCCACATAGTATGCCCGGTCGAAACGGTCGGCTGGTGTGCCGCGATAGATCACATATAAGACCGCTTCATTCATGCGCCGAACCCGCCGTCAATCGTGTGCATGGCGCCCGTGATCCCACTCGCATGCGGACCTGCGAGATAAACCACTAAGTGTGCCACATCTTCTGCTGTGCCGTGCCGTTTGAGCGCCATCTCGTCATGCATCGCCTGCACGAGGGGACCGTCATGAGGATTCATGTCGGTGTTCGTCGGACCCGGTTGCACCACGTTAACCGTGATATCACGCGCGCCAAAATCTCGTGCCAGACCACGCGCAAGGCCCTGCAATGCCGATTTACTCATTCCATAAGCCGTAAGACCTTCGAACGGCATTCTGTCTCCATGCACAGAACCTATCAGGATAATTCGGCCGCCCTCACTCATCTGACGCGCAGCTTCGACGGATGCGAAATAAGGGCCGCGAATATTGACGTCGATCAGATGGTCTACTGCAGCCGGTTCCAGAGTTAGCGGGTCGCCTGGCAACAGAAGGGCGGAATTATAGACCAAAACATCAAGCGGCCCTATCTCGCGCAGAAGGGCAATCGTCGCATCGCGGTCTGAAGCGTCGCTGCGGATCGCGTGTGCGCCAGTACGAGCCGCGACTGCCTCCGCAGCTGTCTGCGATCCAGCCCAGGTGAATGACACGTCGTCGCCTTCCGCAGCAAAGCGCGCGACGATCGCCGCCCCAATTCCACGACTGCCGCCGATGACCAGAATTTTGCGTGTTGCCGAAGCCAACATTAGGAGCTCCTTGAATTTATTGATTGATCGTTACATAATTCATCCAGCACTAACGTCAAGGATTTTTGAGTGACCGATCATTTATTATCAAAAGGAGCACGTGGCCGCCCCCGCCGGTTCGATCCAAATGCCGCTCTCATCACCGGGCGCGCATTATTTCACACGCACGGTTATGAAGCGCTTGGTATTGCCGCCATTACCGAGGCACTCGGTATCCGGCCGGCCAGCTTCTATGCTGCGTTTGGGAGCAAGGCCGCCTATTTCGAGCGAATTGCAGAAGCGTATGTGGCCGAAGTTCTGCCGCTGGAGACTTTTTTTCGTGACGACTGCCCGATTATCGACAGCATCGCCAAGCTGCTGGGCGAGGCCGCACGCACATACACGACCTGCAGTGATCAAGCAGGGTGCTTGATCCTTGAAGCGTTGCGGGCCGATCGTAGCGGCGAAGGAAGGCGCATCGCTATGCGCGTTGCTCAGATCCGTCGTGAAAAGCTGCAAGCCTTCATCGCCCGCGGGGCACCAGCGGTAGCATTAATCGCAACCGACGTCGTGACGGTGACAATGGCCGGCATGTCGGCTGCTGCGCGAGATGGTGTCAGCTGTGTATGTCTGGAGCAGGTCGCAGCGGTTGCTACGGTCGGCCTACGTTCACTTATCGAGGGAAGCGCGTAGGCAGTTGATCAATAGTGATGATATGGTGGTATGTCCACAATCCCGACTCTACGAACTGATCTCAGGCTGACTTCCATTAAACTGGCTATCTGCTCAGTGATGTAGGAGCAGACAGGCGGCTTACGCCTCATTTCGGTCATAAACAGGGGCGTTTAAGTTTTTGGAAAGCAGACATGATCGATCAAGTGCGTACGAGTGTTTTATAGTCAGATTCTGTAATGTCCATTGCCATGTAGGCGCGCTTGGTCTGGGCTTCCCTGATCGTGTCCAGCGACAGTCCGTTTGCGAGCATGTCCTCAATTAGGTCGATATGCAGGGCTGCCAGAAGAGCGTGGGCGTTATAAAGGGCCGCACCCTCCGGCGGCGAGCCCGTCCCTTCCTCGATGAAACTCGCGGTCACCCCAAACATCCAGCGATAATGCGGCGATTGCAGAATGCCCGGACCGAATTCGAGCGCCCGGATGAGGTGGCGGTTGTCGAGCTTGAACGTCAGGATCAGGTCAAGAAACGCTGCAAGACGGTGTTGCGGTAAGGTATCTTTCCGGAAAGGAGCCGCACCACTCTCCACGCTTGCCCGTAGAGCTTCGATCTTTGTGGTCCAAAGAGCGTCGAGCAATCCCGCGCGACTACCGAACGCCCGGAATAGTGTTCCCTTCCCGACACTGCATGCCGCCGCAACGGCATCCATGGTCACACGTTCAGGCCCATCAGCCTGTGCAAAGAGGGTATCGGCGGCCTCAAGCATGCGGATCGTGGCGGTCGGCGGCCGTCCGCGACGATCCACTTGATTTTCGGACTTATGGTCCGATATATAATGTAAATCTGGACTCATGGTCCGGAAATCATATCAAGGAAGCACTATGTCACCAACATCCGAACTGCCAGACTGGCTCGAAAATGCACTGGACGCACTTCGCGCAGGTGATATCGCGGGCTGGATGGCGATCTATGCAGCCGACGCATGCCATGAATTTCCGTTCGCGCCCGAGGGCGCCCCGCGTAAGCTGGTCGGACGGGACGCCATTGCGGCCTATATGGCCCATATCTGCCGTCTATAATCCGGTTCGGCGCGCTGAGCGACATTCGCGTCCGTAGCGCGGGCAACGAACTGATTGTTGAAGCAACGGGCCATCATGAACGCGTTGTCGACAATAGCACAAAGAGCTTGTCCTACATCTGGTTTATCGAAAGGCGTGACGCGAAGGTCACTCGAATACGCGATTATATGAACCCGCTTCAGCTTGCAGCGATTGTCTCAGACTGAATGGCACAAGCTGGCATGGCGTCCCCCGAAGACTAACGGTCGGAACGAACGGCTTAAATGGGCTGCTCTCGCCTACATCTCGGACAATCCGAAATACAAACAACTGATCTTTAAGCAGATGACGCTGCCCAATCTTGCCTGGGTAATTTTTATTTTCTCGGGCGAGTATCCATGCACGACGGGTTCAGTTCGATCCGAACTGGCGTTTCCTCTGTAAAGGCTGGATGAAGCGAGTGGCGAACAGCAGAACACCATGGAATAATGCGAGCAATCCAAATGCTTCGGCATAAGCCTCTGATGCGACATGGGCCGGAACGGCTATCGCAAGCCGCCACCCAAGGAATGTGGCGCACGCTGTGATCAATGTCGGTCCTCCAATCCTTTGCATGATGTTTAGCGCGGTCGTTGCCATCGGAATATCCGCGCGTGCGATCGAAGCATATCCCGCGCTCATCGCTGGAATACCGACAGCGCCCCCACCTCCGCCACGCAGCAACAATGCTAAGGCGAGCAGGACGACGTTCAGACCGTTATAAGCGAGCAACACTAAAATCAGTGTGCCGACAAAGGACAAAAGAGCCCCGCAACCGGTCAGATCGCGCGCGTCAAACCGGTCACTCAGACGGCCAATGAGCGGATAGACGCACATCATCCCTAGACCAAAGGGTGCCATGAACAGGCCCGTCCGCTCGGGCGAGACACCGCAGGCGTGGATCAGCCATAGGGGTAGAAGCATCTGACCAGCGAACGACACCCCGTTCGTCAGAAACATGATGATCGCCGAAACCGAAAAGGCAGGCGCACGCAGCAGGCGCAGGTCGATCAGTGCGTCGTCGCCCTTGTGTCGCGCGGATCGGACATACAGGACGAACAGCATGAGGGACGCGCTTAAGGTCGCCTGTCCATAAGGCCGGGCGACATGATCCATGCCGTAGAGAAACGAGACGAGAGCGGGTGCGAGAAATCCGAGCCCTGTCAGGTCAAGTGGGCGGGGACGCTCGTCATGCCGATCGTCAGGGAGAAACAGAACGGCAAGGGCAAAAGCCGCAAGCCCGACCGGCATATTGAGAAGAAAGATCCATCGCCAGGACGCGACGGAGAGAATGGCACCGGCTGCGACGGGTCCAAGAAGCGGAGCGAGCAGAACAGGTGCCGTCATTGCGCTCGCAACCCTCGGCATCTGTCGGCCCGCGACACGAGCAACCGTCATCTGCGCCATAGGAGCAAGCAGACCACCCGACATGCCTTGCAGCAGACGGAATACGATCAGGGACGGCGCAGACCACGCTAGTGCGCACAGGCCTGAGGTCAGCGTGAAGGCACCGAAGCACCATAAATAGACTGCCCGCCCCCCGAGGCGGCTTACAAGCCATCCATTCAGGGGCAACGTCAGGGCGAGTGCCAGCAGATAGCCGCTTACCACCCATTGAATGTGTGAAAACGGAGCGTGCAGGGTCGCGACAAGATCTGGGAGCGACACATTGACAATCGTGGCGTCCAGTTGCGCCATGAAAGATCCGACCGCCGCGACACTCACGATTTTCCAGGTGCCCGGAGGCAGTTGATCCGAACCCTGGGATGGCAACGATGTTCCGGTGTTCATGAACGATCTCGCTGGGAACCGTGAGACGCGCAGACATCCACCATGCGCTTACGCGTCCAGTGCGATTGCGTCGCTTGTCGTCACGCGGCCAAGGCGGGGGAAAATCTCCTCGCAGGCAAAGCGCTGCATCTCTTCGGTGAATGTGGACATGACATCCGTGGCGAGCACGACGTTATATCCATGCTCATGAGCCGCCCTGGCGGTAGATTCCACGCCCAGATTGGTCGCGATTCCGCCCAGCACGATGGTCGAGATACCGCGTCGTCTTAACTGAAGATCGAGATCCGTGCCGTAGAAGGCACCCCATTGCCGCTTCGTGACACGCAGATCGGTCGGTTCGGCAAGCCCGTCGACCAGTTCAGCCCAGTCTGGTGCGAAGCCGCCAGGCGGTGAAAAGGAGCGATCGACAACCGCATGCACGGCATCGGCGAAATCTGGTGCGAACGCTACATTAACCAAAATGACCGGCGCTCCGGCGGCCCGGAAGCGCGCGGCGAGTTCTTTCGATCGTTCAACAATCGCAGTACCCGGTGTGGGGGCTAAGGGAAGCCCCGTGATGCCCTTTTGGAGATCGATCAGGACGAGAGCCGTCCTGCCGGCTGGGAGTGAAATCATGGCAAAACCTTCCCTGTTGACGTTTGACCGTCATCCCGCACCGTTGTCTGGAACGCGCGGAAACGTTAGTAAGTTGAGTAGGCACTCAAGCAGGAGCATTATTTGAGGATGGACTCAAATTCGTCAAGAGGTAAACGGACGTCTCTTCAGCCGATGCGCGCGGCTGGGCGTCAGCGCGTCGAGGAGTTACTGGAGGCCGCGTCCGACCTCATGGCGGAACGAGGGTACGAGGCGACAACCATGGCGGAGATCGCCGCGCGCGCCGGGGCGAAGATCGGCTCGCTCTATCGCTTCTTTCCGAACAAGGAGGCTGTGGCGGACGCTCTTGTGCAGCGGCATATCGCCGTTCTGGAAGACGAATATGCGGCACTCGCCAAACGTGCCACTACGCTATCCCCGGACGCTCTGGCGGACGTCCTGATCGAACTGCTTGTCACGCTTCATCCTCGCGTGAAATCCCTGTCCGCGCTGATGGAAGCACGGACTGACAGGATGGAGATTAGCGAACGTGCACGAGGACATGCGATAGCTGGAATTGCGGCGGCGTTGTGTGTCTGTGCACCAGGGTTGGGTGAGGCGCTGGCGAAAGACATTTCTGCGGTCGTTCTCAACACTATGAAAGTGCTGCGCAGCATGCTGGCGAAGGACGCCCCCACGACGCAAGGCGCGCCTGACGAATTGCGGCGAATGCACCGTCTCTATCTAACGGACCGGCTGCAGCCGTTTCGGCTTACTCTAGACGGCATAACGGACCCAGAGCCATAATTTCGCGGATTGGTGCAGCCAGGGTTTCAAACACCAATTTCATCGCATCCCAAGTGAGGAGGCTAAATGGATGCGAGAAAGCCGGGGAGAACTAACACAGTTTTGACGCGAAAATCTCGTGCCCGGCAATGGCCGATTGCTTAGCAGGTAGGCGGCAGTCGCCTTCATCCTCGACATACAAGGCGCGATAAAGATTTCCAAAACCGGACATATGCGCGTGGCAAGTCCGACATACTCGCGTATGCCGTCACCGTTGTTCCCGTCTGCCAATAATTTCCGCTCATGTGCCTCACGATGCTGCGCATATTGGTAATTATACTGTAGCAAAATGAACCGACATCTCTGGACAAACACCTGAGCGAGCGCATGGTTAAGTGGTTCAACTTGATGGAATGATGCCCCGCATGCGCCGCTGATTGACGGCGCGCTTCATCACACCTCAACGCCAGTTCAGTCCTGCGCGGCACGACGATCAAATGCGGCGCGGGACTGTTCAAGGGCGGGCCGGTTCTCGCGTGCCCAACTTGCCAGGGCTGCCAGAGGTCCTGTCAGGCTTTGCCCCAATGGGGTCAGACAGTACTCAACCTTCGGCGGGACGGTAGCATAGGCTTTGCGAGCCACCAGTCCATCGCGTTCGAGCCCGCGCAGAGTGATGGTCAGCATCCGGTGCGAGATGCCGGGGATGCGGTGCTTCAACGCATTGAAACGATGGGTGCCTTCTGAGAGATGGCCACAGACCATGACCGTCCACTTGTCGCCAATGCGTGCAATCACCTCTGCCAGGCCGCGACATTCCGCTTCTACATTTTCCATTGCTACTCCTTGGGCCGACAGGAACCTGGGTGTTCTTGACGCATGAATTCATGCGTACTTGTTAGCTTATAGGAACAAATTTATCCTAAAGAACCATAAATAACCATGGAATCTGATGATGAAAATAGGTGTGAGCGGTGCCAGCGGCCAGCTCGGTAGCGCAGTTGTTCAGGCGTTGGCGGAAACGGTTGCGGCCGAAAACTTGGTGGCGATTTCGCGCACCCCCAAGACCGATCGAACCTACGCAGGTCGCTTAGGCGACTACGACCAATCCGAGACATTGGTGGCGGCCTATCAGGGCCTGGATCGCCTGTTGTTGATTCCGGGGGCTGATCTGCGGCCGGGGATTCGTTCGCGCCAGATGTTGGCGGCCGTGGATGCCGCTGCACAGGCCGAGGTCGGTCACGTCTTCCTGTTGTCGGCAACCGGGACGCAGCGTGAGGGGGAGTCCGCCGTTGTGGCGGCGTATTGGCACAGTGAGCAGGCGTTGATCAAGAGCGCGATCCCCGCATGGACGATACTGCGTATGAGCTATTTTTCCGAGACGCTGGTCGAAGAGGTGCGGATGTCTTTGACGGCAGGCGGGCTTGCGATGCTTGAGGACAGCCGCGTCAGTTTCGTTTCGCGCGGCGACGTGGCCAAAGCTGCCGCCGCCGCATTGACCAGCGAGGGCCACGAGGGCGCCATATATCAGCTGACAGGCTCTGAAGCCCTGCGTGGTGAAGCGGTCTGCAGACTGGTCGCGCAGCAGATCCAGCGGCCCTTTGCCTTGAACGTTATGCCCGCCGAGGTGTTGCGAGCCGGGTTGCTCAAAACGGGTCTGCCTGACGTGGTTGCCGATGCCGTGGTATCGATGAAGGCGCGGCAGGCGCGTGGCGCCTACGACATCGTCAGCGGTGACATCGTGCGTTTGACCGGAGGCACGCCGTGTTCCCTGGCCGAAATTCTGGCGAGTATCGCCGGAGGACTGGGGCAGTCGTAGCACCGCACTTGCTGGGTGCTTTGCTGCGCCATTCGACTGAGGTCCGCGCCACCGGTGCAAGTAGGCTTGGAATTGCGGGTACATAACCACGTTGGAGGCGTAGTTCAGCAGGAGGTCAGGTCCAACTGGATGTCGGCGTTGCCAGGGCACTCGACCAGATGGCTTTTCAGGGCGATGGCGTCCGGGGCGGCTAGCAACTGTGTTTGAGCGGCCTCTCGTCACAATCACCAACGCTATCCTCAAAAGCGGAGTGCCATGGCGCATTAGCTCCGCCGCTTAAACACTGTTGCTCATTCAGGCCGTCACGAGGCTCAACGAAAGTGCTATTCCTCTCACTGTCGAACCGATCGCGTGCCGTTCTGAATGCCGCAGCGTTGTCAATAATCCACCGCCAAAGAGGCATCATTCCTACGAGCAGCCCCTTTCCCAACGGAGTGAGAGTATAATCCACCCGTGGCGGGACCTCACCGTAATCATGGCGAATAATAAGACCGTCGCGTTCTAACTGACGAAGAGAACGCGTCAACATACGCTGCGTAATCCCATCAAGCCGCCGCGCCAGCTCTGCGTGCCGCAGAGTACCAGCAACACCAAGAATATGGACAATACCGAGTGACCATCTGTTGCCGGCATGCGCAAGCACTTCTCGCTTCAACCCGCCATCGTTGTCACTGAGAGCAGCACAGGCTGCCTGCGACTGAGCCATCACGGCATCGAAGTCCAGATTATCGAACGGTATCACTCGTGTACCTTCTTCGCTTTCCCGCATCGCGTCTTATTTTAACTTTATAACCATAAGGAATTCCTGATGCCAGCGATGAAGACCCCTGTCATTGAAACCCTTGTCATCGGCGCCGGAGAGCTTGGTCAGACCGTCATCACCGGCCTGCTTGAACAGAACCCGGAATGCACTCGGTCAATCAGCATTCTTCTCAGACCATCAAGCGGAAGCACCAGAACGGATATTGCGCGACAATTAAAGCAAAAAGGCCTGCAGATCGTTTATGCTGATCTTTCGACGGAAACGGTAGAGGACCTCTCCGCCCTCTTCGCCAAGTTCAATACAATTATATGTTGTACCGGGTTTGTTGGTGGCCCCGGTACACAGCGTAAAATTACCAGTGCTGTCCTGAAGGCTGGGGTGGACCGTTATGTGCCGTGGCAGTTTGGTGTCGATTACGATGTTGTTGGACGTGGTAGCGGGCAGCCAGTATTTGATGAGCAATCAGACGTAAGGGACATGCTGCGCGGTCAATCTGCGACCCAATGGATAATCATTTCGACAGGAATCTTCACCAGCTTTCTGTTAGAGCCAGCTTTCGGTTTGGTGGATCTTCAAGGCGCCAAGGTTCGCGCACTCGGCAGTTGGGATAACCGTCTGACGGTGACCACTTCCGAAGATATAGGACGACTTACAGCGAGCATCCTCGCCCATAAACCGCCGATCCAGAACGAGGTGGTTTACGTTGCCGGGGATACGTTCTCCTACGCTCAACTCGCCGAAAAGATGGAGCACTACCTTGGCCGCCCTATCATTCGGGAACTGTGGGATATGGATAGGCTACGCGCAGAAGTCGCCGCACACCCTGATGACGGAATACGGAAATATCGTCTTGCGTTTGCACGCGATACTGGCGTGGCATGGGACAAGAAACAGACTTTCAACGCTTTACAGGGCATTGAAGTAACCGACGCCATGACCTGGCTAAAACACCAGCAACGTCATGTAGCTTAAACCACTCACTGTTTGCGACATCTGAATTCCGGGAGGCACAAGGTCAGCATCAATCCTGGCCATCAGCCCTTGGTCTACTTGCAGAGCGTGGCCGGAGCATGGCGCGCTGCTAGCCTCTGATGGAAGTCGGCATGAAGCGCTGCAAGTGTAATCTGGCCAAAACGCGCGAGAAGTTGGGCCGTAACATCCGCAAGGACGCCACTCATTGCATCGTTAACGGCTTCCTCAACAAGGCATTCAGTCTTTTCACTCCGGTTCCCTATGGCGAATAATCTTGGGGCATCAAGAGCCTCGTAAATATCTCGCAGCGTTACCCGATCCAACTGGCATGAAAGCGTCCACCCCCCGCCATGTCCTTTCTCGGAGTGCACATATCCATGCTCACGCAGACCGCCCATAAGACGTCGCACAACCACGGGGTTGGTGTTAAGGGCGCGAGCCAGGGCTTCTGACGTCATGGGACCACCTGCTTCTGCCATATGCAGGAGTACGTGGAGCACACAGGATAATCTGTTATCTTGTCTCATGTAACTTCATGTGTTGCTAGAGTGCGATTTCGTCAGTATATCATGAAACTCGAAAAGTGACATGAAAGTGTGCGCGAACACTCTTACTTCGAGGACATGCTGTATGAATTTGCTCGAAATTCTGACCGTCGGCGTCGTGGCGACTGCTGCATCCGATATCTGGCAACAAGCCCAGAAACCATTGACTGGAATTACTGCAGCCAACTGGTCTGTCACCGGCCGCTGGGTCATAGGGTGGCGTGACGGCAGGATCTATGACCCAATGATTGGAAAAAGACCCTCCCTGAAAGGAGAGGCCACTGTTGGCTGGGCATTTCATTATCTGATTGGTGCTGTTTATGCCGCACTGTACCTCAGTTTTGTGGTGGTTATAGCAAAGACAGTCCCCACACTGCTAAATGGTCTACTCTTCGGACTTGTTACCCTTTTAGCCCCTTTTCTGTTTATGAAACCTGCTCTGGGCGGCGGTTTTTTCGGGCTTAGGGCTCCCAATCCTGGAAAAGGACTATTTCTCAGTATAAGCGCTCATGCTGTCTTTGGAATGGGACTGTATTTAGGTGAACTTTTTACCAAGGTTTTTTCTGAAACCTTATTCAGAGAGTGATTACAGTTTTCTATAGTGACGAGGACTGACACCCGTCACTCTGCGGAAGACCTGAGCAAAGTGGCTTGGGCTTTCGTAGCCGATCTCCAAGGCAATCTCGATAATAGGAACATTGGTCTTACGAAGCATTTCTGATGCCTTCTGGACGCGGCGCTGCATGAACCAACCAGAGGGAGTTTGTCCCGTGGTTGTACGGAATGAGCGACTGAAGTGAAAACGGCTCATGCCACACAAAGAAGCAAGACAATCCAAATCAAATGGTGCAGCCAGATGTGCTTCCATATGATCAAGAACTCTACGAAGTTTCCATGTGGGCAAGAGTGTGGATCGTAGCTTTATCTTAGCCCTGGTATCAGCATACTGTCTTAAAAGATGAACTGTCAGACTCTCCAGAAGGCCATTTACAAATAAAGGATTTGCAATAACAGAAGATTGCATTTCAGCTATCAGACCACTCAAAATGCCTGATATGAAAGCATCCTTCCTGCCTGAAACATCCTGCATTCGAATACGGGATGAATTCAAATTTAATGACATGGCAGCTCGATCGACAAGCTCAAGTCCAAGATAGAGATGCAACACCTCAAAACAAGTATCTCCCTTGCTCTGCCAACGCATCAGATAGGGTGTGTCCGTCTGCGTGAGGTAAAATGTTCCTGCTCTTGCCTTGCTCTGTTCCCAAGGCCCTGTTAGTTCACGCTCTTCAATATTTGCTTCTCCGCGGATAACCCAGACAAGCAAGGGTTCTGCGACGGCAGGTACAAGAATTTCCTCTTTTTGTACCGGGCGAGTGAATATCTGGACGTCAACATCCTTCCAGACATCTCCTTCACTTTGCGCGACTTTCTTCCCGGGGAGAAGTTGCTCCAGTGTCAAACTGGCAGCACGCCGAGAAGGAAGGCAGGACAAAACCATCTGCTACACTCTCTCAATTCTTTGCGCGACTATCTATAGCGCAAAATCACAATATTTTCAGCAAGAAGCCATGCGAGATATCTTCTGGCATAATTTACACCTCCTTCGACAATTAAGGCCGATTGAAGGCTCGTCGTGTGGAGAAGATTATGAATATTGCAGGAAAAATTGCTCTGGTGACCGGAGCATCCAGTGGCATTGGTGCGGCAACAGCGCGCAAACTTGCAGCAGAAGGAATGACAGTCGGCCTGGCGGCACGTCGTCATGATCGCCTGGAGACGCTTGTCAGTGAAATTACCAAGGCTGGCGGTCGAGCCATTCCTCTGGTGACGGACGTTACTGATCTTGTCTCGTGTCAAGAAGCGGCAAAGAGCTTGATCGCCCAATTTGGAAGGATTGACGTTCTGGTCAACAATGCGGGCCTGATGCCCCTATCCAGCGTTGACAGCCTGAAAGTGGACGAATGGCAGCAGATGGTGGACGTCAATATATTTGGTGTTCTTAATGCAACGGCAGCCGTTCTTCCGCAGATGATCGCACAGCATTCGGGCCATATTTTCAACATGTCCTCGATTGCAGGCCGGAAAGTCTTTACGGGTCTCGCCGTTTATTGCGCCACCAAGGCTGCGGTAACAGCATTTTCAGACGGCCTCAGAATGGAGATCGGACCAAAGCATAATATCCGCGTTACCTGCATTCAGCCGGGAGCCGTAAAATCAGAGCTTTATGACCACATTACAGATGCTGATTACCGCAAACAGATGGATGATCTTGCAGCGTCCATGACCTTTCTCGAAGGCGAGGACATAGCAGACAGTATTCTTTTTGCTCTGAAATCACCTGCACGTATGGATGTTGCAGAATTGTTTGTTCTTCCGACTGAACAGGGATGGTGAACAGAAACTGATCGCCAACTGAGCTTAGGAGGCAGGCACCCTACCGTCGAAAAGAGACTTAAGGCTGGAAAGCCTCTTGAAGCTCGGTCACAAAGACCCGCAGCTTTGGTGTCATAACAGGACCTGCGTTATAGAGCAGGTGCATGGGTCTGTCCGGAACTGTCCACCTCGGCATAAGCCGGACAAGCCGTTTGCTTTTAATATCTGTAAGCAGGGCCTGCTCGTAACCCAGCAGAATGCCATCGCCAGCGAGTGCTGCAGAATGCAGAACACTTGAATCATTACTGATTATCCGCCCGGAGACGGTGACTGGCCGCGTAACGCTGCCTTGAGAAAAGTGCCAGGTCGTTACAGGACCGCCGGAATTTTCATACACGAGACACTCGTGGCGCATCAGATCTTCGGGCTGCCCTGGAAAACCGTGTTTTTCCAGATAGGTTTGAGCTGCGCAGATGACCCGACGATAGGCCGTCAAAGGACGACTGACCACTGTAAGGTCCGTCTCAAGTTCACCAATTCGGATCACAGCCTCATGACCATCCATTGTGGGGTGAACCAGTTGGTCTGTCAGGGATAAATGCACTTGAATTTCTGGGTATCTTTTTTGAAAACTGTGAATAAATGATAGAAATACCGTTCGCCCGAAGGTGACTGGGACGCTGACAGATAATGTGCCACGCGGTGTGCCAAGCGTATTGGCTGCCAGAGTGTCAGCTCGTTCAGCAGCCTGCAGAACAAGCCGACATTGCTCGCAATAGAGCCGTCCTGTTTCAGTCAGACTTTGCCGACGTGTCGTTCGATGCAACAGGCGAGCACCAAGGTGATGCTCCAGAGCCTCTATATGCTTGGCGACCATCTGCGGCGACAAATTCAGATGCTGGGAGGCCGCAGCAAAGGACCCCAATTCCACGACCTTGATAAAAATCTTCATGCTGGTTAACCGGTCAAGCATTCATCATCCTCAGTTGTGACTGATGTCTCGTATCGACAATTTATCCAGCAGAAAAGAGGAATATGCTGAAGGCCTCGAGTGATTGGCAAGTCCAGTTCTGGTGGAGACTTTCGAAATGCCTGTTTATCTTGTGCGCATGGACCACCCTGACGGCGAGGGATGGGGACAGCATGTCGCAGCACACGTGTTGTATCTCAGGCGCCTTATTCAGGAAGGCAGCCTGCTGGCGTCCGGTCCGTTGAAAGGGACCCCATTGCGCTCCGGCTTTCTGATTATGAAAGGCGCCAATCGGCAAGAGATCGACGCGATGATTTCCGGTGATCCCTTTGCATCCGAAGGTTTGATTTGTGATCTGCGGATTGAAGAATGGGACCCACTATTCGGGTGCCTGTCAAATCATGCAACAGGCAAACTCCCGCAAGAATTGAAGTCTCTTTTCCCTTCATGACGACAGCGCTGTGTTTTTTGAGAAATAAAAACGAAAAGAGAGCCTTGGGATTATGAACGATCTTCAGTGGTATGCTGTAGGGGATGCCCGCATACTAAAAATACAGGATCTTACGCTGGCAGCACTCACTCCAGAACAGTTGCTTCCTGATTGGGATGATGCAACGGCACTTCAGGCCTATTCTGATCTACCTGAAACGCTGGATGCTTCAGAAACGAAAGTCCTTTTGAGCGTTCATAGCTGGCTCATCAAGGATCGCGGTCGGAACATTCTTGTGGATACGGGGGCCGGGAATAGCAAGGCTCGACCTGCTGCTCTGTTTTTCGATCACTTGCAGACCGTGTGGCTTGAAAATCTGATGCGCGCTGGCGTCCGACCAGAAGATATCGATTTTGTTCTTCTCACCCATCTGCATGTTGATCACGTGGGGTGGAACACACGCCTGCAAAATGGCATCTGGGTTCCGACCTTCCCGAATGCCCGATATGTCTTTTCTAGAGCCGAATATGATTTTTTCAGTAATCCGGCTCATGATAGCGTCCGCAATAAAACCAGTTTCATGACACGCATTGATAGCGTTGATCCGATTATCTCGGCGGATCTTGCGGATCAGATTGACGTAGACGGATCCGAAGTTCTTGAAGGAATCTCCTTTCACCCCACACCTGGGCATACGCCCCATCACGCGTCTCTCGTGCTGAAATCAGGTATGGAGCGTGCGCTCTTCACGGGTGATGTCATGCATCACCCCATTCAGGTATGTATTCCGGAGTGGAGTGCCGTTTTTGATGCAGATCCTCAGATAGCCATCATATCGCGCAAATGGGCTTTGAATTATGCTGCCGAACACACCGCAGCAGTATTCACATCGCATTTTCCGATGACATCCGCTGGAAAAGTGATGACATACGACCAGGGAAGGGGTTGGTCTTTCCTCTAGGGCTGCCATTATGTCCGCTGTTCACCTCGTTCAATTCCATTGCGGACATTCCGCTTTCCCCCCTGATCCGCCTGTCTGCTCAGTGATGCAGGAGGAGACAGGCGGCAGTCGCCCTCATACCGGACATAGAGCGCTCCCACCTATCATGGACGTGTCGCGGTTTAGTGCCGGACCTTTAAGACCGAAAGTGGTTGTAAAGGAGAATTGGAATGGGACGAGTTTACAAGGCTGAGTTCAGACACGAGGCGGTGCGTTTAGCTCTGAGCA
>Ga0157360_1000339_pt1 | contig 18351 bp, 13 predicted proteins | sample AttlaeALBM1_FD_111483 | JGI IMG/M metagenome (GOLD analysis project Ga0157360, IMG submission 111483) | Fungus gardens microbial communities from leaf cutter ant in Ribeirão Preto, State of São Paulo, Brazil - Atta laevigata ALBM1 | ecosystem: Host-associated > Fungi > Mycelium > Unclassified ... | reverse complement strand
GTCGATAAAGTTAGGAAAGTACTTGAAGGAAAGGCAGTAGTGAGAGTGGTGGATGTGGATCCATGTGTGAGTACGGGTCCGTCTCGTCTTCCCGCCACGAACAAGACATCTACTACTACCAACATGACGATGTCGAGTGGAATGAATAATGGTGCGTGTTGTATGAATGTGGCGGATTTGTTGGAGGAAAGTATGAGGAGTTTGACATTGGGGTGTTCGAGAAGTCATCATAACAATGTTGTTGGTGTGAAGATGAATGAAGGGCCGAAGTAGCAATTTTTCACTGGGTTTTGCGTTGGTCATGATGACGGTGGCCTTTGATTCTTGGTTATACCAATTATATAAGAGCGCCTACCTACCTAGGTATATACAGGAGTTTTTCCCTTTTTCTAATAGATCTCGTTTCAAAGTTGGATAGAAATTGACCTGGAATTTTTTTCGACTTTTTGATTTTTTTGGAGTTGATGAAATCATACTACCAGGCTTACTACAATTGTGTGTACAGTGATAACTGAAAACCCTTGTCTTAATGTCCATGGAATGTTGAGATGGGTAGACAAAAAAATAGATAATTATGATACGATCGACCGAGTGGAAACAATGACTACAACCATCCACTCCTTTCACAAAAAAAAGAGCGAGTTGTATTAAGTTACCAATAGAGGGATACGTCTATCTATTCAAACACAGTTCGGCTTGAGGCTTGAATCATAAAGACGCAGAAGACGAGAGACGTCCTTTTTTTTTTCAATGTCGGGCGTTTTCCTTCTCGGCTTCTTCAATAAATTTCATAATGCTGACGATGAATCGGTCAATGATGAAAACTGATGTCTAAAAATCAAGCGATACGTTACAATTCTTCTTCTTTCCTATAAGAGACGGAGGGGGAGGGGGGCCGGGCGATTCAAAAAAAAAAAAAAAAGGTCAAATAATCAGAGGAGAGTGGAAAAGAAACAAAACTCACGGAGAGTCAGCTGCGATACGAACAGATGCCTTTGCTTGCTGTACTGAGCTCGGTACGACCTTGTCTTTCCCCGAACTTCCACCACCAACCCTAGAAGCTAATGCACCTGTGGTGAAGAGGACACCAAGAGCGAGGTACTCGTTTGGAATTTTACGACCGAGAATGCGACTGTTGTTCAGTTATTTTTTCAAACTTTGTAGTCAGACCATGATAGGTTATAGGAGAACGCGGGTGTTCATAACGTACTAAGACATTTCTAGTAAACGGACAATGTGGGATGGGCAAAGACTTGTTTGTTTGAGCAATGCTATAACTCCGGTACAACCCGATTCCGCAACGGGAAATGTTTTCACACGATCAATAGCGAAAACGTGAATCAAGAGTTGAAATTTGGTGTTTTAAATAGATTTTATTCCAGAAAGTTATAATATTAAACCGGAAGAACAGGAAAGGGAACGAATCTTGTGACTTTCAGTGAAATTGAGCCACGATAAGATCGCAATATGCCAGGGGTTCAAAATTTTCAAAATCAGGCGATATCTGTACATTGGTGACAACGATGTAGGGACTTGGATATAGGAACTTTCCTGTCGCCCAGTGCCTGATATAAAGAAAAAAAATTCCTCTCTTGTCTTCCAATGGGTCGATCGTGACAAATAGTGTGTTTTACTGGCGGCCAAGACAATAGCTGATAATCTAGAATACGGATAATAAGCTTTCCTGTTAAGTTAAATGACCATTAGTTGCAGGATTAAGAGAGAAGGAAATAAATGCACCATATTAAGACGACAAGAGACAGGGTACATCAGCAATACTCGTTCACCAAGATTGCCGACAGGTCAGATAACCCACTATATGCATGTTACCTGACACGTATAAGCTTGGATTGTAAGTGGCAAAGTGTTCATCGAATTTCTGGAGAGGTTCGCGCTTGTGAACGAGTTCACGTCACGTTTGAGACCGATGGCGTTCAGTTGTCCTTTATATTAGTCCATAGGGCCCACCAATGGTGCCTATAACAAAAGAAGAACCGTCTGAGCTCTAGAGTGAAGGTAGAATGTTTTGTATAGCTACATGCAAGACACTGAATTAACTCATGCCCCCTTAAAACATTAGTGTGTGAGGACATCGAGAGAGCCTTACGCAGCCCCTGTCGTTTGTGACGACTATGATTGTAGATGCTCGTGATTCTTATTATTATATTAACATCCTGTTTCCGTCGTAGATAAGGACACCACGTAAAAGTAGGTGCTCGGACGACGCTCCCAATTCAGCTTGGTTCACAGACAGGCTCCATCACCTTAAACACGGTCAATTTGTCCTGTAGGGAGACGTACCGGCCTACAATAAAGGAAAAGAGATGAAATCCTTGCGTCACGGAACATGTGCCTTCCCACTCACAGGACTGAACCGATACAATTTCAAGAGTCCTTCAAAGGTTCCAAGTGCCTGCGCCTCCAGGACAACAATGAGCGCTATCGTCATCGGGGACGATGGAGTTTAAATTGGCGAGGACGATGGCAACAGGAGAATTATTGAGTGACACTGTATCCGACCAAGTGTCTCTCTATGTGACCGACTCAGTGCCATCAATTACAAGCTTCTCATGGACAATTGTGGGCTTGGAGCCGCAATGATTCTATCGTTTGAGATGGATATCTGAAAAAGGAGGGTGGTTCTTGTTGGTCATGAAATATGCAGGTGAGATTCAAGTCATGCTCGACCTGCTCTTTAGACCTCACGCACCTCAAAAAGAAGAGAGTACACTCTTGCTTCAACAATGGACAGTTCTTGGCCCATGTCTCCTATACTTCGAGAACTGAGACATGGGCGGAGTGAAAGAATCTGTCTCCATGTTTGAAATTCTACATATTGTGGGGGTAGCGATTGGGCTACCTGTGTAATATGCTTCATTATTTCCTTTCTATTTCTATTTCTATTAATTGTTTTGTTATTCATTTAGTTTCTTTCTATTTTCTTATTATTTTTCAATTCATTAAGTAATTAATTATACAAAATAGTAAAAATGACATGAGAATAAACTTAACTTTTGACCTCCAAAAACTACTCTATCCTAAGACAACTCTTCCCTCTGAACTCATTTTCCTTCCCACAATATCTATGGAGTTTTGAACACAGTCAAATTATGCTATCAGTAGCCCTGTGGCTTGCTTCTCATCAGTTGACACCAGGCGAGGACTCCTTTGTCGGAATCTTGTTCACACTGCACACCACTGCTTTACCTCCCACGCTATGGGGACTTTTTACGAACAAAAAGAGTCAAATTGAGAAGCTGTGAAAGCCTCATTCGACTTGTGTCTCTGTCTTCTCAAAAAAATCACCTCAAGCCAATCAATCTCGTCTTTCTTCCGACATCATAGCCTTCCTGTCCTCTGACCCTCACTGTGATCTTATGGTGGCACTCGGACTCGGGCGCGATAAACGGGCTCAGTCCAGGTTTTCGAAGACAATCCATTAGTTGGAGGACCTAATGTCTCTTTCCGTCGAATATATGGTTGAAGGATGTTCCGCTTTGAACATCATCAAGAAAACGTGTTTGGACGCCCTCCCCGCCGCGAAGAGAAAATGCCTGTACAAAAACGGATATAATCAAATGGAGAAATCGCTATGCAATTCAGAAGCTGACATCAAATAGAATCCTCGTAGTGACGATCTTGTCGAGGTGTTGTTGAACTATCTCTGCCCACATCCCTATTCGACTCGAGGAACAGACACAATTTTGTCGCTCAAGTCACAGATATGCTTCACAGTACTGGCATGTTCCAGAACCTGTTCAAGAACAACTTCACCTTCACCTCTCTGGTTTCTTTTACTTGATCTATCACAATCGACGTGGCATTGCATATTGCCAAGTATCTGTGCGATGGAGAGTTTAGAACTCTGGGCTTAGCGCTACAAGAAGTGCTGAATAGCAGAATATTGCGCGTATGGGCTTGTTCTCCCTCTGGTGCTCTTGAATATTGATCGACTTTTTTGTTCCAATGATTCTTAACTGATCATCCATCTCGTTCTGCAACTAATTTTCGTTCAAATGTACTCTGTTTTCTTGTTATCGACCAATTCAATCGTTCAGTGTTATGTCAAGAAAATAATTCTGCTATTTTCAATCGAGTATCAAATTCATGGGCTTTGGTGTGGGAAAATTGGGTATTTTTGCCACTCCCTGAGGCCTGCATGTTGTAGCGGAGACTACATGTCATCACTATTCAAGAACCTTCGAATCCACCAAATTTGGGCGCTAAATAAAAATGTCAGGAAGACGGTTTTGACCGCAGTGTTTGTGAGTGTGTCAACCGCCCGGAACCACCCCACTTTCTTTCTCAAGTCTGTTAGCACAAATCTTCCTAGGATGCCGATGATTTTGCGTGCCCTTGAGTGACTATTCTCCTATTTAAAAGTCGTTATTAGATTAGATATATCAAGCGCTAAACAAAGTCGAATCTTGTTCACACATATTGTCTCTTCACCCATCCTAAGTCTCCATCAAAGAACGTCTGATGACCTTACTTCGCATCATAGAACAACGCAAGAGACTCGGCATGGATTCCGCCAGACGAGACTATTATCAGCTCAATTGCCAATTGCATGAAAAAATACGCTGAGCAGAACCATGAATATACACATGCCTATATGGAAACAGCTGGAGGACGAGAAATGTGGACGGTACCCCAGTTCTAGGGGATCCGACGTTTCGGCACTTCATTTGTAGGTACAGGTGTGTGTCGCAGAAACTGAGTTACACGTTGGTTTGGCTTGGAATAAAATGTATTCGATTGCAAACCAATCAGTATATGATTACAAATCTTATATACTAAAGAAAGTTTCTAGAACATTCCCCCAAACTTCAGCTAGATCATAGCGTCGGCTTGATTTCCCAACAGTGTGTACAGTTTCTGGAACGTCCCAAGCAGACTGTTCTGGACCATTGTTCCTACAGACTGTTCTGACCGGGGAGTCAATGTGAGGAATTTCCTCTCATCATATGAGTCGCTCCTTTTACAAAGCTACATTCTTGATGCCGTTCTCCTGTGATGAATAGTATGAATTTATCATGTTATGTAATATCTCAATTGATACATGCATCATTCTAACACTACACTCTGGTAGTATATAATGTAACTATATATCTCAAATGTTTATAGAGAGGCCAGTGACTATAGTGCAGTAGTGTACATCTCTACCTGCTCACCTAATAGATAGCAGAGGCAACAGATATTGTGAGGCAAAGGAGCAATTCTTATCATTGATAATGGATGGGGTCTTTATCTAGTCTAGTCCAGTCTAGTCTTCTAGTAATGTATGCAAGACTGATGTGGGAAGATGGCACTGATAAATCACGTACCTAATCATTCCCATACCCTCTCTTTTCACTCAAAAATTCTATAAAATTCAAATAAATTCAGGAAAAATTGGAATAAATTGGAATAAAATTGGAACATACAGTGAGCAAAGTGAGCTCTCTGTGACCTCACTGTTGGAGGAAGGGAGAAAAGCAACCTGATACACAACACCACTTACTGTCATACAGACCATTGTTGGAAGGGAGCATATCATGACTTGGCAAAATGGCTAAGTCATTATTTATATTTCTTTTCTTTTTAAGCATGGGAAAGTAGTACACAGACCATATAGTAGTTGTATAAGTAGTGTATAGGAATTAAATGAGAACTCTATTGAGTTCTCCTTGTCAACTCAGACTTGGAGGGTGATTAAGTCATCTTAGGCTAAGTCACTATACTAGAACTTGATTCCACTACTTGAGTGCCATCTGTCTTGGACCTTGCTCACTCTTATTCTCTTATTCTTATATCATTTAACTCTTGACTAGTAGTCATTGCAACTACTAGTTATCTCTATATATAGCTGGGCCCTTGGCTTAAGGGGTTTTTGCAGTCAGTTAGGGACTACAGGTAGAAGTATAATACTAAGCTTGGTATCATGACTTGGCAAAACAGCTAAGTTATTATTTATATTTCTTTTCTTTTGGACTTACTACACAAGAAAGAAGTATGGGAAAGTGTCACATGTCACATGTCAGGATGTCACAGTATCACATCACATGATATATGTGGGAAAATAGTGCACAGATCATATAGTAGTTGTATAAGTAGTATACAAGAATTAAACAAGGACTCTATTGAGTTCTTCTTGTCAACTTAGATAAGAAGTATGATTAAGTGCTCCCTGCTAAGTCTTACACTTAGATATCACTACTGAGACCTGATCTTGCAATAAAGTAGGCTATGTAGTTACTTGTACTGCTTTCTTAGTATAAACTTTGTGCTATAGGTGTATTGTTATTTATTTATGTAAAGGAGTGATGATTACTCTTTAAGAAGTCATCTAGATTAGGAATCCCATCCATTGGATGATAGTCTAACTATACTATTAGGGCAATAGTTAGTAGGATAGTAGGACTCTGGCTAGGTAAAGATCTTGTGCCCCAGTAGACATAGTGTAAGATTTAGCAATGAATGCTTAATCCTACTCCTTATCTAAGTTGACAAGAAGAACTCAATAGAGTTCTTGTTTAATTTCTATATACTACTTGTCACAAACTTCATTTGGCTATATCTCCATCAATCCTTTGACAATTCTCACAGTCTCAATGGCTACAGAAAGCCCTCAAAAAGACCTTTTATCACAAATGGTCACTTACTATTTGTGATGGGTGCTTTGATACTTTGAAGAGTTCAAAAATACAAAGTTAGACAAGTGACAAAAGATGTTGTTAAGTCTGAGGTCTAATTCTCAGACTATGAGTCCTTAAATACAGAATTGTGATAGTTTATACACTAGAACAGATCATCACATGCTATTACCTATTGTTCTACATATGGTAGTGCCTTTGTGCTAGAAATAGTGATAACCTAACCATATGGAGGCTGTCCTCTGTTCTAAGAAAAGGATAGATGACTATCTATGGGTAATTAATAAAGTCTATGTACAAACATTGAGGCCTTCATATCTCCACTAATATTAATTGCCTTGAGGTTGTTCTAGGCTCATTCTGAATGTTATGAAGAAGGCTTCTGCTGAGCCTAGAACCAAAGCATTGATCATGGTGGTTTCCGAGATATTAGCAATTTAATAAACAGTAACATAGTAGTTACCAGTTGATCTGCTTAATATCTTGGCCATTATTGATTGTCTTGGGACGTGACTAGCATCGATTGAAAGGTCTTTTTGAGGGCTTTCCATAGCTCTTAAGACCATGAGAATCATAGAAGAATTGATAGAGATATGGCCAAATGAAGTTTGTGATACCTTTTAATTGATGTCAGTCACGTCTTGAGGCAATTAGTATTGGCTGAGATATTAAGCAGATCAATAGATAACCACTATGTTACTGTTTATTAAATTGCTAATATCTTGGAAACTGCCATGATTAATGCTTTGGTTCTAAGCTTAGCAGAAGCCCTCTTTATAATACTCAGAATAAGCCTAGAACAACCTTAAGGCGATTAATATTAGTAGAGATATGAAGTCCTCAATGTTTGCACATAAATTGTCAGAGAGCCAAACTCCATGCTGGAATTAAGCCAACTGCTCTTTGTTCAGCATTTGACAAAGAGAACTCAATAGAGTTTCCATTAGATTTACTATACTATATATACAATTACTATATGGCTATGCTCCTTTATCTCCCACAGTCTCTATGTGACTGTGACTGTGACATGACTATTTCTGTGACTCTGTGACTTGTCACATGATATCTTCCCACACTTCACCTTAGTAATAAAAGAAAAGAAAATAAAAGAAAAGAAAAGAAAAGAGATATTAAATAATAACTTAGCTGTTTTACCAAGTTATGACATGAATATTAATTAATTACCCATAAATAGTTATCTGCCTTTAATTAGAACAAAGGATAGCCTCCATATGGTTACATTATTGCTATTTTGAGTACAAAGGCACTACTATATGTAGAACAATAGGTAGTAGTATGTGATGGCCTATTCTAGTACACAAACTATTACTTTCTTATATATAAAGACTTTCTGTCTAAGGGTTAGACCTCAGACTTAATAACTTCTTTTGTCACTGTCTAAACTTGACATTTTTGAACCTTTCAAGTTCTAAATCAAAAATCACAAATAAGTAAGTGACCTTTTGTAATACTACTTATACAACTTAAAAGATAAAGTAGCTCAGATGTCACCCAAGTGGTAGACAACTGAGAGGAATGTCTGCAAGAGTTATCCATATAAGTATACAGAGCAGGAGATGATGCAAGTTGTGGAACTAAAGTTAGACAGTCTCACATTTATGTCATCATAGCCTTATTGCTAACCAAACTATATCTTTATTACTAGACCACTTTATCACTCCCCCTAGTCTAGTACACTCTTGTTATTATGTTATAGATTGAGTTCTGAAGTGAATTGACAGATCTTCTCTCAGGGCAAGGGTTTAGTAAAAAGGTCAGCTATATTATTAGAAGAGGGTATGTATTAGAAGGTAATGTTTTCCCACTTCACCTGATCTTTAACAAAGTGGTGTCGTATATCGATATACTTTGTTCTCCAATGGTTCTTGTCATTTAAACTATAGAAGATAGATCTGTTGTTGTCTGTATGTATCATAATTGGTCTTGATATTGGTAGTTCAATTTCATTGAGATATTTAGAGATCCATAGAGTGTCATATTCCAGAATTATGATAATTATGTAATTTCTTTCTCCTAATAATTCCCCTAAAATTAATAATAGTAGGATAGCGTAGTAGACTACTCTCCTCCTATTCCACATGTACTATAAGTACTAAGTAGTTATAGTGTAATTCCTCAGTCTGAAAATTAACGTCATCTGGTCCCATTCTCTTTTTGTCCAATCCGACTCCTTCACTCAACTCCTTAGGACCTCTGTCTTGTCGACTCCCCTCACTCCGAAATACGTGACCAACTTCACGACCGGAGACCGGGGCGCAACACATAAGTTGAAGCCAAGGTCGTTCCATAAAGTCGCTCTCCATCCCCACGTCCTTGTTCTACTTCTGGTATCTCATTTCTATCATCGTAAAGTACCGTCCCCTCCTACATTGTACCTTACTCCAGAATAGAGTGTAGTTCCTATTCTACTACCCTCTACTTCCGTTCCTCTGAGTTCCGTTCCTTGACAGAATTTTCAGACTCATACCGGTTTCTGTCGTGTTTTAAACTCTGATGTCTCGCTAGTCTGCAGCCCCCTCCTCTGGGAGTAATTCCATCCCCCTCGCCGACCGAACTATCAGTCACTTCACTTCCGGCCTCCCAAGGAGGTCTAGATGTCTCCAATCGGGGACACCTCACACTCCGGTGCGACCTCGCTCATCCCCATTTCCAGTGGAACCTTCGGAATTCCACGGTGTGGATCCTTCCACTGTCCCTCATGTTGACGACGACCCGGACTGGGTCGATGCCCCTATACCTGTTCCTACTCCTATGTTCCAAACTCCACCTATTGCTGACCATAATCCCGTTAACAATCAACTAGCTGAGGCTCTCCGACAACTATCAGACAACCTTAACAGAGGATCAGCACCAAAACCTCACCAATCGAAGGCCTGAATTCCGGATATCTTCGACGGCTCCGATCCTCATAAGCTCAACCATTTTCTATTCCAATGTCGATTCTTTTTCCACGCAAATCCTTTGCAATTCTCCACCGATGAAGAAAAAATCAATTTCGCGTTGACTTACCTCTCCGGTATAGCGCAAGATTGGTTTGAAGTCGCACTACAACAGGAAGACCTCGGGTATACACAACCCTGGCTCTCTACCTGGCACCTCTTTGTGGACGAACTCTGGATACATTTCGGACTTTCAGACCCAGTAGGGGATGCCGCCAACCTTATCGACAATCTCCATATGAAGCCAGGAGATAAAATTGCTACTTATAACATGGAATTTATGCGGTACGCAGCACAGCTAAACTGGGGTGATTCAGTCCTATGCCATCGTTTCTACCAGGGGCTACCAAATCGCCTCCAGGATCCGATAGCAAACCAGGAACAGGGCAAACCCAATTCCTTCCAAACCATGTATCAATTGGCAATCACCTTCGACAATCGCTATTGGGAACAAAATCATAAACGAGATCATTTCCGGAATACAGAGAAGGACGCAGCAGACAGCCATAATTGAAGACAAGGGAAAACGATCCACTATACTGCCTCCTCACAAAACTCCGTTCCGTCTCGTCCCCAATCATCTACAGCTCCGCCACAGACTGCACCCTCTCGAAACTCTCAAAAACCCCCCAGAGCATCATCTTCCATCACCAAATTGCCATCCCCGTCCACTCCGCGTGTTGACCTCTCCGACAAATTAGGCAGAGACGGAAAACTAAACGGTAATGAGCGCAAGCGCCGTATCGAAAATAATCTCTGCCTATACTGCGGATCGAAGGACCACAAGGTAGACAGATGCCCTAGGAAACAACTGGTAAGGGCATGACTAACCACTCTGGAGAAACAAAAAACTCCGCCCTCCGAGAACCCCTCGGAAAACTAGAGCGCGGCTCCCAAGACTCAGCACAAACTGGGAGTCGCGTTGAACTTGTTTGTGCAACTACGAGTCCCATGCGTCTCAACGCGTCTGCTCTTTCCGATCCAAATTCGCTCTGTATACCCCTCATCTCTCCCCTGGTGTGTGCTTCGGACCATCTCCAGCCTATACCCATCCGAACGCTGGTAGACTCCGGATCTACATACTGTTTCTTGGACTCTGCTTTTGCTCGTGGACATTCTCTGCCCACTACTCCTACTCCTTCTGTGGAACTACGCTTATTTGATGGAACCTCGAATAATATTATCTCCAAGGTAGTATCGTTGCCTGTAAAATTTCCTTCCAGTGAATGCATGACTCTTGACTTCTACGTCACCCCGCTTGATTCTTGCTGTTCGCTGGTATTAGGTCACTCTTGGCTCACCCGCTACAATCCGTTGATTGACTGGGTTACCAGGTCAATATCCTTTCGACCACCATCTGTACTTCAAAGTCCGGCTTCTACTCCTCTTGTTGAAACCTTGGTAAATCCTCCGTTCTCTCCAATGGGAAACCCTCTGCAGTTCACCCCATCTGAGACACCTCCGTCTAACCCCAAGCGACCTCATATCACGATCATCAGCGCGCCGGCCCTACTCTGGGCATCGCGCCTTTCAAACTCAAAAACATTCTCCCTCCAATTCCGTTCCACATTACAGGCCAAATCCACCACTATTTCTGAGAAAATCGACCTCTCCACTATTCCGGAAGAATACCACGAATACGCTGATGTCTTTAGCAAGTCCAAAGCAGAAACACTCACCCCCCACCGTCCTTACGACCTCCGAATCGACTTAGAAAAAGACTCTCATCCTCCGGTAGGAACCATCTACTCGTTATCCAAATTTGAACAGGAAGCGCTGAAAGAATTCATCAACGAAAACCTTACCAATGGATTCATCTGCTCAATGTCTTCACCTCACGGAGCTCTGGTCCTGTTCATAAAAAAGAAAGACAGTTCCCTTTGACTCTGCGTAGATTTTCGCAGTCTCAACAAGATCGCGAAGAAAGATTGATACCCACTTCCCCTTATTTTTGACCTCCTAGATTCCCCCCATAAAGCTCGTATCTATACCAAAATCGACCTCCGGCACGCGTATCATTTGGTCTGCATCGCTGAAGGGGACGAATGGAAGACCGCTTTCCGGACTCGCTATGGTGCCTTCGAATGGTCAGTAATGCCGTTCGGACTAACTAACGCTCCAGCCGCATTCCAACGCTTCATGAACGACGTGTTCTCCGATCACCTAGATGTGTGCGTAGTAGTCTACTTGGACGACATCCTGATTTACTCCGATGACATCACACAACACCGGAAACACGTCAAAGAAATACTAAAAAGACTCCGGAAAGCAGGATTGTATGTGAGAGCAGAGAAATGCGAGTTTCACTTGGATTCCGTCGAGTATCTAGGCTATGTTCTATCTCCATCTGGGTTGACCATGTCCAATGCTAAGGTTAAAACAATTAAGGAATAGCCAGAACCAAAGAAAGTAAAGGACATTCAGTCCTTCTTAGGATTTGCCAACTTCTACAGACGTTTCATCTTCAACTATTCTGACATAGTCATTCCACTCACTCGGCTTACTAGAAAAAACACCCCTTGGAATTTCGACGAGGATTGTAGAAAAGCATTCAACACCCTAAAACAAGCCTTTACCTCCGCTCCTATACTTACACATTGGGTTCCAGACGTGCAACTCGTCGTGGAAACCAATGCCTCAGACTACGCTCTTGCTGCTATTCTTTCCATTGTGACTAAAGATGATGAGATTCACCCCGTAGCCTTCCACTCCAGGACGTTCTTCGCCCTGGAGCTCAACTACAACGTCCACGACAAAGAATTACTTGCGATATTCGAGGTCTTCAAGATATGGCAGCACTACTTAGAAGGATCCGCGTTACCAATCGACATCGTAACGGACCACAAGAACTTGGAATATTTTTCAACAACAAAGGTCCTAACACGCCGGCAAGCAAGGTGGTCAGAGTACCTCTCGCAATTTAACCTTGTAATTCGTTTCCGTCCCGGACGTCTTGGCACCAAACCGGACGCGCTGACTAGATGGTAGGACGTCTATCCAAAAGGGGGAGATAATGGCTACACTTCAGTGAACCCTCACAATTTTCGCCCAGTCTTTACTCATGAACAAATTACAGCATCCCTCCGAGCAACTATCCTCACCCCTCTGACACTTCACACAGCCACGATATTAGATCAAAACCAACTCCACTCCGATATCCTAGCAACACTTCTCTCTGACCCCTCCATCTCAAACCACTTATCCCACCCGGAAGGACGTTGGTCCAAAGACGACACAGGTTTCCTCAGATTTGACAACAGGATGTACGTTCCGGATAACGCCAACCTACGCCTCCGAGTTCTCCAGTATCACCACGACCATGTCCTAGCAGGACATCTGGGACAGAACAAGACACTGGAACTCATCCGGAGACATTATACCTGGCCAACCATCCGCAACGACATACAAAAGTTCTGTAAGTCCTGTGTTACCTGTATGAGATCCAAACCACAGCGTCACAGACCATATGGATCCCTCCAACAACTTCCTATCCCAGAACGCCCATGGAATTCAATTTCTATGGACTTCATTGAAAAACTCCCTCCCTCCTCCAGCTTCGATACCGTCCTAATTATAGTGGATTGACTATCGAAACAAGCCATATTCATCCCGACCTATGACACCATCACTTTAGCAGAGCTAGCACGCCTTTTCGTTACCCATGTCTTTTCAAAGCACGGAGTTCTATCTCATGTCATGTCCGACCGCGGCTCTGAGTTTGTCTCCCACTTCTTCCGCTCCCTAGGTACCGCCCTGGATATGAGGCTGCACTTTACCAGTGGATATCATCTGGAGGCAAACGGACAAGCAGAACGGACCAACCAGACATTGGAACAATATCTCTGTGTATACTGCAACTACTAACAGGACAACTGGTCGGAGCTACTGCCCCTAGCTGAATTCGCGTACAATAACGCTCCGAGCGCTACTACTGGTGTCTCTCCATTCTTTGCCAACAAAGGGTATCACCCTAACCTCTTGGTATACCCGGAACGAGATATAGCTTCCTCTCAAGCCCGTGACTTTGTAATCGATCTTGATGTACTACAAAGCACACTCAAAAAGGAAATTGCTAACACCCAAAGACAATATAAACCCTCCACCGACTTCTGTCGACAACAACCACTGGATTTCCAAGTTGGGTAGGCAGTATTCGTCAAGTCACAATATTTCCACACAACACGTCTATTGAAAAAACTCTCCGAAAAGTATCTTGGACCATATAAGATAATTGCCCAGCCCAGTCCACAATTGTTCACACTCTGTCTTCCAGATACCATGAGGGCCATTCACCCAGTATTCTATGTTTCCATGCTCGAACCAGCCACACCTAATTCCTTCCAGCAACGTTCTGAGCCTCCGCCAGCACCTATAATCATCGACGGAGAACCAGAATACGAGATCTCCAAAATAGTCGACTCCAAGATCGACCACCGGAGAGCATGCAAACTGCTCTACAAGGTTATATGGCTAGGTTACAAAGACACCAACAATGACTCCGAATGGTTACCAGCAACCGAACTGGAACACGCCAAAGAACTAGTAAACAGTTTCCATCTCAAATATCCCGCTAAACCGGGACCATTATGACTCTGATACCATCATCCCACTTTCTCGACTCCGTTTTCTTCAAAATCACTTCAAAAAAAAAAAAAAAAAAAATCTTTCCTTGAGTACTTGTATATATTTCGGAGTGCAGTTTCTTTCGCGCTAACTTGCTTACTTGTATTCCGCTCCGCAGTTTCTGTTGCCATCTGGTACTTGTATTCAAAAAGCAGTCTCTGTTGCAAAATTTGGGTACTTGTATTCCTCTGCAGTTTCCTTGCAGTCGTCGACTACTTGTATTTTGCTTCACCATTGTCACTACTCACACTCCTTTTCTATTTAGAGAAGAAGACAAAATAAAATTCAAATTTATCAAAAAACAAAAAGATTACAAAATTCCGGTGCCGACAGAGTATGCAACCGGAGAAAATCTACTACTTCTCTCTTCTACACCCTCCATTCTATCTTCTTCTTGTCTCTCCGTTTCTTCCTCATTATCCCCTCCACCTGACCTGTCCTCCCTCTGTTTTCCTTTTTCCTAACTCCCCTGCACCTCTGTGACTTCTCCTTCAGACTCCGGCCATGAAATTAACTCCTCGTCGGAGTCCTAACCCTCGATACCAGCCAATTTCTCCAATGCCACCGCGATCCTCTGCACGTTTTTCCTCAAACCCCGCAACTCGCCTAAACTGTCAAGCTTCCTCAGAACTTCAGCTTTTCACTCCGCGTCCATTTGTTGCTTGGTCTTCCTTGCTTTTGATCTCCTGGCTGTTTCCACCTTGGCTTTCGCTCGTGCCCTTTCCATGTCAAAAGGTTTACAGGCAGCCTTGGCTTTGGTGCAGGGGGCACAGGAAGTTGCATGACTAAAAAGGAAGATTTAAAGAAATTTATAAATTCAGGCAAATTGCTTATAGCAGATTTTGAGGAATACAGAGTATTCCGAAATCCACGCATCTTTTGCACGGACTCCCTCTGCCAACAGTTGATACTCCCATTTCCCTGGCCACCTCCTCACGTCGTTGACAGGCCTCCGGAGTTTCTTGAGGCAGATACCGGACACACTGCCTCTTGGTTAGAGGCGGATAGTCAAGAAGATTTATCTCCTCGTCAGAAGGAGGAGATGATGGTGGTTGAAATGTCTTCATCCAATTTTTTCGCCGTTGCTGTTCAACGGTGGCAACACGATCTGCCTCTAGACGATGTGCCAGATCCTTCTGGCGTTGTTCTTCCTTTTGTTTCTGGCGTTGCTCTTCTTCCGCCAATTTCCGGGCTTTCTCTTCCAACCTCGCCTTCTCAAGGATTCTTGCTTGTTTTCTCGCTTAACGTTCCTCCCGTTCTTTCCGCTCCTGCTCTAGGAGCAGAGCCTCTGCCTTAGCACGTTTTTTGGCCAAGTTGGCCTCGTAGTGCTCGTCGTCGGAGTCAGAAATGTTACCGAGTGAAGACATGGTGGTAGAGTTTCAGGATTAAAAGTCCGCAAAAGAAGATTTTTATAAATGGAGTCAGGTGATAAATGTATTGCTTATGCACAGAAGCTTCGAGGGCTCAGCCTTAAAGGGGGGGTACTGTCATATTCCAGAATTATGATAATTATGTAATTTCTTTCTCCTAATAATTCCCCTAAAATAATAATAGTAGGATAGCGTAGTAGACTACTCTCCTCCTATTCCACACGTACTATAAGTACTAAGTAGTTATAGTGTAATTCCTCAGTCTGAAAATTAACGTCATCTGGTCCTATTCTCTTTTTGTCCAATCCGACTCCTTCACTCAACTCCTTAGGACCTCTGTCTTGTCGACTCCCCTCACTCCGAAATACGCGACCAACTTCACGACTGGAGACCGGGGCACAACACATAAGTTGAAGCCAAGGTCGTTCCATAAAGTCACTCTCCATCCCCACGTCCTTGTTCCACTTCCAGTATCTCATTTCTATTATCGTAAAGTACTGTCCCCTCCTACATTGTACCTTACTCCGGAACGGAGTGTAGTTCCTATTCTACTACCCTCTACTTCTGTTCCTCCAAGTTCCATTCCCTGACATAGAGCTTGTATAGCTACCCTCAAAAAACCCATGTATTTTGCTTCTACCATTGATAATGTGACTGTTTCTTGTCTCTTGCTTTCCCATGATACTGGTCCTTTTGCAACTATAAAAATATTCCCCTCTGTAGAGCAGTGTATATCTTTGTATCTTGCAAAATTGGAGTTAATGTATCCAATAGGACTTAGCTCACCATCTGTGCTATATGTTATCCTGTAGTCTAAAGTTCCTTTGATGTAAGCTAGGACATGTTTGACTGCAGACCAGTGTAATTTTCCAGGGTTATGGGCAAAGCGAGATAGTAAGGTAACAATATAAGAGATATCAGGTTGTGTGGTAACTTGCAACCACATTAGTGATCCAAGTACCTCTCAATAGAGTATATTTTTCATTTTAGTAATTTCATTAGGTGTGTTGGGGTAGTTGTCAGTTGTTAGTAGCAGGCCAGGTAAAAGTGGGGTTGATTTCAGAGAGCAATTTTCCATATTGAAACATTTTATTATGTATTCATAATATGTTCTTTGGGACAAGGTTATATCTCCAGTGGTAGGGTTTCTATCTATTTGCATTCCTAGGATTCATTTTGCTTCTCCAAGATCCTTTATTTTGTAGCTAGTGCCAAGCTGTGACTTTACTAGGATTTTACCTTTGATAGTTGAAAAAGCACCTAAGATATCATCTGCCCAAGTTGACATTAATGTAAGTTCATCACTATAAACCCTAGAACAGATCTGAGGATCTGCTTTTGACTTGTAGTATCCATGTCCTTCAAATGTCCTATCTAAGTTTTCAGCCTAGTCATGCGCACCCTGCATTGTCCCATAGAGAGTTTTCCTAAGTCACCATACATAATCATCTCTCTTTCCCTTAAATCCTTTCTATTATTCCATATAAACCTCATATACATTGTCTATCATGACTTGGCAAAAACGGCTAAGTGGCTACCAGTTCAATACTCTAGTCTATTGTTCTATTAATACCTAGTGCATAGTTTATGGTCAAGGTGACTCATGACAGTATCCCTCTCTTAAAGGTCCTTGTTCCAAGGACTTTACAATTCATTGTATGGGTCCTATAGGTTACTTATTTTATCTTCTTTGTCCCATTTCTCTATCCTTGGTTCTTCAATTTCTTGTTCTTCTTGTTCTTGTTCTTGAATCATTTCTATTGTTCTTCTTCTCTTTTTTTGTCTTCCCTTCCAATGTCTCCAATTAATTTCTAGTTATCCCCAATATTCCTGATCAAACTTCTTGTCATTCCATTCATATAATTTAGTAACTTAGTCTTAGACAACTTAGAAAATCTCCTAGTCTGAGTTGATAAGAAGAACTCAATGGAGTTTTTGTTAGATTTCTTACACTAATTATACATGAAAGTAACCCTTACCCTACTCTACTCTTCTGCATATCCCAAGTAGCTACTATCCCATGTGTCTGATAATTAAATAAAAGAAAAATAAAAGAAAAATAAATATTGACTTAGTTGTTTTGCCAAGTCATGACAATCACTTTCATGTATATAAGGAATCATAGTCTGAGGATTAGACCTTAGACTTAACAACATCTTACTGTTAATTCACACTCACAATACACTTTTACTTTCAAATTCTACAAAATTCAACAGAAAAATTCAGAAAAATTCATTCAGTGACAGACACTACACAACATACAGACAGTTGGAAAAAGGGAATAGAGCACACTGACTCCAAATATTCAGAATAGTAGAGGTAAAAATCTATGTTGGAGGCATAGTAATTGTCTTATGAACTATAATCCAAGAGTTCATTCTAACACTTAGGCAATAATTTAATTCTGAGCTCTGTGAACAACTATTGAGTCATCTCCATGGCAATGCCAGTATATCCCTAAACATGACTACAATGCACCATATAGATAACTTTAAGTATACCCTCAAGAGAAGGATCACATGAGGGAGAGAGTTTCAACAGAATATACTGCAACAAGATCAGAGCTTCGTGGCCATAGCATTGTCACGCTCTCGGTATCTCGGACTCGCATTCCCGTACCTCGCACCTCCATCTAATATTGTGTGTGTACCGGTAATATGAGCAGAAGCAGGGGAAGCCAAAAACAATGCTATTCCGGCCGCATCTTCTGGTTTTCCGAGACGACCTGTAGGCTGGTTTGCTCTGAAGACTTCCTCACCTGCC
>Ga0157360_1000338_pt1 | contig 18368 bp, 13 predicted proteins | sample AttlaeALBM1_FD_111483 | JGI IMG/M metagenome (GOLD analysis project Ga0157360, IMG submission 111483) | Fungus gardens microbial communities from leaf cutter ant in Ribeirão Preto, State of São Paulo, Brazil - Atta laevigata ALBM1 | ecosystem: Host-associated > Fungi > Mycelium > Unclassified ... | reverse complement strand
CGCGCACGGCAATGTTGAGCATTGGATGCATCGGTATCTCTCGCTGGATGTTAAAGAACGGGGAAAACGGCGCGGAGTATAGCAGTGTGTTCGGTAAATGTCCTGCTTTATGTTAGGATTCTCTCCACTGATTTTACTGACCCGTTTCTGAGTATCCCTAATCATGTTGCAAAATATCCGTATCGTGCTGGTCGAAACTTCCCATACCGGTAACATGGGTTCCGTGGCCCGCGCCATGAAAACCATGGGGTTAACCAACCTCTATCTGGTGAATCCGCTGGTCAAGCCTGACTCCCAGGCGATCTCCCTGGCGGCCGGTGCCAGCGATGTGATCGGCGACGCTAAAATCGTCGACTCGCTGGATGAGGCGATTGCCGGATGCAGTCTGGTGGTGGGCACCAGCGCCCGTTCCCGTTCGCTGCCCTGGCCGATGCTGGATGGACGCGAATGTGGCGTGAAAAGTGTGGAAGAGGCCCAGCAGGCACCGGTTGCGCTGGTATTTGGTCGCGAACGTGTTGGCCTGACCAACGAAGAGCTGCAGAAGTGCCACTATCATGTCGCCATTCAGGCGAACCCGGAATACAGCTCGCTGAATCTGGCGATGGCCGTGCAGATCATCGCCTATGAAGTGCGTATGGCCTGGCTGCAGTCGCAGGAGCAGGCGACCCCGCAACCGACGTATGAAGCGTCTCCCTATCCGCTGGTCGATGACCTCGAACGCTTCTATCAGCATATGGAACAGATGATGCTGAACAGCGGCTTTATCCGTGAAGCGACGCCGGGCCAGGTGATGAGCAAACTGCGTCGTCTCTACACCCGTGCACGTCCGGAACGCGACGAACTGAATATCCTGCGCGGGATGCTTTCGTCGTTTGAAAAGCCGAAAAGCGAGAAAAAATAAGCAGATAATAGTTGAGTAAATTACCTGGTTAAATACCTGACTGATTTACCAGGTTAAATAGTTGACCAATTTACTCAGGAATGTCAGACTTCATCGCATCTGTTGCTAATCCTCCGATAACCGGACGCTATTGAGGTCGTATGCTATGAGACTGACATCCAAAGGACGTTATGCCGTTACTGCCATGCTGGACGTTGCCCTTCACTCTCATGAAGGCCCCGTTCCGCTGGCTGATATTTCTGAACGTCAGGGCATTTCGCTCTCCTATCTGGAGCAGTTATTCTCGCGGCTGCGTAAAAACGATCTCGTCTCCAGCGTCCGGGGTCCGGGCGGCGGTTATCTGCTGGGCAAAGCCTCAAACACCATCTCTGTCGGGGAAGTGATCACCGCGGTGGATGAGTCCGTCGATGCCACGAAATGTCAGGGCAAAGAGGGCTGCCAGGGGGGCGAGCGTTGCCTGACCCACGTCCTGTGGCGTGACCTGAGCGTGCGCATCAGCGATTTCCTGAACAACATTACGCTGGCGGAGCTGGTGAACAATCAGGAGATCCTGGATGTGGCCGACCGTCAGAATGCGATCGACAATCGTCGCTTCCAGAGCCCGCGCGCTCAGGAAATTAACGTCAACCAGCGCGCCTCCTGATCCCCGCTGTTCCGGCCCTAACTGCTAACGCGGTCAGGGCCGAATCTGCTATAAAGACGTATGATTTTTAATACGGAGCTGTAGCGCAATGAAATTACCGATTTACCTGGATTATGCCGCCACCACGCCGGCCGATCCGCGTGTGGCCAGCAAAATGATGCAGTTTCTGACGCTGGATGGCACGTTCGGTAATCCGGCCTCGCGATCGCACCGTTTTGGCTGGCAGTCTGAAGAGGCGGTGGATGTCGCCCGCAATCAGATCGCCGAACTGGTCAATGCCGATCCGCGCGAAATCGTCTTCACGTCCGGCGCCACCGAATCGGACAACCTCGCGATCAAAGGGGCAGCCCATGCCCATCAGGCGCGCGGCAGACACATCATCACCAGCCAGACAGAACATAAAGCGGTGCTCGACAGCTGCCAGCAGCTTGAGCGCGAAGGCTTTACGATCACCTACCTGACCCCGGCTGCAGATGGCATTATTTCCCCCGACCAGCTGCGTGCGGCGCTGCGTGATGACACCATTCTGGTCACCCTGATGCAGGTGAATAATGAAACCGGCGTGATTCTGGATATTGCCGCCTTTGGCGAACTCTGCCGCGAACGGGGGATTCTGTTTCATGTGGACGCGACCCAGAGCGTCGGCAAACTGCCGATCGATCTCAGCGTGCTGCCGGTGGACCTGATGTCCTTCTCTGCCCACAAACTTTACGGTCCGAAAGGGATCGGCGCGCTCTATGTGCGGCGCAAACCGCGCGTGCAGATCGCGGCGCAGATCCACGGCGGCGGCCACGAGCGCGGTATGCGCTCCGGTACGCTGCCGGTGCACCAGATTGCCGGAATGGGCGAAGCCTATCGTATCGCTGCCGAAGAGCGCGAAACCGAGATGGCGCGACTGCAGGGGCTGCGCCTGCGCCTGTGGGAAGGGATCAGCGTGCTGCCCGGCGTCTCTCTCAATGGCAGTCTTCAGCAGGGCGCGCCGAACATTCTCAACCTCAGTTTTGCTGACGTTGAGGGGGAGTCCCTGATTATGGCGCTGAAAGATCTGGCGCTCTCTTCCGGCTCCGCCTGTACTTCCGCCAGCCTGGAGCCTTCTTATGTCCTGCGGGCGATGGGGCTGGATGAGGAGCTGGCGCACAGTTCGCTGCGCTTCTCGCTGGGGCGCTTCACCACAGAAGAAGAGATCGACTACGCCATTGCCCTGGTGCAGAAATCGGTGACCCGCCTGCGCGCCGTTATGAAATCCTGACACCCGGTCATAATCCGGAAACAGCGCCCTGTGATGCCGTTCGCTGGCAACCGCTGACGGAATCTGTTATCAGGTCTCTGCGAGTTACATTTAACATCTTATTAAAGCCGTTATAACAATCAGGCTGGGTGAAACAGATAACGATTATGGAGCTTTTCGATGACCACACAACCGATGAACATTACGCTTAGCAGCCAGCCCGCCGATGCGCGCTGGGGCGAGAAAGCGATTCTCAGCAGCAACGACAGCGGCATGACGCTGCACCTGACCGGCGCGGATGCGCTGAATACCATTCAGCGTGCGGCGCACAAAATCGACAGCCAGGGGATCCGCCATGTGGCGCTGACCGGCGAAGGCTGGCACCTTGAGCAGTGCTGGGCCTTCTGGCAGGGCTTCCGTGGCCCGAAAGGCCAGCGTCAGGTTGAATGGCCTGCGCTGGGCGAGCACGAGCAGGCCGAGTTTGATCGTCGCCTGAAAATCGTCGACTGGGTGCGCAATGTCATTAACCTGCCCGCCGAAGACCTGGGGCCGGAGCAGCTGGCGCACAACGCCATCGACCTGATCAGCGACGTGGGCGGCAGCGCGGTCAGCTACCGCATCACCAAGGGCGAGGATCTGCGTGAGCAGGGCTATATGGGCCTGCACACCGTCGGCCGCGGTTCAAACCGTCCGCCGGTCTTCCTGGCGCTCGACTACAACCCGACCGGCGACGACAACGCCCCGGTCTACGCCTGTCTGGTCGGTAAAGGCATCACCTTTGACACCGGCGGCTACAGCCTGAAGCAGAGCAGCTTCATGGATTCGATGAAGTCGGACATGGGTGGAGCGGCAACCGTCACCGGCGCGCTGGCGATGGCGATATCACGCGGCCTGAACAAGCGCGTGAAACTTTATCTCTGCTGTGCCGACAACATGGTCAGCAGCAACGCCTTTAAGCTGGGCGACATCATTCGCTATCGCAACGGCAAATCGGTGGAAGTGATGAACACCGACGCGGAAGGGCGTCTGGTGCTGGCCGATGGATTGATCGACGCCAGCGAACAGAATCCGACGATGATTATCGACGCCGCTACGCTGACCGGGGCTGCCAAAACCGCGCTGGGCAACGACTACCACGCGCTGTTTACCTTTGATGAGGTGATGGCGCAGTCGCTGATGGGCAGCGCGGTGAGTGAGAACGAACCCTTCTGGCGTCTGCCGCTGGCCGAGTTCCATCGCAGCCATCTGCCGTCTAACTTCGCCGATCTTAATAACATCGCCAGCCCCTCCCATGCGGCGGGTGCCAGCAGTGCGGCGGCCTTCCTCTCCTACTTCGTCAGCAATTATCAGCAGGGCTGGCTGCATATCGACTGCTCGGCAACCTATCGCAAAGGCGCGGTCGATCAATGGGCGGCGGGGGCCACCGGTCTGGGCGTGCGCACGATTGCCAATCTGTTACTGAAATAAGCCGAACGCCGCGGTGGCCAGGGTCACCGCGGTTCAGAGGGAAAGTATGAACCGTCTTGAAGAGGTGCTGAAGCTGGCGGCGACCGAGCCCGCCCATCGGCCCGAGTTTTTTCAACTGCTTCTGGAATCGGATGTCTGGGTACCCGGCGAAAGCACCCGGCAGCAGTTTGATGCCAGCACGCCCGTCGATCTGCAGCACTGGGAAAAAGAGGATGGCAGCAGCGTCATTCCTTTTTTCACCTCGGAAGAGGCGATGAGCGAAGCGGTCAAAGGTGAACAGGCCTGGCTGCGTCTGCCGGTGCGGACGCTGTTTGAGATGACGCGCGGCGAGACGCTGTTTCTCAATCCCCGACTCCCTTCCGGTAAGGAGTTTACCGCGTCGGAGATCACGCATCTGCTGGCGGAAGAGGGCAGTGCGCTGACCCAGCAAACCGTGCTGGAGGGCGGCACCTCGTTGCTGCTTTCTGACGTGGCCGAACCGCCTGCGCAGATGATCGACTCGCTGACGCAGCTGTTCAGCAAACACAAGCAGGTGCGTCGCGCGTTTATCGCCACCCTTCGTGAGCAGGCCGACGAGACACCCAATCTGTTGATTGGGATCGAAGCGGACAGCAACATCGAGGCGATTATTCAGGCCGCGGGCAGCGTGGCAACCGACACGCTGCCCGACGACGCACCGATCGATATCTGTGAGGTGAGGGCGGAGGAACGTGGCATCAGCCACTTCTTCACCGCCCACATCACGCCCTTTTATGAACGTCGCTGGGGCAGTTTCCTGCGTGACTTCAAGGGCAGCGAACGGATTATCTGACAGGCAAAAAAAGAGGCGGCTCAGGGGCCGCCTCTTTTTTATTTCGCGATCGGTAAGTCGTCGCGACTGCCCCATTCGCCCCAGGAACCGTCATACAGCGTGGCATCCCGAACGCCCAGCGCGGTCAGCGCCAGAATCAGCACCACCGCCGTAACGCCAGAGCCGCAGCTGGCGACCACCGGGCGGCTGATATCCACGCCCGCGTCGGCAAACAGGTGGCGCAGTTCCGCATCCGGTTTCAGTTTTCCCTGCCCGACCAGCGTATTCCACGGCACGTTCAGGCTGTTGGGAATATGCCCACGATGCAGGCCGGGACGCGGCTCATCCACCTCCGCGTTAAAGCGGTTAGCGGCACGCGCATCCACGATCTGTGCGCCGCCTTCATGGCTGATCAGCAGCACATCCGTCAGGCGCTTCACCCGGCTTTCATCCGCGTGCGCTTCAAACTCACCTTCCGGCAGCGTCACCGGGCCGGTTGCCAGCGCATACTCCGCCGCTTTCCAGCCCTGTAATCCACCCGCCAGGATCGACACCCGCGCCACACCAAAGGTGTGCAGCATCCACCAGGCGCGCGGGGCGGAAAAGAGATTCCCCTCATCATAGACGATCAGATGCTTATCGCTGCTGATGCCCAGCTCGCGCATCGCCACGGCGAAAGCTTCAGCGCGCGGCAGCATATGCGGATAGGGGCTGGTGTGATCGGAAAGGGCTTCGATATCGAAGTAGGGCGCATCGGGCAGATGCTCCGCCAGATATTCAGCCTGAACATTGCGCACCGCCTCCATGCCGGGCGGCAGCAGTCGGGCATCCAGCACCTGAAGCCCCTCATCATCGTAGTGCTCATGCAGCCAGTCGGCGGACACAAACAGGGGAGTCGTCATAACAACCTCATCTCAGCAATCTGTCGCACCAGTGTCGGGGAATGTGCGCCCCATCTCAAGAGAAGCGTTGATTAAATGCGAGCATTGATATGAAATTGCCCGGCGTCATCCACTGACACTCTCTGCGTCCCGGTGAAGGAACTACCATGAAAAAACGCACTAACCGACTGCTGTTCAGCATGTTGTTCGGAGGGGCGCTGCTGGCGGCAGCCCTGACGCCCGTTCTGCCGCTCCAGGCGGCTGAGGCCCCGGCGACAGCCCAGGTCAGCAAACCGCTGACGATTATCGACCTTTCAGAACTGCAGATCGACGGTGCAGCCGCGCTGGTGCTGACCTTCAGTCAGCCGCTCGATGAGAAACAGGATTTCGCGCAGAACGTCAGGCTGACCGACGATAAACAGGGGCGGGTGGATGGCGGCTGGGAGCTTTCCGGCAATCGCAAAACACTGCGCTTTCGCCATCCCGAACCCTCGCGTCACTTTACCGTGACGGTCGCGGCGGGCCTGCGCGCCGCCAGCGGTGAGACGCTGGCCGCCGATTACAGCCAGAAAATCGTTACCCGCGACATCCAGCCGATGGTGGGCTTTGCCAGCCGGGGCGCTCTGCTGCCGCTGCGTATCACCCAGGGGCTGCCGGTGCTGGCGCTCAACGTGGATCAGGTCGATGTCGATTTCTTCCGGATAAAGAATGCGGGCCTGGCGGAATTTCTCGCGCAGTGGAACTACGGCAACACTCTCTCCAGCTGGCAGTCGGAAGATCTGCTGAAAAGCAGCCAGCTGGTCTATTCCGGGCGCTTTGTGCTCAATCCCGCGCGCAACACCCGCGAAAAACTGCAGCTGCCGATGAGTGACATCGCCGCGCTGCAGCAGCCGGGCGTCTATCTGGCCGTCATGAAGCAGGCCGGAACCTATCGCTACAGCCAGCCCGCCACGCTCTTCACCCTCAGTGATATCGGCCTTTCGCTGCATCGCTTCCCGACGCAGCTCGAACTGTTCGCCCAGAGTCTGGCAAACGGCCAGCCTCTGTCTGGCGTCAGCGTGCGCTTGCTGGATGAGAAAGGGCAGGTACTGCAGAGCGGCACCAGTGACGGGAGCGGCCATCTTCGTCTCAGAGCCGATGAAAAAGGCAAGCTGCTGCTGGCCGTGCAGGGCGAGCAGACCTCGCTGATCGACCTGGCGCGTCCGGCGCTGGATCTGGCGGAGTTTCCGGTGGCCGGGCCGCAGGGCTACGAGAAGCAGCTGTTTGTGTTTGGGCCGCGCGACATCTATCGGCCCGGTGAAACGGTCATCGTCAATGCGCTGCTTCGCGATGCCGATGGCAAGCCGTTGCCCGCCCAGCCGATTAAAGCCGAGCTGGTTCAGCCCGATGGTCAGGTGATGCGGACATTTGTCTGGCAGCCGGAAGCCGGGCTCTATCAGCAGCGTCTGCCGATCCCTGACGCCGCCATGACCGGCGACTGGATGCTGCGGCTCAATACCGGCGATAACCTTAAGCGCGAATGGCGGTTCCACGTCGAGGATTTTCTGCCGGAGCGCATGGCTTTAATCCTGAAAAGCGATCCGCAGCCGCAGCCTGCCGATGCCAGCGTGGCGTTCGGTATTGAGGGGCGCTACCTCTATGGTGCGCCAGCGGCGGGCAACACGCTGCAGGGGCAGCTCTATCTCCGGCCCGCGCGCGAAGCAGTGGCGGCCCTGCCGGGCTACCAGTTTGGCGATATCACCGAGGAGGGCCTGAAGCGCACGCTGGATGAGGTGGAGCTGAAGCTCGACGCCAGCGGTAAAGCGACGCTGGCGGTCGAAAATCAGTGGGATCAACTGCACTCACCGCTGAACCTGATCCTGCAGGCCAGCCTGCTGGAGACCGGTGGCCGTCCGGTGACGCGCCGGATCACGCAGGCCATCTGGCCCGCCGAGGCGCTGCCCGGCATCCGGCCGCTGTTCGGCAACAAAGCGGTCTATGACTACCGCACTGACCGCTATCACGATGAGCCTACCGTGCCGGAAGGCGGCCTGGCTGAATTCGACATCGTCTATGCCAGCAGTCAGGGCCAAAAACGGGCGGCGGATAAACTGACGGTGCGACTGATTCAGGAGCGCCGTGATGACTACTGGAGCTTCTCAGACAGCGGAGGCTGGCAGTCGCAGTACAGCAATAAAGATCTGCAGGAAGATGAGCGGATTATCGCGGTGCCCGCAGACGGCAGCACCCGGGTCAGTTTCCCGGTCGAGTGGGGCCACTACCGGCTGGAAGTGCAGGCGGGCGAAAAGATCGTCAGCAGCGTGCGGTTCCAGGCGGGATATGACTGGCAGGACAATACCAAAGGCACGGGCGCGCTGCGGCCCGATCAGGTCAGACTGAAGCTGGATAAAGCGGCCTATCAGCCCGGTGACACGGTGCATCTGCAGGTTGAATCTCCGGCCGCCGGTAAAGGCTATCTGATGGTGGAGTCGGCCAGCGGCACGCTCTGGTGGCAGCCGCTGACGGTGCCGCAGGGTGGCGTCAGGGTCGATGTGCCGGTGGCGGAGAGCTGGCGGCGTCACGATCTCTACTTCAGCGCCATCGTGGTGCGCGATGGCGATAAGGCCAGCGGCGCTACGCCGAAACGTGCGGTGGGGCTGCTGCATCTGCCAATGGCGACGGAGGCGCGGCGTCTGGCTCTGACGCTGGATGCGCCCGACAAAATCCGGCCCGAACAGACGCTGACGGTCAGGGTTCACGCCAGTCTTGACGGCGGCCCGCTGCCTGAAAAAATTAACGTGCTGCTCTCTGCGGTGGACAGCGGTGTGCTGAGCGTGACGGATTTCAGGACGCCCGATCCGTGGCAGGCTTTCTTTGGCCGTAAACGCTACAACGCCGATCAGTATGACGTCTTCGGGCAACTTATCGAAGGCGGAGGCAGGCTGGCGGCGCTGCGCTTTGGCGGCGACGGGGATGACGATTCGATGACACGCGGCGGTAAAAAGCCGGTCACGCACGCCAATATCGTGGCGCAGCAGCTTCAGGCGGTGACGCTGGATAAAGAGGGCAACGGGGTGATTACGCTGCCGGTGCCGGCCTTTAACGGGGAACTGCGGCTGATGACCCAGGCCTGGAGCGACGACAGCTTCGGCGCGGCAGAGCGCAGGCTGACGGTGGCGGCGCCGCTCATCAGTGAGCTGGCGACCCCGCGCTTCCTTGCCAGCGGCGACTCGGCAACGCTGGCGCTGGACATCACCAACCTGACGGATCTGCCGCAGACGCTGAGCGTGGATCTGAGCAGCGCCGGGCTGGTGGATCTGGCCGGTGCGGCCAGCCAGCGCGTGACGCTGGCCAGAGGGGCGCGCACGACCCTGCAGATTCCGGTAACGGCGAAAACCGGTTTTGGTGATGGTGAGGTGTCGGTCGCTATCTCCGGGCTGAATCTGCCCGGCGAGACGCTACGGCCCATGAAACAGCAGTGGAAAATCGGTGTCAGGCCGCCTTATCCGGCCAGCACGCTGAGCTTTGATGCGGTCATCAGTCCCGATCAGCCCTGGCAGGTCGCGGCCGCCGCCTTTACCGGGCTGGATCCTCAGACCCTGAGCGGACAGCTGACGCTGAGCAATCGCCCGCCGCTCAATATCGCCCGCTATATCAGCGCGCTGTACGCCTACCCGTACGGCTGCCTGGAGCAGACCACCAGCGGGCTCTGGCCGTCGCTCTACACCCGCCACGCAGAACTCAGCGCGATGGGGATAAAAACCAGCAGCGACGAGGCGCGTCGGGCCGCCATCGACACCGGTATAGCCCGGCTGGCCGGGATGCAGCGGGCCAACGGCAGTTTCGGGCTGTGGGATAAGCAGAGTGAAGAGGAGTTCTGGCTGACGCCTTACGTGACGGACTTCCTGCTGCGTGCCAGCGAGGCGGGCTATGCGCTGCCGGACAACGTGGTGGATCGCGCGAATGCCCGTCTGCTGCGCTATTTGCAGGATCCGGCGCAGATTAGCGGCGGCGGCAGTGACAGCAACGCCGCCCTGCGGTTCAGCGTTCAGGCTTACGCCGGACTGGTGCTGGCGCGTCAGCAGCGCGCGCCGCTGGGGGCGCTGCGCGCGATCTATGAGCAGCGTGAACATGCCCGTTCCGGTCTGGCGCTGATGCAGCTGGGTGTCGCGCTGAAGCTGATGGGCGACGGACCGCGCGCGCAGCAGGCGATTGTGCAGGGCGCCACGCTCACGCGCCCGGAAAAGACCTGGTATGGCGATTACGGCAGCACGGTGCGCGATGAGGGGATGATGATCGCCCTGTTAGCGGAGTATAAGCTGCAGCCTGCGTTGCAGAACAGCCTGCTGCTGGCGCTGTCGAAAGAGGTCAGCGGTAAACGCTGGTTCTCAACCCAGGAAAATAACGCGCTCTGGCTGGCGGCCCGCACGCTGCAGCAGGCGCAGGATCAAGGCTGGCAGGCGCTGCTGGCGGGCTCTCCACAGCCTCTGCAGGGCAATGCCCCGCTGAACAGAGGGCTGGGGGCGGAGCGGCTGTTGCAGGGCGTTGAGGTGCGCAACCCGGGCAGTGCGCCGCTCTATGGGCGTCTGGATGTCACGGGCTATCCGCTGACCGCGCCGCCGCCGGAGAGCAACCTGCTCGGGATAAAACGTGAATACTTCACCCTGGATGGCAAAGCCGCCGATCTCAGTAATCTGCGCAGCGGTGAACTGCTGGTGGTCCGTCTGACCGTCTCCTCAAAGCGTAGTATCAGCGATGCGCTGGTGGTGGATCTGCTGCCTGCCGGGCTGGAGCTGGAGAACCAGAACCTGGCGGACAGCAGCGCCAGCCTCGGCGACAGCGCGGATGCGCTCAAAGAGAGCATGGGGGACATGCAGCAGGCGGACATCAGGCACATTGAGTTCCGCGACGACCGCTTTGTCGCCGCGCTGGCGATCGACACCTATCGTCCCGCGACGCTGGTCTATCTGGCGCGGGCGGTGACGCCGGGCCGTTTCCTGATGCCGCCACCGCAGGTCGAATCGATGTATGTGCCGGCGTGGCGCGCGACCGGCAGCACACCGTCGCAGCTGCACATTCAGTAAGTGACGTGACGTGTGATCACACTCCGTAGCCTCAACAGGCGGTGGCTCGCGCTGCCGCTTTTTTTCCTGGCGCTGTGGCTGGCGGTCCGGGGGCTGGATCAGCTGTTCCCGCTGCCGCTTAAGCAGGTGCAGCCTGCGCGGGTGGTGGTGGCCAGCGACGGCACGCCGCTGTGGCGCTTTGCCGACGGCAACGGGATCTGGCGTTATCCGGTGACGCCGGAAGAGGTCGCACCGGCCTATCTGCAGGCGCTGCTCACCTATGAAGATCGCTGGTTCTGGTATCACCCCGGCATCAATCCGCTGGCGCTGGTCCGCGCCGCCTGGCAGGATCTGCGCCATCAGAGCGTCATTTCCGGCGGCAGTACGCTGACGATGCAGGTGGCGCGCCTGATTGATCCGCAACCCCGTACGCTGCGCGGCAAGCTGATCCAGGCGTGGCGGGCGCTGCAGCTGGAGTGGCATCTCTCGAAACGTGACATCCTGACGCTCTACCTGAACCGCGCCCCCTTTGGCGGCACGCTGGAGGGTGTGGGGGCGGCCAGCTGGAGCTGGCTCGGAAAAGCGCCGTCGCAGCTGACGCCGGGCGAGGCGGCGCTGCTGGCCGTCCTGCCTCAGGCGCCCAGCCGCCTGCGCCCCGACCGCTGGCCCGACAGGGCAGAGGCCGCCCGCAACAAAGTGCTGGATCGGCTGGCGGAGTATCACATCTGGTCTGCCGGACAGGTCGCCGAAATCCGTCAGGAGCCGGTCTGGTTGCCGCCGCGCCAGATGCCGCAGATGGCGCCGCTGCTGGCCCGGCGACTGCTGTCCGTCAGTCACCGCGACAAGATTGTCTCTACGCTCGATCCCGCCCTGCAGCGTGAACTGGAAAACCTGGCGCTGAATGTTAAAAATCAGCTCCCGCCACGCACCTCGCTGGCGATGCTGGTGGTCGATCACACCACGATGGCCGTGCGCGGCTACGTGGGCTCGGCTGATTTCAGCGATGACAGCCGGTTTGGTCATGTCGATATGATCGCCAGCGTACGGTCGCCCGGCTCGGTGCTGAAACCCTTTGTTTACGGCATGGCGCTGGATGAGGGGCTGATTCATGCCGAATCGCTGCTGCAGGATGTGCCGCGCCGCTTCGGCGATTACCGGCCCGGCAACTTCGACACCGGCTTTCACGGCCCGGTCAGCGCCAGTGACGCGCTGGTCCGATCCCTGAACCTGCCCGCCGTTCAGCTGCTGGAGGCGCTGGGCCCGAAGAATGTCGCGGCGCGCCTGCGCAACGTGGGGCTGCCGCTACGCTTTCCACCCGGTGCCGAGCCTAACCTTTCGCTGATTCTGGGCGGCACCGGCGCGCGCATGGATGAGATTGTGGCGGCCTACAGCGCCTTTGCCCGCCACGGCAACGCCGCTCAGCTGCGCTGGACACCCGATCAACCGTTGCAGCAGCGGCCGCTGCTGTCGCCGGAGTCGGCGTGGATCGTCCGGCGTATTCTGGCTGGCGAAGCCCAGCCTGCGGCCAGTGGCAGCGTCCCCGATGTGGTGCCGCTGGCCTGGAAAACCGGCACCAGTTATGGCTATCGCGATGCGTGGTCGGTCGGCATCAATCCCCGCTATCTGATCGGCGTCTGGGTCGGGCGACCGGATGCCACGCCCGTCGCCGGACAGTTCGGGTTTGCCTCTGCCGTGCCCGTCATGAACCAGCTCAACAGCCTGCTGATGAGCCGCCTTAACCGGCGTGATGTTCCCGTCGACCCGCGTCCGGCGTCGGTAACGGTAGCGACGATCTGCTGGCCTGGCGGTCAGCCGCTGCCCGGCGGGGATGAGAACTGCCGGCAGCGCCGGCAAAGCTGGGTCGCCGCCGGAACGCTGCCGCCCACGCTGCTGGCGGCGGGGCAGGAGAGCCTGAGCGGACTGCACCTGAGCTACTGGCAGAATCCGCAGGGGCTGCGCGTGGCCGCCGATTGCCCGGATGCCACCCGCCGCGAACTGCTGGTCTGGCCGCTGCCGCTGGAGGCGTGGCTTCCGCCTCAGGAGCGGCGCGCACAGCGTTTGCCGCCGGTGGATGCGCGCTGTCCGCCATTGCAGCAGGGCAGTGGCGCGCCGCTGATCGTCACCGGCGTAACGGAGGGGCAGATTGTCAGGCCGCTACCGGGCAGAGGCTCGCTGACCCTTCCGGTCGCGGTGCAGGGCGGGCAGGGCACACAGCGCTGGTGGTTTCTGAATGGCGAACCGCTGGTGACGCAGGAGGCCGCAACCCAGCTGTCGCTGCCGCTCGATCGGCCCGGTGAATACCAGCTGGTAGTGATGGATGAAGAGGCGGGCGTGGCCTCGGTCACTTTTCGCCGCGACTGACGTTTTTTTGCGCTAAATCATAACTTTGGCCGCTCTGCTTCGACGTGGATCAAGAATTTTCATCAAATTAGGGATCTCTGATAGGCAATGCCGGACTCAGCCCCTATAATCGGCGCCGTTTCTTAACCGGGGCGGACGCCACCGGTTTCTTCAGAACGTCAAGACAGAGGTCATCATGGCAATCGAACGTACTTTTTCTATCATCAAGCCAAACGCCGTCGCTAAAAACGTGATTGGTGCTATCTACAACCGTTTTGAAAGCGCAGGCTTCAAAATCGTTGGCGCAAAAATGCTGCAGCTGAGCAAAGAGCAGGCTGAAGGCTTTTACGCTGAGCACCAGGGCAAGCCATTCTTCGATGGCCTGGTTGAATTCATGACCTCTGGCCCGGTTGTTGTTTCCGTGCTGGAAGGCGAAAATGCCGTTCAGCGTCACCGCGACCTGATGGGTGCCACTAACCCGGCAAACGCACTGGCTGGCACACTGCGTGCTGACTACGCTGACAGCTTCACCGAAAACGCGACCCACGGTTCAGATTCTGCTGAATCCGCCGCCCGCGAAATCGCCTACTTCTTCGGCGAAAACGAAATCTGCCCACGTACCCGTTAATCGCCTGGCGATAAACGTTACAGCGGCTTTACAAAAATCTGCCCGGGGGAGGTGACTCCCGCCTGTTATCAGGCCGCAGATGTTGTACAATATTGCGCCTTCATTGACTCCGCTTAATGAAGGCGCAATTTTTTCACCTATCCCTGAACAGCGCCATAACGTGTAACAACGAGGCCAGAGAATATTATGTCCGAACAGATTGTGACGTCCGCGTCCGCATCCCCTATTGTCGTTTCCCCGAAAAGCCAGAAAATCAACCTGCTCGATCTCAACCGTCAGCAGATGCGCGAATTCTTCCAGTCGCTGGGCGAAAAGCCGTTCCGCGCTGACCAGGTCATGAAGTGGATCTATCACTACTGCTGCGACGATTTCGAGCAGATGACCGACATCAACAAAAAGCTGCGTAACCGGCTGATGGAACTGACGGAGATCCGCGCGCCAGAAGTGGCGGAAGAGATGCGCTCCACCGACGGCACCATTAAATGGGCGATTCGCGTCGGCGATCAGCTGGTGGAAACGGTCTACATCCCGGAAGGGGATCGCGCCACGCTCTGCGTCTCTTCCCAGGTAGGATGTGCACTGGAGTGTAAATTCTGTTCGACCGCACAGCAGGGCTTTAACCGTAACCTGCGGGTGTCAGAAATTATTGGTCAGGTGTGGCGTGCGGCGAAAATTGTCGGCGCAGCCAAAATCACCGGCCAGCGTCCTATCACCAACGTCGTGATGATGGGCATGGGCGAGCCGCTGCTCAACCTCAACAACGTGGTTCCGGCGATGGAGATCATGCTGGATGACTTCGGTTTTGGTCTGTCGAAGCGTCGTGTGACCCTCTCCACCTCGGGCGTGGTGCCAGCGCTGGATAAACTGGGCGATATGATCGATGTTGCGCTGGCGATCTCCCTGCACGCACCCAACGACAAACTGCGCGATGATATTGTGCCGATCAACAAAAAGTACAATATCGAAACCTTCCTGGCGGCGGTAAAACGCTACATCGGCAAATCCAACGCCAATCAGGGTCGCGTGACGATCGAGTATGTCCTGCTGGATCACGTCAACGACAGCACAGACGATGCGCATGAGCTTGCCGCATTACTGAAAGAAACACCGTGTAAAATCAACCTCATTCCCTGGAACCCCTTCCCGGGCGCGCCTTATGGCCGTAGCTCCAACAGCCGTATCGACCGTTTCTCCAAGGTCCTGATGGACTATGGTTTTACCACCATCGTGCGTAAAACCCGTGGTGACGACATCGATGCGGCCTGCGGGCAGTTAGCCGGAGAGGTCATCGACCGTACCAAGCGGACGATGCGCAAAAAGATGGCGGGTGAAGCCATCTCTGTGAAGGCACTCTAGAAGTATGATCGCAGACGTTTCCTGACGGGATAACGCGTGGCAGGCTGCGGCCTGTTAATGTGAACCGGAGGGAAACGTCGATGCGTAACGGATTACTGCTGGCGCTGTTAGTTGTAAGCGGGTGTGTCAGCCAGCCTCATCAGCCTGGTGCTGCCGGGGTGCGTCTGAAACTCGGTATGCACTATCTGGCAGGAGGCGACTACACGGCGGCGGAGCGCAATTTTCTGCGCGCGCAGGCCGCCGCCCCCGGGGATTACCGGGTCTCGCTTGCGCTGGCACGGCTGGCGCAGGCGCAGGGTAATCAGACAGCGGCGCAGGCACGCTTTATACTGGCGCAGCAGCAGGCGCCGGATAATGGTTTCGTTGCTAACAATTACGGTGCGTTTCTCTGCGCTTTAAGGCAGTATGACGAAGCGCATCAACAGTTTAGTCGGGCAAGAGCAGCACAGCAGTCTGATGCACGCAATGACGCGCTTGAACTGGCAGGATTTTGTTATCTTCAGGCTGGCGAACATGCCGCAGCCCGCAGGACGCTCCGGCTGGCCATCGCGGCAGACCGTCGTAAAGCGGACGCGCTGCTGGCAGAAGCTGAAAAGCAGCTGGCAGATAACCATCTGACGGCAGTGCCGATTTTGCTCGACGTTTACCAGCACTCACTGCCCGAAACGGCACGAAGTCTGGCGTTACACTTACGTTTCGCCGCGCTACAGGGAGATGCCGCTGACGTTTTACGTTATGGCGACCGGTTAGCGCGACGTTTTCCGCAATCGATACAGTACCAGCGTTATTTAGCTAATGAATACTGAAGCCACTCAAGAAAACTCTGCATTACACTCAACAGGTGAACGCCTGCGTCTGGCTCGTGAGCAGATGGGGCTGACGCAGCAGAACGTTGCTGAACGCCTGTGCCTGAAACTGACCACCGTGCGTGACATCGAGGAAGATAAATCGCCCGTCGATCTCGCCTCCACGTTTTTGCGCGGTTACATCCGCTCCTATGCGCGTCTGGTGCACATTCCTGAAGAGGAACTGCTGCCGATGATGGCGAAACAGACGCCGGTCCGGGCAGCCAAAATTGCGCCGATGCAAAGTTTCTCCCTGGGCAAGCGCCGCAAGAAACGCGATGGCTGGCTGATGATTTTCACCTGGCTGGTGCTGTTTGTGGTCGTAGGGCTGACCGGCGCCTGGTGGTGGCAGAATCACAAGGCGTCACAGGACGATCTGGTGTCGGTGACCGACCAGAACGGCAGCGGAGACAACAGCCAGTCTATTCCGCTGGGTGAAACCAGCGGTGACAGCGCGACCCCGGCGGCGCCTGATGAAAGCAACAACGCTGCCAGCGACAACAGCGCGGCCAGCACGGCGGCACCGGCTGCCAGCGCCAGCAACAGCACCGCCACTACCCAGCCGGACGCGGCCAGCAACACCGTCGTGTCGCCGAGCCAGGCACCGGCAGAGAACACGGCGGCGGCGCCTGCTGCGACAAGCAGCACCGGCACCGCCTCTCAGATGCCCGTCGGCGCGGCCGCGGTCAGCGAACCAGCGGCTGACCCGAATGCGGTCGTCATGACCTTCAGTGCGGACTGCTGGCTGGAAGTCAGCGACGCCACCGGCAAAAAACTGTTCAGCGGCACGCAGCGCAGTGGTGGTAAACTCAGCCTGGCGGGAACACCTCCGTATCGTCTGAAAATTGGCGCGCCATCGGCGGTTCAGGTGCAATATCAGAATCAGCCCGTTGATTTAAGTCGTTTTATCCGTAATAACCAGGTTGCTCGCCTGACATTGGGTGCGCAATAACAGCGTATTCTGTACCGGGCAATTGTGGAGAAGAAATATATGCATAACGAAGCACCCATTATCCGTCGTAAATCTAAGCGCATTTACGTCGGCAAGGTGCCGGTCGGTGACGGCGCCCCAATCGCTGTTCAGTCGATGACCAACACCCGCACCACGGACGTGGAAGCGACGGTAAATCAGATCAAAGCCCTTGAGCGCGTCGGTGTCGACATCGTCCGTGTCTCGGTGCCTACCATGGATGCCGCAGAAGCATTCAGGCTGATCAAGCAGCAGGTAAACGTGCCGCTGGTTGCAGATATCCATTTTGACTACCGCATCGCCCTGAAAGTGGCTGAGTATGGCGTCGACTGTCTGCGCATTAACCCCGGTAATATCGGGAACAATGAGCGCATCCGCATGGTCGTCGACTGCGCACGCGACAAAAATATTCCTATCCGGATTGGCGTTAACGCCGGTTCGCTGGAAAAAGATCTGCAGGAAAAATATGGCGAACCGACCCCGCAGGCGCTGCTGGAATCCGCCATGCGCCACGTAGACCATCTTGACCGCCTTAACTTCGACCAGTTTAAAGTCAGCGTAAAAGCGTCTGACGTCTTCCTGGCCGTCGAATCCTATCGTCTGCTGGCGAAGCAGATTGAACAGCCGCTGCATCTCGGCATCACCGAAGCGGGCGGCGCGCGTGCCGGTGCGGTGAAATCCGCGATCGGACTCGGCCTGCTGCTTTCCGAAGGCATCGGCGATACGCTGCGTATCTCGCTGGCGGCCGATCCGGTAGAAGAGGTCAAAGTCGGCTTCGACATTCTGAAGTCACTGCGCATCCGTTCTCGTGGGATTAACTTCATCGCCTGTCCGACCTGTTCACGTCAGGAGTTCGACGTTATCGGCACGGTCAACGCGCTGGAGCAGCGTCTGGAAGATCTGATCACCCCGATGGATGTCTCTATCATCGGCTGCGTGGTTAACGGACCGGGCGAAGCGACGCTCTCGACGCTGGGCGTGACCGGCGGCAGTAAGAAGAGCGGCTTCTACGAGGATGGCGTGCGTCAGCGCGATCGTCTCGACAACGACGATATGATCGACCAGCTGGAAGCGCGTATTCGTGCCAAAGCGTCGATGCTGGATGCCAGCCGCCGTATCGACGTGCAGCATCTGGAAAAATAATGGCGTGCGCGGCCTGCGTGCGTGACTTTTTTGACTGAACCTGTGCGGTTTCATCCTCATAAGGTATGATGCCGGACAGGTTTTTTTGCATTAAGAGATTTTAACGTGGCGAAGAATATTCAGGCGATTCGCGG
>Ga0157360_1000337_pt1 | contig 18429 bp, 12 predicted proteins | sample AttlaeALBM1_FD_111483 | JGI IMG/M metagenome (GOLD analysis project Ga0157360, IMG submission 111483) | Fungus gardens microbial communities from leaf cutter ant in Ribeirão Preto, State of São Paulo, Brazil - Atta laevigata ALBM1 | ecosystem: Host-associated > Fungi > Mycelium > Unclassified ... | reverse complement strand
TCTCTTTTCACTCAAAAATGCAAATAAATTCAGATTAAATTCAAATAAATTGGGATAAATTGGAATAAATTAGAACAGGCAGTGAGCAAAGCGAGCTGACTGTGGCCTCACTGTTGTAGGAAGAGAGCAGAGCGACCTGACTTACAACAGTGCAAACTATTAGTATAGGAAGGGAGCAAAGCAACCTGATGTACAATAAATATTGCTCACTGTGTCGCAGACCATTGTTGGAAGAGAGCAAAGCGACCTGATCAATGACACTATCTGCAGCTGCACAGACTGTTGTTGGAAGGGAGCAAAGCGACCTGATAGACAACACTACTTACTGTTACACAGAATATTGTAGGAAGGGAGCATAGTGGACTGACTTCAGCACAAACTTAATTAGTAGAGGGTTCCAGAAGGGCCGGAGGCCCAGATGAAAACCTTGTCTAGTATGTATGTAAGACCAATGTGGGAAGATGCTGCTGATAAATCATGTACCTAAGCATTCTCACACACTCTCTTTTTACTCAAAAATGCAAATAAATTCAGGAAAAATTCAAATAAATTGGAACAGGCAGTGAGCAAAGCGAGCTGACTGTGGTCTTACTATTGTAGGAAGGGAGCAGAGCGACCTGACTTATAACAGTGCAAACTATTAGTGTAGGAAGAGAGCAGAGCGACCTAACTTACAACAGTGCAATCTACTAGTGTAGGAAGGGAGCAGAGCAATCTAACATACAATATTACTTACTGTGTCACAGACTGTTGTTAGAAGGGAGCAAAGCAACCTAATAAACAATACTATCTACTGCTACACAGACCATTGTTAGAAGGGAGCAAAGCAACCTAATAGACAACACTACTTACTGTCACACAGACTGTTGTAGGAAGGGAGCATAGCAGACTAACTTCAGCACGAACTTAATAACACAGAATTAGTAGAGGGTTCTGGATGGGCCAGAGGCCCAGATGAAAACCTCATACAAACTTACATACCAATCCAACCCTTTATCACTAGCTTATTAAGAACTATTCTATGATGACTAAGCCTACTAGACTATCCAGTTTAGAGCACTACTGTTCTTTAGCTTTATTATTAATAAAGTCTCCTCTTGTTACTTTTTTCTCTAATAATAATCCTTCCCTATCCTTGTGGGCAAGCACAAAGGAAGACGCAACCTGATTGGTTAAGGTCAGGCCCAACAGTTCCAAGGACCAAGGCTTGACACTATGTGACAATGATCTAGAGAGATTTTATACTCTTTTTATAACAACCAATATATATTTTACTGGAGCTACATATAATTCTATTTTTATTTATAGCCTTTATCTTTGATTACCTCCCCTTGAACCTTTAGCATGCAATTGGAAGCTAGCACATCATTGTTTTGTTTCTCCCAGTGTACAATTCTCTTTTGCACCCTATTACCATTTGTCAAGGATAGAATTTCAGAGGGGGCAAAGGAGTGGAGTAATAGATAAAGGTACTCTTTGGAATGGAATAATATACTATGCCAGAGGGGAATATTACTTAGTAATAGTATAAACTCCAAAAGAAGACTCCAGTGGAAGGTAAAAGATATTAAAGCAAAGTATAACTTAATGAACGACCTTGGCTTCAACTTATGTATTGTGTCCTAGTCTCTAGTTGTGAGGTGGTTGTGTATTTCAGAATGGAGGGAAGTTGTCAGAGAAGAGGTCCTTTAAGGAAATGAACTAGGAACCTAGAATGAATAGAAAGAATGTTAGGACCAGATAACATTAATTTACAGACTGAGGAATTACACTGTAACTACACAATACTTATAGGAAGTCTGGAATAGAAGGAGAGTGGTCTACTATATTATCCTACTATTATTAATTTAAAGAGAATTATTAGGAGAAATAAATTACATAATTATCATATTTCTAGAATATAACACTATTGTCCATAATTTCTTAGAAGTCACTTTCATTTCTCCTTCTAACATTCTATCTAATATCTCCTCAGTCTTAACACCTTTCTCAATTAGTACCTTATTCTTTACTAGCATATCTTTCCAAGGAAATTATCTAAAGTACTTGGCTAACAATGGAGGAACATTAACTACCAACACCTGGATGAACACCTTTTGATAAGAGAACTCATGATTTTGACTTGTAGTCAATGCTTCTGATTTACTATGAGTTCCATTTTCTGCTCTTACAAGTGAGAATTCCCCCTTATCTTGATTTTGTTTGTTAATCTCTGAAATCTTACTACTTCAAAAGTGAACCTGTCTCTCAAATGGTAGCCTCTTTATTAGCTATTCTAAAAATCCAACTTCTTTCTTAGAGCCAAATCTTATTTTGTCTAAACATACTTTACAGTTATTCTCCTCAAGAAAGATACTATATTTTCCTCTTTTGGTTCTGGCATTAGCTCTCCCTCTAGATTCATTTTCTATATCATGACCTCCAAATTACTGACTTTCTTTCTCAACTGTGATAGTTCTTCTAACTGTCCATTTAATCTAGACAGAGCTTCTACTTGTCTTCTTGCTAGTTGAGCCAATTTAACAACCTCTCCTATATTTGGTTCCTGATCCCATACACTACAAGTCTCTAATTCTGGATCTTCCTATATTATTACTGCTATTAATGATAATAGATGCTTTCTTATACAGTTCTTAATAGATATATTATGCTCTATCAGTATTAACTCTCTATTTGCAAACCTTACTATAAATTTATATACTAATATTAATCCTTTTTTCTCATCTTCTGCCTTTTTAGAACAGAACAAGAATAGGTGGTCTGTCTCAAAGCAATAAAAGCATTTCCTCAGAGGTCTTGGTAGTCCCATCTGTGGCAGTCCCTGTCTATATCTCACTGAAAACCCTCCTATTTCCTTTGTTGATGGTGCTATGGTCTACCCTTGCAAGTATATCAGGGTCTTAATGCTATCTAGAGCCCCTTGTACACTCTTCTCATGATTTTCTTATGATCTTTCTTGTTTCTCATATAATGTCTTTAATACATTAATATCTTGTTGCAAGATCTCCATATCTGGATGCACCTCAACCTTTCTAACTGACTTTTCCTTGCTATAAAATACTGGTCCTCTAGTGTCCAGGTCCACTTTTCCATTTCTACCTAATATTACTGGCATATTTTTCAACACCTGTGCTATAGTTTTTCTACTAACTAAGTCTATAGTCTTCTAGAATTAAGTACATCTTGAATCTAAAGTTTTAACAAAGAGCTCGATAAGCTTTCTGTTTCCTGTTACTGCCGGTAGTTTGAGGCACTTCTGAGCAATATACAAGAACCTCCTTTTGAAGCTCATGAGCTACTCTTCCTCTAATAAGTTGATTTTGGTATTTTCTTTATATAATTTTCTTAGTTAATCTATATTATCCTGTTCTTCAGTAGTTAATTCCAGGTATTCTATCATAAGTCTGTCTAGGAACTGATTTCAAGACCCAGCTTCATATTCTTCAAAGCTGGTCTACTGGTCATGTATATCAGCATCCACATATCCAGTAATCTAATTTAATTTCTTCTGATCATCTGTAATTTTTGCAGTCTGGAACAACTATTTCATTTTTCTAAGAAAATTCCTGAGTATCCTAGATTGTCTATCCTACTTAGGGGCACTCTGGCTAAAGGGTAAGTATTAAGACTTTAGACCTCATAGTTATGATGAAGTATGTTCTAGAAAATTCATTTACCTTTTATTATTCCTCCTCTATCTCATTATGTTCCAGAATGAGAGACATATACAGAAATACCTAAAACATGTTTATTCTTAGGTAAATAGTTATATACCTGTATCGTACATAAGGTGTTTGTCGTGTAAGCCCTAAGACTAGTTATTTCTATCTGGTCTTAGGTGTATGTACCTTCTGTGTTTCCTCCTGAACATTTAATTCACTAGTCATTTCTATCTAGTCTTAGTCTAGCACTTTTAGTTTTGAAGACATACCTGTGCTCTCAACCTGTTAAGTTAAAGATATTCAACTTGAAGCCTATATCTAACACTTGATATCTTCACACTCCTCATCAGAGGGCCTGGTTAAGGTTTTCAGTAAAGTTATATTAGAGGATAGATATCAACAAGACTTTGAGTAGCACCCTTGAGATTGTTCAAAGACAGTAAGAGTACTGATTCCTCAATATAAAGATTTACAAAGGAAATATAGAAAGAGAGAACTTGCTGCTCTTTTTTCTTTCTGGTCTGTATTTATCCTAACTAGGTATGTAACAGTTGTTACAATGCAATAACACTACTTGTAACTCTAAGTGACTAGTTAAGTGACAGATCAGTGATAAAGGTGATAAGTCAAGTCAGAGCTGAGTCAATATTTAATAATAGATTAGTCTGATATTGTTCCATTTAGTCCAGTCCAAAGATAAAGAAAAATAGTCCAATGTTTCTCTGAAGAGTCCTGTTATAACTTGGCAAAACAGCTAAGTCATTATTTATTTTTCTTTTTCTTTTTCTTTTCTTTGGACTTTCTACATAAGAGAGAGTACAGGAAAGTATCATATGACCAAGGTCATAGTCATAGCACATGATGTCACATGAATGATGTCACATGATGACTGCAGGAAAGTAGTGCACAGACCAGGTAGTAATTGTATAAGTAGTATACAGAAATTAATGAAAACTCTATTGAGTTCTCTTTGTCAACTTGGACTTAGAGGGTAATTAAGTCATCTAGGCTAAGTTACTACATCTCTGGATACTATACTAAAGTTATTACAAATGTCTGAAACTCAAAGAATAAAAGATAAAAAGAAAACTATTACTACTTTTAGGATTCTCTTGATTTCTTTTTACTCTAAGTTCTCCCAAAGTTCTATAGTTTATATGTTCCTCTCCTAGATCCTTCCCATCAATGACATATCCCTACCACCATTTCCTTCTAGAATCTTCTTCATCCTTTGTTGTTTTTCCTTCTATTATTGGCTTGTAATTTAGAACTCCTTAGTTACCTGTCAATTATTTAGTAAGCTTTAATGTCAAATATGAAAGGATAGAGGACAGAGAAAAGGAGTTATAAATAGAATTACACTCTGGAACAGATGTATTGTACTACTTTAGAGAATAGATAGTACTTAGCAATGATGAAGAACCCAAAAAGTAGGCTCTGGTGGACAGAAAAGACATTAGAGCAAAATAGACTTGATGGACAACCTTGGCTTCAACTTATGTGTTATGCCCCAGTCTCTGGTCATGAGGTTGGTCATGTATTTTAGAGTGGAAGGAAGTCATCAGAACAGAGGTTCTAAGGAAGTAGTATAGGAACCAAAGTAGACAGGGATAGGATTAGGACCAGATGATATTAATTTACAAACTAAGGAAATACACTATAACTACTTAGTACTTATAGAAAGCCTAGAATAGGAGGAGAGTAGTCTACTATGCTATTCTACTATTTATAATTTTAGGAGAATTATTAGGGGAAATAAAATTACATAATTATCAGATTTCCAGAATATGACATTTAATCACTGTTCAACTTTTCTAAGTCATGTCCTAGGTGTTATTTATCTAAATATATCTGATCTAATACTATTAATGCTTATTTGCAATTAGAGACATATTTGTCTAAGTTCATCTCTGGTATACTAATGGCTCTAGAGCTCAAGTCTATTATCTTCTTTAGGATATGTCCAGTACAAAGTAAATCTAGAATGCCATCATCTAATAACTCTTATCTATAACCTGATACCAGTTTATCTTACTTGCCTTCCAAGGTCTTTTCATGAGCTCTAGGTCTATTTTTATCTACTTACTGTTTTATGTAACCTTTTGGTACATTCTAAGAACTTATAATGGGTTCTAGAGCAAATTCTGGTTAGGAATACATTGTAAGGACTTAGTCGTGATAACTTAATCCTACTCCTTATCTGAGTTGACAAGGAGAACTTAATAGAGTTCCTATTATTTTTTGTACACTACTTATACAACTACTACATAGTCTGTGCACTATCTATCATGTGACCCATCATGTGACATCATGTGATGTAATGCTGTGACTTCTTGTCATGTGACCATGACTATGTGACACTTTTCCACACTCTTTCCTATATAGTAAGTCCAAAAGAAAAAGTAAAGTAAAGTAAATATAAATAATGACTTAGCCATTTTGCCAAGTCATGACATACATTGGTATAAAGCATATCAAATACTACTTTCTGCAGCAAATTTGCTTGCAGTATAACAGTGTTTATCAACATAGCTTGCCTATATTTGAGAATAGAGATAACAGAGGAGAAGATAATTATCCAAATAGCATAGGTATTGTCATATATACAGGAGGAAATAGCAGAAGCATAGAAAGATAACCTGTTGAAAAAACTAGCCAAGAGAGAGTCAGAGATTGAAATAGCAAAAGAATTGTTTACAAAGATGAGAAATGAGTTTGAAAAAACAACAGAGACAGAAAGGAAGGTGAAGTAGTTAAAAACAATAGAACAAAGGGAGAGGTCATGTGATAAGTAGGTCCAAGAGTTTAAGAAAGTCACTAGGGGGAGCAGCTATAAGAGAAGACCCCTGATTGAAAAATTTAAGAGGAGGTTGAATAGAGCAATTAGGAGAAAGCTAGTAAAGACAGAAAGCTTGTCAATGTCAAGGACAGAGTCTGGAGGAACAGAAGTGAAGGGTAGTAGAATAGAAACTACACTCCATTCTGGAGTAATGTACAACATCGGAGAGGACTGTACTTTGCAATGATAGAAATAAGATACCGGAAATGGTGCAAGGACGTCAGGGCGGAGAGCGACTTATAGAACGACCTTGGCTTCAACTTATGTGTTGCGCCCTGGTCTCCAGTCATGAGGTTGGTCGCGTATTTCGGAGTGAGGGAAGTCGCCAAGACAGAGGTCCTAAGGAGTTGAGTAAAGGAGTCGGAGTGGACAAAAAAGAGATTAGGACCAGATGACGTTAATTTACAGACTGAGGAATCACACTATAACTACTCAGTACTTATAGTAAGTGCGGAATAGGAGGAGAGTAGTCTACTACACTATCCTACTATTATTAATTTTAGGGGAATTATTAGGAGAAAGAAATTACATAATTATCATATTTCTGGAATATGACAGTCAACTACTATTGAAGAGTAGCAGGAGAGGGCAATAAGACTAGACCAAAACCAAAGACAGAGCAGGGCAGAGGAAAGGTTACTAGGGAGAAATGCAGTGTGCTCTAGGAGAAATGTGCAACTAAGAGAAAAAGGATATAGGAGAGATTGTATGGAGGAAAAGGAGACCAAATAATGTGGAGAGCAGGAAACAATGGAACTAGTGGAGGATATAGGAGAGAAGGGCCAAGTGTGCAGAATTGGAAAGGAAATCAAATAGGTCTAAGAAGAGACACCAATGTAATAGAGATTAACAAAGAGAAAGAGAGAGATAGAATCTGCTACATGTGTAAAAAATAGGACCACATGGCCAAAAATTATTGGAAAAGATGAAAAAGAAAGGAACAAGTAGTAGAAATGCTGCAAGAGTTGGCAAAAGAAAATAGAGGACAGTGAGCTCTTAGCTAGCCTCCAATAATCTGTACAGTATATTGTGCTATTATGCTGCAAGCAAATTTGCTGTAGAAAGTAGCATTTGATATGCTTTATACCAATGTATTCCTAATCAGAATTTGCTCTAGAACCCATTATAATGTACCAAAGAATTACATAAAGCAGTAAGCAGGTAGAAATAGACCTAGAGCTCATGAAAAGACCTTGGGAGGCAAGCAAGATGAGCTAGTATCAGTTTATAGAAAGAGTTATTAGATGACAATGTTCTAGACCCATTTTATATTGGATATACTCTAAGAGAGATAGAAGACTTGAGCTCTAGAGCCAGTAGTGTACCAGGAACAGACTTAGATGAATATGCCTCTAATTGCAAATAAGCATTAATAGTATTAGATCAGATATATTTAGATAAATGACACCTAGGACATGACTTGAGAAATTTAAACTGTGGTTGGAGCTTACTAACACTTGACAAGTAACCAAGGAGTTCTAAATTACAAGCTAATAATAGAGAGAAGAATAATGAAAGATAAAGAAGATTCTAGAAGGAAGTAGTGGTAGGAATATGTTATTGATGGGAAAGATCTAAAAGAGAAACACATAAGCCATAAAACTTTAGGGGGACTTAGAGTGAAAAAAAGTCAAGGGAATCCTAAAAGCAGTAATAGTTTTCTTTTTATCTTTTATTCTTTGAGTTTCAGACATTTGTAATAACTTTAATATAGTATCCAGAGAGCAAGGAGAGAGAAGAGAACCTCTTGGTACTTACTTCCATCATTACTGCCTCTGGAATTGTGAAATGCAAATCTATTGAGTGTAAGAGTTTGGAATTAGTAGAATGTCTTGAGAAGAACATAGAATATACCTAGAACTCGATCTAGGGAGAAATAGCAGATGCAACTCAGGTAGGCTTCAAAGAGGATAATAGGCTAGAAAAGCTTAGCTAGGTACATACTTGGATTGTATCACACCTGTAAGATTTGGTGTTGGGGGTACAAACAAGGGGACAACTGAGTGTAAAAAGTCTATGAGTAATCAACTAACTGTATTACAAATGGCCACTTACTGATTTGTGATTGGTTGATTGGATATTCAAAAAGCTCAAAAAAGAAAAGTTTAGACAAGCAGCAAAGATGTTGTTAAGTCTGAGGTCTAATCCTTAGACTATAAGTTCTTATATACAGAAAAGTGATGGTCTGTGCATTAGGACAGATCATCACATGCTACTACCTATTGTTCTACATATGGTAGTGCCTTTGTGCTAGAAATAGTGATAACATAACCATATGGAGGCTGTCCTTTGTTCTAAGAAAAGGACAGATAACTATCTATGGATAATTAATAAAGTCTAATTGAGGCCTTCATATCTCCACTAATATTAATTGCCTTGAGGTTGTTCTAGGCTCATTCTAAGCATTATAAAGAAGGCTTCTGCTGAGCCTAGAACCAAAGCATCAATTGTGGTGGTTTTTGAGATATTAGTGATTTAATAAATGGTAACATGGTGGTTACTAGTTGATCTATTTAATATCTTGGCCAATATTGATTGCCTCAAGATGTGACTAGCATCAATCAAAAGGTCTTTTCAAGGGCTTTCCGTAGCCTTTAAGACCATGAGAATTGTTGAAGAATTGATGGAGATATGGCTGAATGAAATTTGTGACAAATTGTATTTTCCAATTGAGTCAGTACTATAGCATATAAAGGTTAATACCTTAGGGAGGCTATGTGATGATAATCTAGAGAGATCTTACTCTAATTTCAAACTATTAATTTATTTTATTTTACCTAAAGCTGTGTTGTTATGAGATGGCCCCAAAAGAAGTAACTATTTCTCATATGTCTATCAAGCCTGATAAAGATATATATATAATGGAAGTGTGGGACTAATTATGTAATATTATATAGTTATTAGTAAGGGTCTTGTGATTGCAGAAGACAGGTACATAGACCAACAGACATTTGTATAATATCATGACTTGGCAAAAACAGCTAAGTCATTATTTAATATCTCTTTTCCTTTTCTTTTCTTTTATTACTAAGGTGGAGCATGGAAAGATATCACATGACAAGTCACCAAGTCACAAAAGGTGTGATGAAGGTCATAGAAAAGGTCATGTCACACATGGAGTCATAAGTCACAGTCATAGCATATGACAAAAAAGTCAGCTGATGGACATGAGGACTGTGGGAGACAAAATGCATAGCCACAATAGTAATTGTATATATAGTGTAGCAAATCTAACAAGGACTCTATTGAGTTCTCTTTGTCAAATGCTGATAAAGAACAGTTGGCTTTATTTCAGCTCAGGAGTTGGCTCACTGACATATAAGTAGTAACTTGAATTCAACTATCACAAACTTCATTTAGCCATATCTCTATCAATTCTTCAACGATTCTCATAGCTTCAATGACTATAGAAAGTCCTTGAAAAGACCTTCCGATTGATACTAGTCATGTCTCAAGAAAATCAGTATTGGTTGAGATATCTGACAGATCAACAGGTAACCACTATAGTACTGTTTATTAAATTGCCAATATCTCAAAAACTACCACAATTGATGCTTTGGTTTTAGGCCAAGCAAAAACCCTCTTTCTAACTTATAGAATGACCTCGAGGCAATTAATATTAGTGGAGATATAAAGTTCTCTATATTTGCACATAGACATTAATTAATTACCCATAGATAATTATCTGTCTTTAATTAGAACAAAGGGCAACCTTCACATGGTTAAGTTATTGCTATTTTGAGTACAAAGGTACTACCATATGTAGAATAATAGATAGTAGCATGTAATGGTCTATTCTAGTGCTATCAAGCCCCAATTTAGCAGAAGAGAGTAACGTTGGTTAAATAAGTCTCTTCCCTGCACAACCTAGACTCAAATGATGGGTAAGCAGAGGAATTGAAATTTCTAGGATTTTTGCTTAGAGATAACAAAACTAAAGACTATAGTAAGACTAGAAGTAATAATACCTAAGAAACTGTACAGTTATCTCTGATGGCAACAGACTGGTGTGATCTCTAGTTGTCATGGGTTGTGACAGTGCCCCCCTTTTATGGCCATGCCCTCATGGCCTTAAGAAGGTCAGATGGTATGGTCCTGGTTTTTGTGGATACTGTTCATGGAATCCCTGTACTAACTCTGATGCATGGTTTAACTCATCAGTCCTAGCCATGAGAATTCATTATCTGTCCCTTCGTAACCTGCCTATTGAACATAGTAGAGAAGAGGGGATTTACACTGGCAATTGAGTTTGGAGTCTAATACTTGAGCTCAATATCCCTTTCAACTTCAATTGGTAGAGGGGGTAGGTTGTGATGATCCTCAATGCTATTAGGTGATGCTGGTTCTAGTTGAGAGATGTGGAAGACTGGATGAATTGACCTAAGATGGGCTGGCAATTTAACTTGATAGAAGTGGGAACTAGGTTTTTCTATGATTTTTAATGGACCTAAGAACTGTTCAGATAGTTTTTTGGATAGGTGGGTGGTCTGGATAAACTTAGCTAGTATGAATACAAAGTCTCCTATTTGAATTTCCAGTGCTAGGAATCATTTTGAGTCTACTGGGCCTTGGTAATGGTTCTGGGCTGCCATGATGTTCCTTTTTAGTTCCTCATGGACTGTCTCAAGTTTTGCTAAGTAAGGCCTCAAAGTCTCAGGTAGATTTTCTAAGTCCATCTGGATCTATAGTTAGAGGTAATAACCCTTGTTTGCGAAGAAGGATAACTCTTTCATGGTTGCTGAGGGCATGTTGTTGTAGGCAAACTCTGCCAAGGGAAGTAGCTAGACCTAGTCCAACTGCTGGTACTTACAGTAAGTCCTCAGATATTGCTCAAGAGTTTGGTTCATTCTCTTAGTCTGTCCATCTGCCTTAGGATAGTAACCTGAGATATGGTGTAACTTCATTTGCAGTGCTATTGCCAGTGATTTAAAAAATCTAAAAACAAACTCTGATCTCCTGTTTGAAGTGACGTGTAAGAGAACCCTATGTTTGGAGAATATATGTTGGATGAACAAGTGGGCTAGCCCAGGGGCATCAATTGACCTGTGAGCTAGAATGAACATAGCCTGTTTAGTCAACTGGTCGATGATCATGAGAATTTTTGTGAAGTCTTCTGATGGAGACAGTTGTTTGATGAAGTCCATCAAAATCGAGTCCCATGGTTACAAGGGGATAGGGAGTTGTTTTAGATAACCATATGGCCTATGCCATCTGGACTTGTTCCTTGCACAAATGCTGCAAGAGTTCACATAGTCAAACATGAATTCCTGGAGTTTTGGCCAGTAGTATTCTTTGCGAACAAGGGAAAGCATCTTCAACTGGCCAAAGTGGTCTGTTAGCATATGATCATATTTTGCATGTAGTACCTGTAAGCATAGTTCTTATCCTTCTGGTACAAAAATGCACCCTTCCCAACAAAGGAGACCATTTGCATTTATGGACCAATGGTCATCTCCTGAGAGGGTTGGGTTTTCTAGTTGTTTCCCGAGTTCTGGGTTGGCAAGGGTGACCTCTTTAATTCTCTGGTGTAATACTTTGCGATCAAAGGTCTAGGCCATCTGGGATGGGGTGATGCTCAGGTACATTGCTCTTGCAAATAGAGAAAGTTGTTTTGCTGAGACCAGGGGACGGTGATTCTGGGGGTTTGCTTTTAGGAAATTGTTATTGCCATTCTTTGGGTAAAGATCTTACCGACGGGTTAGCGCATCTAGCTTGGTCCCCAAGTGTTCTGATCAGAATTTAATAATCATGTTGAAATACAAGAGAAACTCCGACTACCTGGCCTGATGTCTAGAGAGAGACTTTGACTCTTGGAAGTAAGTTAGGTTTTTGTGATCTGTTAGGACCTCTACCAGAATACTTGTCCCTTCAAGATAGTGTTTCCACTTGCAAAAGGCTTCATATATAGCTAATAGCTCCTTGTCATGCACATTATAGTTCATTTCTGCAGCACTAAACGTTCGGGAGTGGAAGGTAATCAGATGGATTTTGTTGCCCACTTTTGTAGACAGGATTGCGGCCAAGGCATAGTCAGAGGTATCTAACTCTATAAAAATTGGCATATTCAGATCCCAGTGAGTCAGTATTGGTGCTGACATAAACACTAACTTGAGGGTGTTGAAGGCCTGTTAACAATCCTCACTCCATAGCCAAGGGGTATCCTTTCTAGTGAGTCTTGTCAAAGGTATGACAATTTCGGAGTAATTGTTTATAAATATTCTGTAGAAATTTGCAAACCCCAAAAAGGATTGTACATTCTTCAATCGATGTGGAGAGGGCCATTCCTGAATGACGTGTACCTTCTTACCATCCATCTACAGACCTTTGGAGCTCAAGATAAACCTGAGAAATTCGACCTGCTCTTGGTGGAACTCACATTTGCTAGGGGACGCATATAGTCTATTGGCTTTCAAACATCTCAGAACCTCTTTAACCTGTTTCTTATGTTCTTTTAGATTTTTGGAATAAATCAAGATATTGTTGAGGTAGACGATTACGCATATGTCCAACAGGTCTGCAAACAACTCATTCATGAATCTCTGGAATGTTGAGAGCACATTCAAGAGACCAAATAGCATTACTCACCACTCATAGAAACTATAGTGAGTACAGAATATTGTTTTCCACTTATTACTATCCATTATTTGTACTAGGTAATAAGTGTTTCATAGATCTATTTTTGTATAGACCTGGGCCCTTTTTGGGACATCCAGAAGGTCAGTGAGCAGTGGAATTGGGTATCTGTTCTTTTGGGTGAGTTAGTTTAGTCCTCAGTAGTCCACACATAACCTTAACGAGCTGTTCTTTTTCTTGACAAACAGAACTGGCACCCCACAAGATGATTGTGATAGTTGAATAAAACCCATATGTAAGTTTTTGTCAATGAACTCTCTCAATGTTTAGAGTTCCAGTGTTGACAATGAGTAGATTGGTCCAAGGGGAGGTATTTTCTTGCTCTCTAACTGGATAGACAGGTTGTAGGGACGGTGTGGCAGTAGCTGCTTGAATCTTTCCTTACTGAATACCTCGGCATACTAATGATAGTCGACAGGTATCTTACTCAGATCATGTGAGTCGTTCCCTATTTGTCCAGCATGACCAGTTAACTCCTGTGATACTGATAATAGTAGTTGAAATGGGGTGGTTCCTTGCAATTTGCAAGCTCTCTGGTATGCTAAAGCATTGATAAAGGATATATGGGGTTTGTTTGCACTGGTAGAAGGGGAAGTAAGTATTCATACAAATGATTCCTGGGGTTCTGGTGCTATCGACATATTGGCTGGTTCAGGTGTGGGTAGACTTGGTAGAACTATGACACTATATAGCCAATCTATGATAAGGTTCCATTCTCTGAGCTAGTTATAGCCCAATATCAGTTCATAAGAGCTATCTAAGGTTGTTACATAGCATTCAATCATGCACAACGACCTGCAAGATAGTTGAATTGGTAAGGATACTACTTGATTTACATAGCAATTCACAGTGCCATCTATCAAGGTAAGGAGGAGTAGGTCAATCTCCCATGTTCTAAGCTTGTTACTAATCATGAATTTTGAGTCCAAAAAACAGTCCGAAGAGTCTGAATTGATGAGTTCTTTAAACGCCTCCCATACTAACAACAAGCAAAGGTCAACAATTAAGAACCTTGTCTTTGAGAACGTCACTATCCCCAACCAAGGCCTCTGCTCCCAGGTAATCTTTAGGCAGTTGGTTCTCTCAGGAGTAGGACAACTGCCTTCTCTTTTTTTTTTTCCTCCAGTATAGTAGTACTAGGATCAATATAAGCCACTCTTGCCCCTAGTACCACTGGGTTTCTCCCAGCCTGCTTAGAGCACAATCTTACCAAGTGACCAGACTGCCCATAATATAGACAAAGCCCTAGGCTCATTCAGCGGTTGTGTTCCACTATTATCAGGTGGTCATTGGGTCCTAAAATGCTCAAAGACAGGGGTGATTCTGGTAAATGGGTGGAGAAAAGAGTATTCTAGGCTCTTTGTCAGCTTAGTGGGGCAGTTTCCAATGCCTTTGGTTACTTGACGGGGTCGTTACAATGGGTTTCAGTTTTAGGAAGTCTCGGCAAGTGACGTTATAAGGTATAGGCCATATTGACCTTGTTTTTGTTATCCTGAACCTGTCTCCAGTAATTGTCGTCGATTCTCATCACAGCCCTCTTGTATCCTTCAAATGATGATAAATCCTCCTGGCTATAACGTAATTTCTCACTAATCCTTGTAGGTATAGCATTCTTCACTACTTTACAAAGGGACCTGTCATCCCACTGGATCCAGTTCTAGTACTTGGCAAAGCAAATAAAGTAGTCAGTTGCTCTCCCATCATAGAGGAAAGTGTCACAGTTGTGCTATGGACCAGTAGTCACATACTGTATGGTTTACCACTATACCAAAAGGGTGATGTTAGCAAGACTACTTGCTAATGAGGGTCTAGCTATTTATGTAGTTCATTTGAACAGGTATTTTGTTATACCTCCATGATACTATTTAGTAGTTACTTTTCTGTGACAGAAAGGAATAGCAATAATGGCATCTTTGTCATTATCTTCTAGAAAGTATGACCCAAAGACATTAGATAGCTATTGGACAAAGGCCAGCCAATCTTTCAAGAAGTCCAGAGAGTGGAGAGGATCTGGTTCTGTGATGAACAGTTCAAAGTAGTCCAGGGCAATGCCCCTGAAATAAGAAATTGCAAAGAAAATCTTCTCTGAGTCCTTAGTAAATTCTCCTTTACTGGCCCTAAAATAAATTTGACATTAAAACAGGAATGCTCGAAGCTTGTCTGGTCCACCTCTACTAAACAGATCTAGCTCCCTAATAGTTTGATGTTTTTTCTTTAGTTGGGGTTGGTTGTTCCTAGATAAGGCTAACAATGCAGTATAAAGTTCAAGGTTAGAGATCTCCTTCTGGTTAGTGGGTATTGGTTTTGATAGATCTGATGGGAGAGATTCTGGGGCTAAGGCTTTGTCTTCGCTTTTCTTATGTCCTGGTGTCTCCCTGATATCCTCTAGTAGTTCCTGAGAGATGAGCCATTGGCTCTTAGCCTGGGTGGCCATAAGAGATCTCTTAACAGATGTGACTGTCCTCTCCTGGAGAATTTCTGGGCAGTTGTCTTTGTGCCAGATATGTCATTCTAAATGGTGTCAGCGTCTAAAGTCTGATAACTGGAATTAAGCCAACTGTCTCTTTGTTCAGAGTTTAACAAAGAGAACTCGATGGAGTTCTTGCTTAATTTTCTACTACTTATACATTTTACTACTGTGGCTATGCACTTGCTTTCCCATGGCCCTCATGTTACTCTAGTTATGTGACACACTGTGAATGTGACCATCTGTGACATTGTGACAAAGTCACATGATACTTTCCTGTGCTCTATCTTGTAGTTGTAAGTCCAATAAGAAAAGAAAAGAAAAGGAAAAGAAATATAGATAATAACTTAGCCATTTTGCCAAGTCATAACAAATGGAGGTTGGGTGTAGGGTTTCTAGACATTCTAATAGTGTACAAGGAATATTAGTTTTGTTGTACTATCAAGCCCTAATTTAGCAGAAGAAAGTGATGTTGGTTAAATGAGTCTCTTTTCTGTACAACCTAGACTCAAATAATAGATAAGTGGAGGAATTGGAATTTCTAGGATTTTTGCTTAGAGATAACAAAACTAAAGACTATAGTAAGACTAGAAGTAATAATACCTAAGGAACTATACAGTTATCTCTAATGGCAACAGACTGGTGTGATCTCTAGTTGTCATGGGGTTGTGACAAGTGCATAGACTATTACTTTTCTGTATATAAGAACTTCTTGTCTAAGAATTAGACCTCAGACTTAACAATATCTTTTGTCACTATCTAAACTCTGCTTCTAAGCCCCTTTGAGCTATAGTATCTATAATCACAAATAAGTAAGTGACCATTTGTAATACCAACAAGAACTCTATCTAGTTCTTCTTAAACTTCAACTCTAGTCTAACTCTAAGTCCATCAAGAACTTACACTAACATGTATATAATACTTAATTTCTTCTTTTATTTAAAACCTTTATTTCAGCTATCTCTCCTCAAGCCTTTAGTATGCAATTGGGAACTAGTACCACTATCATAACTTAGCAAAATGGCTAAGTCATTATTTATATTTCTTTTCTTTTCTTTTTCTTTTAAACTTACTACACAGGAGGGAGTGTGGGAAAGTGTCATGTCACAAGTGTCACATAGTTACAATCACATGATAGAAAGTCACAATGTCATGTCATATGATATTATATGATGAGTATGGAAAAGTAGTATACAGACTATGTAGTAATTGTATAAGTAGTGTAGAAAATCTAATAGGAACTCCATCAAGTTCTCCTTGTCAACTCGGACTTGGAGAGTAATTAAGTCATCTAGGCTAAGTTGCTATAACCACATCTTGTTGTTAGTCCTAGTATACAATTCCTCTTTTGTACCCTTTTAGTACATCCATTAATAAGAAAAGAAATATAAATATTGACTTGGCCATTTTGCCAAGTCATGACATATACAGATGGGGGCAAAGAAAATACAAGCAGAAAAGAGAAAAAAGATAGAATAAAAACTGAAATCAGTAGAAAAATTCCTTAGAACAAGGAAACTTGAAAAATATTTCTCATACTTTCACAAATATGCTAGAAAACATCAAGAAGTATAATACAAAGATATAAATAGTATGGGAAACATTATGTAAGATATGTTTAGTTCTTAGTAAGAGTCATATGATTATAGGAGATAGGTACACAGACCAACAAACATTTGTATAAGTAGTTAGTGAAATCCAATAGAAAACTCTATTGATATTATGACTTGATAAAACAGCTGAGTCATTATTTATATTTCTTTTCTTTTTCTTTTTCTTTTGGACTTACTACATAGGAAGGAGTATGGGAAAGTGTCACATCACAAGTATCACATAGTCACAGTCATATGATAGGAAGTCACAAGGTGATGTCACATGATGTGTGTGGGAAAACAGTGCACAGACTATGTAGTAGTTGTATAAGTAGTATAAAAAATCTAATAGAAGCTCTATCAAGTTCTCCTTGTTAACTTGGACTTGGAGTGGATTTAAGTTGCCTTGGCTAAAGTCTTACAAGTTCTATTGTAGCAGATGAAAATTGACAGAAGCTGTTAGACAAAAGTCTAGATACAATCAGCTATCTTTATGTCAAATAAGAAAGATTGAAATATACCTCAGTTCCTGTAAACACTGAACTGAGGTTTTAAGGTTCTACTATGTGGCACAACTATGTGCTTACTAAGTGTCAATTAGATAATCAATCAAAGAAAAGAAAGAACATGAGAGCTTAGAGACACATACACAAAAATAAACCTGCTTTAATTTACAACAAGTTCTTCCTGAACATTCACCTTAGATGAACTCTGAGTCTTCATGACTTCACACTAACAGGGAGTGTATCAGTGAGTCGGCTCTAAGTGGACATTAAGTAGGTTTTTTTTTTTTAAGAGTGTATAAGCTATTAATGATGGGTTTATTAAATGTGAGAGGGTATAGGGCCTATAACCTATGAGAGCTAATAACCTCAGCATTTAGGACAACAACTGAGGTATACACAAGTATGAAACTAGGTATTATTATTTCAGGAAGATGAGTAAGCAACCTAGAACATGAAGTCTTAGTCTGAAGTGTACAAAACTAATTTTATTGATGTACCTATTAGAACACAAAGTGTTAAGACTCTAAACCTCACAGTTGAATATGCATTTCAACTTGAAGCTTATATCTAACACTTGATATCTTCATGTTCCTTGTTAAAGGATCTAGTTAAGGTTTTCAGTGAAGTTATATCGGAGGAGAGATGTTAACAAGACTTTGAGTAGCACCCTTGAGATTGTCCTAAGACAAGTAAGAGTACCGATTCCTCAGAGTAAGATTTTACAGGGGGA
>Ga0157360_1000336_pt1 | contig 18543 bp, 14 predicted proteins | sample AttlaeALBM1_FD_111483 | JGI IMG/M metagenome (GOLD analysis project Ga0157360, IMG submission 111483) | Fungus gardens microbial communities from leaf cutter ant in Ribeirão Preto, State of São Paulo, Brazil - Atta laevigata ALBM1 | ecosystem: Host-associated > Fungi > Mycelium > Unclassified ... | reverse complement strand
TGCACACGTCACACTCGATGCTCTCATTCAGAGTATCGAAGTGGAGATGCGAATGACGACTGCTGGCATAGTAGCTGGCAATATAGTGCTGTTGTACTTGGTCCGAACTGGACGAAGTATTGGAAGAACCGGCTGCGTGTGCACTCATGGCGCGTCTCCAGTCAAGGATCACTTCTTGTTCGAATGAATCCGTTGCCTTGCAAACTCAATAAAAGGCGGTATCAGTGAAACAATAATAAGGGCGATAATCAGGTAGTTAATATTACGGTGAACAATCGGCAAGTCACCGAAGAAGAAACCTGCATATACAAACAACGCAGCCCAGGCAATACCACCGATCACGTTATAACGAATGAAATGCCAGTAGCCCATGTGCCCCATTCCCGCCACAAAGGGCGCCAACGTGCGAATGATGGGTACAAAGCGCGCAATAATAATGGATTTGCCTCCATGCTTTTCAAAGAAAGCATGCGTTTTTTCCAGATATTTCGGATGCATCAAGCGGGCACCAGGATTACTGAACAGCTTTTCGCCTACAAAGCGACCTATCAGGAAGTTAACGGTATCCCCCAAAATAGCGGCCAACACCATCAATAACGCCAGCAGATGAACATTTAGAATATTATGCGGGGATGCTGATAGGGCACCCGCTACGAACAGGATAGAATCACCTGGTAAAAAAGGCAGAACGACGAGACCTGTTTCGCAAAAAATGATCAGAAACAGAAATGCGTAAACCCAACCGCCATAGGTCGAAATCAGCGAGTTCAAATGCACATCAATGTGCAGAATAAAATCTATAAGAGCATGAATATAGTGCACGAATAACCAGGTCCAAAAGTCTTGCAAGCCCGAAACGGGTTTGTGTATCCAAATGCGCTAACGCATCGGAACGTGTTGAAATAGTTGAAATAGAAGCTAATGCTCCGCCAACGTATGATCATGAGCCAAGTAATCCCGAACCTGACGAACGATACCGTCAGCCGTCAGGCCCACTTGCTCAAGCAACGTCTCACGGCTTCCGTGGCTGACAAATGCATCAGGCAAACCCAACCGAATCAGTTGAGAAGACACAGATAGCCCCCCGCATGCCACCTCCGTTTGAGCATCACCTTGAAGACTGCAGAGTGCTTCTGCCACGGCGCCCCCGGCCCCCCCTGAGGTGACATTATCCTCGACTGTGATCAGTATAGTGTGTTGAGAGGCTACTTCATGCAACAAGCGAATATCCAATGGTTTCACAAAACGCATATCAATCACACTCGCGCCCAGTGTCGCCGCTGCCTCAATGACCTCGGGTAGCAAACCACCAAAATTCATCAATGCCATCGCCGATTGACGCTTGCAAAGCCACGCCCCCTCTCCCCAACGAAATTCGGGCATCTGACCACCTTCCACAGGAATAGCCTGACCGCGAGGATACCGTACTGCGCATGGCCCCGCATAATGATAGGCAAGATCAAGGGCTTGAACAAAAGATTGCGGTTCCGAAGGTGTCATCACGACCAGATTCGGGATAGCACGCAAATAACTAATGTCATAGGCTCCATGATGGGTAGGGCCGTCTTCGCCTACCAAACCGGCACGGTCTACCGCAAGGGTGACATCCAGCTCTTGTAGCGCAATATCATGGATTAGCTGATCATAACCACGTTGCAGAAAGGTCGAATAAATGGCGACCAGTGGTTTGGTACCGGCTGTCGCCATGCCTGCCGCCAACGTCAATGCATGCTGTTCAGCAATAGCTACATCAAAAAAGCGCTGCGGAAAGCGTGTCGAAAAGGGGATCAGTCCGGAACCTTCACTCATGGCGGGGGTAATCGCGACCAAACGTGAATCCTGCGCTGCCGTTTCACAGATCCATTGCCCGAACACATCCTGATATTTAGGGAAGTTGTTCGATACTTCGCTTGGTATTGAAGGCGAATGACTATGCCCGGCGAGCGCATCTTCCTCGGCAGGAATGAAGCCCGCCCCCTTCTGAGTAACAACATGAAGCAAACGCGGCCCCGATAGCGAACCGTGATTTTCCAATGCTGCCAGAATAGCCTCAATGTCATGACCATCAATCGGGCCAGAATAGTCAAACCCCATCATTCTGAAGAAAGCAGCCGTCGTCGTTACAGCAGAGGATTCATTCTCAGGAAAATGAATGTTTCCCTGATGGAAGGCGCTTGCCAAATGTTCGGCAACTGCGCCTACGTTGGGTGATATCGACATACCGTTATCATTCAAAATAACGGTTAGATTTGCTTGTTCACCTCCTGCATGGGAAAGCGCCTCAAAGGTCATGCCACAACTCAGCGCACCGTCACCCACAACTGCACAGGCGCGTCCGGAATGATTCAATACACGGCGAGACAACGCTATACCAAGCGCCGCAGAAACAGCGGTACCGGCATGACCGACCCCAAATGCATCATGAGGAGATTCCTGTCGGCTGGGGAAGGGAGCCAATCCGCCCCACTGTCGAATGGAGCCCAAGGCTTCACGGCGCCCCGTCAGTATCTTGTGCGGATAGGCCTGATGCCCGACATCCCATACGAGCCGATCTTCCGCTGAGGAATAGTAACGATGCAAAGCAATAGTGAGCTCGACCACACCGAGGCCCGCTCCCAAATGCCCGCCTTGCTTCCCCACGTGATACAGCAAATAGGCACGAAGTTCATCAGCCAACTGAGTCAATTGTGCGGTCGACAACGCTTGAAGCGCTTCGGGAGACTCGATCCAGTCCAGTAAGGGGGTGACTGGGCGCTGCATCGGAAAATGTTCAAAACGCTGCATAGTCACGTGTCCATGCCTCCAAAAGACTATCTATCATCCATAAGGACATGTTCTTTAAGGACGCATTTTCAAAATGCCATGTCCGAGAAAACACTCCCAGGAAACTCTGCCTCCTGCAAAGGTTATTTCGCGGAGCTATTTAGTGTTAGTGGAGAACGGTATAGGCCATGTCGGATAGATCAAATAGTACGGGCAACTGATCAGGGGTCCTGACAAAACTAATGATCACGAGCAATCATGAAACGAGCGAGCGTACGAAGTGGATCTGCTGCCTTACCCAAAGGCGCGAGTACATCGCAAGCTTTATCAATCAATTCATGCGCCCGATGGGAGGCGCCTTCCAACCCCAACAAGGCCGGGTATGTGGGTTTGTCATGCTCGGCATCGGCGCCTTGCGTCTTCCCGATCACTGCCGTGTCTCCGACGACATCCAACACATCATCGTGAATCTGAAACGCCAGCCCAATCGCCTTACTATAGGCACCCAACACGGCGACCCGTTCATCCGTCCGAGGGAATTCGACCAATGCGGCCATCTCCACTGCCGCATTGATTAACGCTCCAGTCTTATGACGATGAACTTGAACAAGCGCATCAAGGTCGATCTTCTGCCCCACCGCAGCCAGGTCCAATGCCTGTCCACCTATCATCCCGACGGCACCCGATGCCCTTGCCAAACAGGTGACCAATGCCGCTACATTATTTTCACCGCTGGAAGCGAGTGTTTCAAAAGCCAAGGTTTGAAGTGCATCACCTGCCAGAATGGCTGTTGCCTCATCATAGGCGCGATGTACCGTTGGCCGGCCACGGCGTAGATCATCGTCATCCATTGCTGGCAAATCATCATGTACCAATGAATAGGCATGAATCATCTCTATCGCTGCTGCTGCAGCATCCAGGCGATCATGCTCGATCCCCAGAACACTGCCAGTGGTATAGACCAGTGTCGGACGCAAGCGTTTTCCCCCTCCAAGGAGGGCATAATGCATGGCAGATTCAAGCCGCGGCGCCGGCCCTTTATGTTCCAATAGAAGCTCATCCAGCACACGATCCACTCGTGTGACTGAATATTCAATCAACTCGCGAGCACTCATTCATTACCCTTATATGGTTGTTCTTCTGTACGCCCGTCTTCTTTTTCCAGCAAGACCCTGACCCGGGATTCTGCGGAATCCAGACGCTGGCGCGCCTCACGCGTCAAACGAACGCCCTGTTCGAATGAGGCAAGCGATTCTTCAAGGCCTAGCTCACCGCCCTCCAATCGCTCGACAATCGACTCAAGCTTCTGCAGTGTCTCGGCGAAGTCCTTGCTCGAAATATCCTGATCATCAGGACTGGCACTATCGGGTAGTGACACTGAAGGGTCAGTCATTCAAAGTTCTCCCAGGCGTGGTCACTGCCAGCCAATACATACAATAATGAACCGCCAACCGTTAAGGTAATAACAGCGCCATTACTTTATTTTGATAGGCGTTTGCTGCGACGTGAAATAAAAAAATGCAAACAGAACCGGCTGCTTCTGCCTCCCGGCAAATATCCAACGCATCTCAATTATGACATGCCTTATCGGAGAAAGGGCGAACTCCATTCTGAAAATTAATCTAAAACTGTCATCCATTGTGAATGAACAGAATTCATCCTGTAGTTGAAGGATACGGGCAGGCGAAGTTTCACCCTGTTGTGATAAAGTAATCCTACTTCTTTTACTCTACAGGGTGATTGACCCCCCTGTCAGCTTATGAGGTTAGTCGTACCATGGCAAAAACGTCGCTCGACAAAAGCAAGATCAAAATTCTTCTGCTTGAAGGAATACACCAGTCAGCAGTCGACAATCTGCATGCCGCCGGTTATAGCAATATCGAACGCCTTAAAACGTCTTTATCGGAAGAAGACCTGTTAGAGAAAATCAAGGATGTTCACTTTATCGGTATTCGCTCGCGCACACAGCTAACCGAGAAAGTCTTCCAGGCTGCCGAAAAGCTGACAGCAGTAGGTTGTTTCTGCATCGGTACCAATCAGGTAAACCTGCATGCTGCACTGGAACGCGGTATTCCTGTTTTCAACGCACCGTATTCCAATACCCGTTCGGTCGCAGAGCTGATGATTGGCGAAATTATCATGCTCATGCGCCGTATTCCCGAAAAGAATGTAAAAGCCCACAAGGGTGGCTGGGCTAAAACAGCCGTAGGTGCCAATGAGGTCCGTGGTAAAACGCTGGGTATTATCGGCTACGGTAATATCGGCAAACAGCTTTCAGTACTGGCAGAAGGCCTGGGTATGAAAGTGATCTACCACGATGTGACGACCAAGCTTGATATGGGTAATGCCCATCAGGTGAGCTCTTTGGAAGAGTTACTGTCACGCGCTGATATCGTCAGTTTGCACGTACCCCAACTGCCGTCCACTGAGTGGATGATCGGTGCAGATCAGATCGCACTGATGAAGCCCAATGCTGTGCTACTCAACGCCTCCCGAGGCAATGTCATCGTCATTGAAGACTTGGCAGATGCCATGCATAAAGGGCACTTGCGAGGTGCTGCTATCGACGTATTCCCGAAAGAGCCAAAGGGAAATGATGATGAGTTCGAGTCTCCCCTACGTGATCTCGACAATGTCATTTTGACACCACACATCGGTGGTTCTACGGAAGAGGCACAGGAAAATATTGGTGTCGAGGTGTCCGACAAGCTGGTGACATACTCCGATAACGGAACCACGATTACCTCGGTCAACTTCCCGGAAGTGGCGCTACCTGCACACCCCAACAAACATCGTTTGCTGCATATTCACAAGAACGTGCCGGGCGTAATGTCTGAGATCAACCGCGTACTCAGTGAAAACGACATCAACATTTCCAGTCAGTACCTGCAAACCAACGTGGATGTAGGCTATGTTGTTATTGATGTCGACAAAGCATATGGCAAGGAAGCACTACACGCGTTGCAGGGGGTATCAAATACCTTGCGCGTCCGCGTACTTTATTCCGATATCGATTATGACGAGTAATTGGTCAGTGTGAATCTGCTGTCGTTAGACTCGACTCAATAAAAACAGGGCCCGGGAGGCAACTCCCGGGCCCTGTTTTTTCCTGCATCAAAACCGAATGTGGTCACAATACCACATACTATATTCGCATCTAGTCGGCGTGATGATGTTTACGTTCGTCGATCTGGAAACGGCTGAACTGCCCATCCTTGAGGTCTTTTTCAATTTGCTCAAGACTTTTACCCTTGGTTTCGGGTACGAAGAAGTAAATAAAGACGAAACCCAGGATGTTTAATATGGCATAGAACCACATTGCACCGCCTATGGTTAGCAACGATACCATGGAAAGCGCTGTTCCCGTCAGGAACAGGTTGGAACCCCACAATACTGCCGCATGCAAGCTGCTCGCCTTTTCACGAATGGCTGTGGGATAAACCTCGGCACCTACAAGCCAACCAATGACCTGAATACCACCAGAGTTAAATGTCATAAAGGCAAAGAGGCAAATAACGATCAGCCATGCAGTGTTCGGCCCATTGGCACCAAATACCCAAATACCGCCCAACAAGAGCAATGAGATAATCGCACCCGGCAACATGATCAGAGCCAAACGGCGGCGACCAACATGGTCTACCATCGTTTTGCCTGCAATGGTCATGACCAGATAAATAGCGGCGACACCCAACGCTGAATAAAGTGCTGCTTTGTGGCTAAACCCTGCATCGGTCAGGAAGGTCGGGGTATAGTAGATCATCATTTCGATCCCCGACAGCTGTGTAAACGCCGCCACCCCAAGACCCGCAATCAAGGCAGGGCGTAACCAGGGCTTACGCAACTCCGACCAACCAGCGCGCTGCGCCTTGGAGGAAACCTTACGGTTTTCCTGAATAGCACGTATTTCCCGCATCACTTCACGATTGGTTTCACGTACCATACCCAGAGACTGACGCGCTTCTTTCAAACGCTTCTGCCCCACTAACCAACGCGGGCTTTCAGGCAACTTGAACATCCCAAGTGCCAATACCAGAGCAGGAATACCGGCTACCATGATCATGGTTCGCCAACTCCATACATCCTGCAGGTAAGCACCTACAAGCCCAGCGCCTAAGATACCGACACCAATGGAGATATTGAAATAGGTGACCAGGCTCCCACGTTTCGCGGGGGGCGCCAATTCAGCGATATAAACCGGTACTATTTGCGAAGCCCCACCAACAGCGGCACCCAGTACCAAACGGGAGAGGCCCAACAATGTAGCCGATGTTGAAAATCCACAACACAGCACACCGATAATGAATAGAACAGCCACACACATGATTGTATAGCGCCGGCCAATCACAGCCGCCAGTTTACCTGTGGACAAAGCACCGATCACAGCACCGACCAGAATTGCGCTGGTCACCAGTTCCTGACTGGTATGTGTCAAATGGAATTCATTGGATATTTGTAGCAGCGCGCCCGAAATAATGCCGGTATCGTAACCATAAAGAAACCCAGCGATAGCTGCGATTCCTGCTGTACTTAGCAGATAGACTTCAGCACTTAGGCCACTCTCATCCCGTTGCGGGCTATCATCAGGCCTCTTTTCTTCTGCAGCGCCTGCGGATGCATTCTTGTAGTCATCACTCACAGCTCACCTCATAATATTTTTTTATAAAATAACAATACCTATATAACATTATATGCATTTTTTTGCTAATTTAAGCATCTGATTACCTCGCTTTCCCCAAAAAACTCCCTGTTGAATTACAGCAGGTTATACTTCCTTGTACCGCATCTCTTTTCTTTGACGAGGATCGCTCTCTACAAAGACACAAGTGGATGGGTCGTCAGACTGGGAGAAGCAAGGCATCATACTTAATACTTTCATAATGAAAGTAGATTGGTATAACCTGTAATGGCTTAACTATTATAAACCTGCGTGTCTGAATTGATTATTCTCTCTGTGAGCAGGCACCCAGGGCTCCCCCCTCATTTTTTTGGAGGTTCCAATGAGCAGCAAACCCGAAGTCGCCGTTATCGGGCTAGGTACCATGGGCCACCCTTTCGCTGCCAATTTGCTGAAAGCGGGCTTCAACGTACATGTATGGAATAGAAGCCCCGGGAAGGACGAAGACCTCGTCGCAGCAGGCGCCAAACGTGGTGAAAGCGCAGCCGATGCCGCACGCCATGCTGATGTAGTCATCAGTATGCTCTCTACCCCTGAGGTGACTGAACAGGTTCTTTTTGATGAAGGAGTATTGGCAGCGCTTGGAAAAGAAAGCGTATTGGCACAAATGGGTACCATTGGCATAAATGCTACGCTAAAACTGGCCAAACGTAGCGAAGACGAATTTCCCGATATCATCTGGATTGACGCTCCGGTGTCTGGCAGTAAGAAACCTGCCGAAGATGCAACACTGTTGGTGCTTGCCAGCGGTGATGAGAAACGCGCCGGCGACAAGGTGCAGCCTGTTTTCGATGCTATTGGCAAGGGAACTCGCTGGCTTGGTGACATTGGCGCAGGTAGCCGTATGAAACTGGTAGTCAATGCCTGGTTGGTCATGTTAATGCAGGGAACGGCGGAGACTGCACTTTTGGCTCAGCAGTTGGGCTTCACCACCGATGACTTGTGGAGTGTCCTTGACGGCGGGCCCCTTGCAGCACCTTATATGAAGCCAAAATTGGCCAAAATCGAAAATAATGACTTTTCGACAGAAATGGCGCTCGAATGGGGTCTTAAAGATGCCCTTCTAGCCTTGGATGCAGGCAAAAAAGAGACTCTTCCAACTCTCCACGAAGTTGCGAACGTTTGGAAAGAAGCATCTGATTCAGGACTGGCAAAAGAAGATATCAGCAGCGTATCCGAGTTTCTACGGAAACACTGATCACAAGCCATTCCCTTCATTGACACTTTTTGCATCTACCTCTCGTGCATAGAGTCTTGAAAGCAGCGTGTGAACTGCGCTGCTTTTGTAAACTCAATATTAGCAAGTGCATCTCTGATATTTCCCTGATGATATGGGTTAGAAGCCTCCTCCGGCAAAATATCCCTTTCCTGTTGAGGTAGGTATCGTCTTCAAGCGTTACCTCTTCCTGCTTTTTTATACTTACGTTCCTATATACCTACTCCCGCCTTTTTGTTCAGCGACTTTTAGTGAGCTCTTGTCAGTGCCTGCCTCTACCTGAATCGTTGATAACGACATCACCTCACTCTGGCGGGGCGATATACCCCTTCCACCGATAGCGCGTGATTTTCTGACCAAGAATGAACCACCGATAGAGGGCCAATGGGGGAATACAGGCATCGCTCTCAGCTTTCCTTGATAGCCGATAGGACCCAAGAATACGGGAGATACACATGCCATTCATAACAAAAATGATAAAAACACCAATAAATTACGTAATTTAAAATAACTTATAAAAAAATTAAATTAATGATGTATAAATTTTAATCGAAAACATGGTTTAAGAGCACCGCAGATCTTTCAATTTTGACTATTTTTTGATCTACCACATGATCTTTTTTGTTATAACCGATACCCAGGAAGACGATCCAAAACTCACAAATATGAAATCTAAAAATCGCTATTTTGCGTTTAAAAGATGCGATCCTGTTCTTATGATATCCAAAACTCTATATCAATGTAGGTAGCAGCCTTGTAGGTCAATATGTCATTTGATTAAATTATAGTCAACTATAATAATTTTACCTTTACTTTATTTTTTACCATGAATCATTATTTTGTAAAAAACCAAAAACACCATTATGTAATAGTGCATTTTTTGTACAAATCATCCTTTGAGATATATAACGCAGTTGGTCGAAGCAGATTAAGCGGGAGAACCCTCCCCAGTTGGAAGCAATCAAGACGTCGATAGACTCCAAACAGGAAGGGATATCCTTGCAGAAAGAGAATGTTGGATAGGGAGGAGTGAGTGGACAGGAAGAAGTAGCAAGTAAATGGCCGAATAACAAAACAGAGAGGAAAATTACTCGATAGGTAGAGAACACTTCAAATGAATTTTATAGTTCATGGCTATCAAAACACATAATATAATAGCCATAGGTGATTTTTTAACCGCCTATGGCTAAGGGATGGGTAGTACTTTATCGACTATTGATGGGTAACAGCTGTCGGCCGCCTAAAAACGATTGCTATCCCCAAAAGGATTTCTGCCAATCCCAGGCAACCTACACGGGAAAGCGCGTGCCCAAAAATAAAGTAATCCAATAAGGTCGTCACGATAGGGACTAGGTAGAAAAGACTCGTTACATTCACAACGTTGCCACTTTGAATCATTCGATAGAACAATAATTGTGCCAGCACCGAGATGACCACACCTAAAAATAGTAACGAAACAAGAAGAGCTGGCGATAGTCTCAGATATACAGGCTGGCAGGGCAACATAAACACGTAAAAAGCTATACCAACAAGGTATTGAAGCGGCATAACCTCTAGAGGTTTAGCTCTGACCCGTTTTTGTATCAATGCTCCAAATGTCATACTGCAAAGAGCGACAAGCGAGAAAACAATCCCCATAATGGGCAAATGAATACGTTCACTACCGTCCAGGACGACACTGGCCAAACCCACCAATGCAATTCCAAGTCCCATTAGTCTTGAGACAGAAAGTGACCGCTCACTTATTATGAAGGTAAGTATCGGTTGAGCACCTAATATAGTGGCAAGTACCCCCGGAGTGATACCTTCATGCATCGCCATGAAGTAGCAAAATGAATAAGCTCCCACAAGAAGGAAGCCACTTGATATCACCGTACCAATCGCCTCCTTTTGAGGCCAAAAGCATCTGTTTTTTGCGCAAAACGGTAAAATGGCAATAAAAGCTACCGAATAACGTAATAGTAGAAGCAAAACGGGCGACGCATCTTCTACCCCCCACTGAGTAAAAATACCAGCAGATCCCCATAGAAAAACAAAGCCAATGACACCACATGCAGCCACAATACGTGAATTTTTCATGTATATATCCACCATACAAACAGAACTCTACGGCATGCCATGAATCAGCCATTAACAAGAAATGCATCAGACGCGATGCAAATGCAGTCGAATCACCTGTAAATGGCAATACGTAATAGACGTGAATTGGAAAGTGCAATCCATAGCAGCAGCGATGAAAATCAACTGTTGCTATCAGCTCCAATGGGGGGAGGGGGTGGGGCTACTGGGGCGACAAGAGACAAAACGGAGAGTGTTTGCGCATGCAAGGCTGCATCGGCATAAGCAACCGATACAAGGCCTGAATAGTTATAAGCGATGCGCGACATGGTAGATCAAACCCGTCCAATTATTTCTGATGAGGCATTATTAATATAACAGTAAACACCAACTTGGCAATACCAGGTACAAAATGACGAAGAAAAGCGCAGGACTATAAGGTTATGAGCCACATGAAGACTTCATATAAAAAACTTTTCTCCTGCATCTCCCTATACAGGAGGGGGCTGAAAAAAAGCCTTGAGTATCAGCTCGGCAGCGATTCCATCCACGCCTTCCTCACGATAACTCCCCGCTTTGCGACCCCGTTCCTTTGCAATTTTTTTAGCCTCGCGCGTAGACCCGCGCTCGTCGACCATCTCTATAGGGCGTGCATAGCGACCATATAGGCGATTACCAAACTTTCTGGCCCGCCGGCTCATTTCCGACTCTGAACCATCCATGTTCAAAGGCAAGCCCACAACGAAAAGATCAGGGCGCCACTCAATCACCAAATCCGTCACTTTAATCCAATCCGGCTGGCCGTCACGAGCCGTCAGCGGAGGCAGTGGTGTACAGCTACCCAGCATTTCCTGCCCAATAGCGACACCAATGCGTCGTGAACCAAAATCAAATGCCATCACCAGACGTTGCCCGGCCTCTTTCTGTGGCCGATCCAAACGAATACGAGCGATTCGCTGCTCTTCATGAGGTGTAATAACCGAGTGACTAGCCATGCCCGAGTGCTCCCATCAACTCCAGATCAATACCCAGATGCGCAACCGCTTCTTTACGGCGTTTTTCCACGGGTACATCAAATAGAATGGGGTCATGGGATTCAACCGTGAGCCAATCATCGGTTTTCAGCTCATCCGTTAGCTGGGCAATTGTCCATCCGGCACACCCCAATGCGACTAGAAAATACCTTGGGCCTTTTCCGCTGGCAATGGATTTGAGGATATCCATCGAACTGGTCAGCTTTAGAGTATCGGAAACCTGCATACTCGAATCCCACGACTGACCATCATCCTCATGAAGAACGAATCCTCTATCAGAGTGAACCGGACCACCGAACATCACAGGACAATGCTCAATTTGACTATCTTCGACAATGATATCCAATTGTTGAAAGAGATCACCCAATGTCATGGAAAGAGGGCGATTAATAATCAACCCCAAAGCCCCCTGAGGGTCCATATCACACAAATACACCACCGAGCGAGAGAAGTTATCATCCTCCATCGCAGGCAATGCAATCATGAGATGGTTACGCAAACCTAGCATTACAGATATTTTTCCCAGCGGTGAATGAATCAGGCATGGTGCCCGCGTGCAAGAATACGCGAATTTTTACGCACTCCATACTATTTACTACCAACGCATTACTACAAACGCATTACTTAAAACGTGAAGTTATTAAAACCCCAAAGTTACTGGAAAACCAAAGCTGCTGAAAATCCAAAGCTACTGAAAACGGAAAGCCGAACCTTCACCAAATAGCCATCCACGTGAAAAGCTCAATTGTGGAATATTACCCATGGCAGGATCGAATGGTCGATAGGGACCTGCCTGATGCAACGTTCGAACCGCCAATTGATCCAAGCGTTCATAACCGGTAGACTTGGAAATTACAACACGAAGTAAGTGCCCACTTCGGCTAACTGTTATGTATAACATCATTTGAGTATTGGATACGTGTTCGGCTCCAAGATTCATGTCTATATAGGTTTGGACAGCCCTGGTGAAATCGGCGATATAACGATCAATGGCATTTCTTTGGCTATTGGTGGATGGCCCCTGGGCAAAACGCTCTGCAGCCTCTTGCCAACCATTCGAGGTTGCCGATGAAACAACCTGTTGGATCAGATGTTGCGCTGAAGGCAATCTTCGTACAGTAGAACGCTGAGCTTCACCTCCACGAGACCCCGAATGCCCTCTGGAAGCGTGGATAGGTGGATGATGTACCGATCGCCCCCGAGCATGCTGCCGTGACAAATGACGTTGGGCTATAGGTCTTTCTTTCGAATGCGCACCCTTGCCAGTAGAGACAGCCCGTCGCATATCTACTGTTGAAGAATGTCGTCTTGATTGAGGCACAACGCCCGCCCTGGAAGTTGCATGGGGACTTACCGTAGGCGTTTGACCATGAGAGACTCTAGAGGAAGTAGCCGTCGGAGTCGGGGCAGCGGCTGCCTTGGGTGTCTGGCTCGTATTACCGTGGCCCCTAACAGCTGAGGCAGGCATTAACGACACCTGATACCCCCTTTTTCCCCTGTTGAGCAGAGGCACTATGAACCTTGTACGGCGTGTGCCATAGACACCAGAGCAGAACCAAATGGGCAAGAATAACAATCAGAACAGTAAGAACATCTTTGTAAGGTGAGTACTTACTATCAATTAAATCTTCGCCATACGAGCGCTTATCCATTAGGACAGACGTATTCACTACAGGCTCTTCAGCGAAGGTGATTATTCCGGCTGGAATAATCAAGAGTTCGCCCTCTGGTGGCTGAGGCACCAAATGTATGAGCCGCAAGGGTTCAGCTGAGACGCTGTTCAATCGCATCCATCAATTGTCCGGCTATATGGGTCCCTTTCTGATCGTCGATCTCACGAATACAGGTGGGGCTGGTAACATTGATTTCGGTGATATAGTCGCCGATAACATCCAGACCCACAAAAATCAGTGACTGTTCCTTGATGGATGCCTTGACCTGATCGACAAGCCATAAGTCTCTCTCTGTTAACTCGCGGGCAACACCTCGGCCGCCAGCAGCCAAATTTCCCCGTACTTCACCTTCGCCGGGTATACGTGCCAGCCCATAGGCAACCGGCTCACCTTCAATAAGCAATATACGTGTGTCACCCGCACTGATTTCCGGCAAATAACGCTGAACCATGATCTGGCGTTGCCCTCGCAATGTCAGTTGTTCAATGACAGACCCCAGATTCAATCCTTCTTCTTTTACACGAAAAATCCCCGTTCCCCCCATTCCATCCAATGGTTTGAGAATAATATCGCCATGGGTTGTGTGAAAATCACGGATAACCGTTGGGTTTGTGGTCACTATGCTGGGAGGAAGACATTGAGGAAAACACTGGGCGTAGAGTTTCTCGTTACATTCACGCAACGCTTTGGTGGGGTTAACAACCAATACACCCTCCCTCTCAGCGAACCCCAGCAAATGGGTTGCATCCAGAAACTCTTGATCCACGGGTGGGTCCTTGCGCATCAGGATCACATCCAGATCCGCAAGAGGACGAGCTGTCTGCTCACCCAAACGATAGAAATTGTCAGGGTCATGAAATACATCAAGCGGTGACATGAGCCCATGTACACGCCCGTTATCCAGATAAATATCCGGCTGCTCAAGATAAAAAAGCTCCCACCCCCGATCCTTGGCAGCCCATAACATTGCCAATGTGGAATCTTTTTTATAGGAGATCCCGGCAATGGGGTCCATGACTACCCCTACCTTGATTCGTTTTGTCATTTATCTCTCAACCCTTATAGGAAAAATTAGACTCACCATTGATAGTAAACACTTACTTTTGAGTCAATTTAAATCAAATTTCTGCCAGTATGAAACATAGTAATGATTTCGGCCAATACTCTATCATCAGGTAAAGGGGGATAATGATCCGACATTTGAACAATCATTCAGGTACCCTAGACACTATCAATGATGATTCACATGTATCCCATGATGCTTGCGAGGTAATGATGCATCCAAAAGCAATGTTTTCCCGGGTATCTCGCGTTTGCTACGGGCTGGTCCTGTTCATACTTCTGAGCTCGTCAGCATTTGCTGCAGGTGATACCGCCACTGCTACAACAGATAGCAATGCTTTGTCCCAACTGCTGAAGGTATTGCAGAATGACCAGCAACGCACTGAGCTCGTTCATGCATTGGAACAGGCTCAACACACTTCAGCCTCGAAATCAGGCAGCAGTGCAGCATCATCCCTGCCAAAGGCTGCCAGTAGTTCGGCAGAAAGCAGTTCAAGCAAAAGTACCAGTGATCAGGATACCGTTGTAAATGGCGGTATACTAGGCGCTTTGAGCTCAAGTCTGAGTGATGTTCAGGATGGACTAAGCCCTAACAATAAATTCATTCAGGCATGGAAAAATGGGCTTGATGTAGCCAACAAGGATTGGTACAGATTCAAGCATCGCATTGAAGCCAATCATGAAGAAGTGACGAGCCATTTTCTTAAGTCATTGGGAATTTGGCTAGGCGTAGCCGCATTATCTCTTGCAATTGGTTATTGCCTCAGAGTGGGCCTCTGGAAAATCAAACGCCTTTCCGGGCATCCCAAACTATCTCATCTTATACGGCATTGGGTCTCTATACCGATTCCTACCATCATAGCGGCGGCTGTCTCCTGGTATCTGACACTCGGCTATGGCATCCACGATATCGGCCGACTATTGGGACTATGTCTGGGATTCGCACTTGTCGGCGGCTGTTTGTTTGCCTCCTTACTGACTTCATTGGCCATTGTAGCCAACGGCCGTCATCGCCGTGTCGCAGCCCGTATTCTGATCAGGAAAGGATATATCCCCTGCACACTGATGGCTTCTTGCGCTGGCTTCGGAGAAAGCCTGACACATTCACCGCTTACACCGATACTCGGACATGCGCTGACGTTGCTGTTCAGTTTTATACTGAGCATGATCTCTTGCATTACGGTTATACCACTGACTTTTGTTTATCGTCGGGCGATTAACCAAATGCTGTTTAATCGAAGCCTGAACTTCCGTCGTAAACGGACACGCGGCATGCAGCGAAGTCTCAGGGCATTCAAGTGGCTATGGCCAGTGTGTATTGTCATCATGAGTCTGGTGGGCATGTATCAGCTAATACATGGCTCAGTCACGAACAATAATGTGATTACTCACATGATCCTGACCATGTTCATCATCATTGTGGGACTATTGGTCGCTACTTTGTGCCGGCAGTTCCTGGTGCCCGATAACACGGCCGTACAAAGGGACCTGATCTCTCGCTTTCGGCAAATTATCAATTATGTCATTGGCCTCATCCTATTCGTGGTATTTTTCGAATTCATCACCTTGATCTGGGGTGGGTCCTTCTTCAATTATATCGAGTCGTCCACTATCGGCCGCCTATTCGCACACGCATTTTTCAGCATTGCTGGCATGCTGATTGTCGCGTTGGCTATCTGGGTTGCCCTGGATGTGCTGATAGACAAACTATTGGACAAGGATACTGGCGATAGCGCTCGTAATATTCGTATCCGAACGATCCTTCCCTTGCTTCGTAATGCCGCCAAAATAATTTTATGTGTGGTAGCCATTATTACCATTTTGGCCAATATCGGCATTAATATTGCGCCTCTGATCGCGGGTGCGGGAGTGATTGGCCTGGCCATCGGTTTCGGTTCCCAACAGCTGGTACACGATGTGATTACAGGTGTCTTCAACATTCTGGAAAACACCATGTCTATTGGCGATTACATCACCGTGAATGGTGTTACAGGTACCATTGAGGGCATGAGCATTCGAACTGTTCGTCTCAGGGATACCAATGGCGCGCTCATATCAATTCCTTTCAGCCAGGTAAATACAGTACGCAACCTGTCGAGAAAATTTGCTTACGCCAGTACGACCGTTAATTTCACGCTGGATAGCAATGTCGATCACATGCTTGCAATATTCGCTGAAACCGCCGACGAAATTGCCCAGGATTTATCAACCAGTCAGTATATTTTAGGGCCTTTCATAAATTATGGCCTTGAACAGGTCTCTCAAAGCGGTTACACCGTCGGTGGTAAATTCCGCGCCACCACGGGGGGCTATAGCACGGTACAATATGCATTCGCGACATTGCTGGCACGCAAGGTCGAGCAAGCTGAAGATGTCTCGTTCTCTCGTACCTATGAGGGCGGTAAAGAAGCACGTATTGCGGTCAACTATCCTGCCAAAAAAGCGGTAGACAAAGATAATGTAGCCACCGATGCCGCTGAGAAATCCGAAAATGATAATAAAGGTAGTGATGATTCTGACCAGTCCGATACACCGGATGATACGAAGTAATCAGGCGATTTGAATGGATTGAATCGCTTGATTCCGAATCATTTTCTTTGATAGCAGGCGTTTCGAGAATGCTATAAAAAGGATTTGAAACAGAAGATAACGGCTTTAATAAAAAACGGGATCAGCGCATGCGAACTGATCCCGTTTATTTTGGATACACTGTCCAATCTTTAGTTAACGCGACGAAACCAGCCTTATGAACGCAGGAAAGGCAGGTTGTCTTTCGCCAAATCAATCAGCTCATCCCCGCGTCCGGACATGACAGCTCGCAACATATAAAGGCTAAAACCTTTAACCTGCTCTTTACCGATACGAGGAGGGAGTGACAATTCCTGGGAAGCTGTACGTACGTCAACAATGACAGGCCCCTTATGATTGAACGCCTCAGCCAATGCTTCATCCAATTGGCTGGCATCATCCACACGAATACCTTTTACTCCCAGGGCATTGGCCATGTCGGCGTAGTTAACCGAATCGAATTTCGTCGTATCATCTACAAAGCCGGCTGCTTTCATCTCCATCGCCACAAAGCCAAGCAGTGAATTATTGAAAACAACGACCTTCACAGGAAGGTTTCGCTCTCTCAGTGTAATGACATCGCCCATAAGCATGCTTAAACCACCATCGCCCGAAAGCGAGATGACTTGACGCTCAGGATTGGCGGCCTGGATGCCCAACGCCATAGGCAAGGCAATCGCCATTGAACCATGCGTAAATGAGCCCGACAAATGGCGCTTGCCATTTAAATGAAGGTAACGGGCGGCCCAGACCGTGGGTTCACCTACGTCACAGGTGAAGGCAGCATCATTGTCCGCCAGCGCGCTGATACGGGAGGCGATATGCTGCGGATGGAGGGGGCTTCCCGGCTTGGCAGGGACTGCCAGATCATCCAGCCCTTCTCTCGCTTTTTTGTAATGCTCTTTGGACTTCTCTAGAAAGCGGCTATCGTCTTTCTTCGTCAACTTCGGTAGCAATGCCTGTAGGGTAGCCTTGACGTCGCCCACCAGCCCCCACTTCAATGGGCATCGACGCCCCAAATGGTGAGCACGGATATCCAGCTGAATAATATTATCGTGCTCTGGATAGAAGTTTCTGTAAGGAAAATTGGACCCCAAAACAATTAGGCAATCACACTCTTTCAGCGTCTTGTAACCAGACGAGAAGCCGATCAACCCGGTCATACCTACGTCATAGGGGTTATCATACTCAACCGCATTTTTCCCTCTGAGGGCATGCACAATGGGCGCTTGCAAGGTATCAGCCAGAGCAACAACCTCATCATGCGCGCCCATGCAACCATAGCCGCACAGGAAAGCGATATTTTTCTGACTATCCAGATATTCGGCCAATTCATCCAATGTGTCTTCAGGTGGTGTAACTACCGGTAGTATGGGAGTACTCCACTGCGGTTTAGACAAAGGGGACTCGGAAAGAGCGATATCACCCGGTATGACAAGAACGGACACTGAACGATTCAAAATGGCACTACGCATTGCAGTTTCAAGCAAGCGC
>Ga0157360_1000335_pt1 | contig 18575 bp, 14 predicted proteins | sample AttlaeALBM1_FD_111483 | JGI IMG/M metagenome (GOLD analysis project Ga0157360, IMG submission 111483) | Fungus gardens microbial communities from leaf cutter ant in Ribeirão Preto, State of São Paulo, Brazil - Atta laevigata ALBM1 | ecosystem: Host-associated > Fungi > Mycelium > Unclassified ... | reverse complement strand
TGATCTTGGCAAGACCGCAATAAAATCACTGGCCGCGGTGCTGGCGATTGACGTTGTCAGCGATGGCGATTCCGATATCCTCGGCGCGCTCTTTGGCCAGGATAAGCCTTCTGCTGACCCGGCGGGTTCACCTCTTCCCCCCGCACCGGTGATGATGCATCCTGCTGCCGTTGCGGTAACAGCCGTTGTGGCGGCGGCCTACGTGACCGCGGCTGCAGTAACGCGAATGCGTACTTTTGAGAAAAAAGCGAGCAGCCAGGCACACGTCATGCTTGCCAGTGTTCATGACCACCATATTGAGCATTTACGCAATCAATTCGATGACACGATGAGCGCGGCGCGTAAGCGGATTAGCGAAACGTTACGTGCGCGTTATCACATGGACGAAATGCTGATGCGCAAGGATCGGCTCGCGAAAGCCATCGCCGATGTGAATGCCCTTATCGACGACCTGCGCAATGAGCTGGGTTCATCGGCTACGGGCCTGCAAGTATTAATCACCAGCCGTGGTGAGTGAGATGACGTCCGGGAAAGTTATTGATTATTGGCAGCGGTTAGAGTCACGGCAGTCGGAGTGGGCTTTTCGCGCCTACGATCGGCTGATTAAGACATTAAGTCATGACGTTCAGGAAAGGATACAACTTAAGGAAAGCGATGCCGAACCGTACGTGGTCATATTTGGTAAGACGCAGGTCGGCAAAACCACCTTACTGCTCGACCTGATGGATATCGATCTGCAGCAGATGGCAACGCTATCGCACGTGCTACGCGGCGGGCGGGAAGCCGGAAAATCATCCACCGCCACCGCCATGGAATATCGTCGTTCAACGGACCAGCGCTGGGGATTGTTTGTGCAATCGAAAACGCACTGGTTTGCCTCTGACGACGATATGACAGAGACCTTAGCGCAGCTCAGAAAGCAGATGGAACGGGATGAACTGGTCGTTGATTCTCCCTGTATTGTGCATATTCCGAGGCGTTTTTTCAGGATAAAAACTTCGGGAGCGCCCGGCGTGCGTATTCTGGATCTGCCTGGTGATAATCCCGCCAATATGGAAGAGCAAAAGCATGTAAATCACATGGCGAAGACCTATCTTCCCTTCGCTGATTTGGTCCTGCTGATTGGTCGTGGCGACGATTTGAGCTTCCTGCAGCCACAGGTTATCACCCTGCCGGGTATTGAGGACTGGCAGGCGATGCCGCATCGGTTTCGTATCGTGACGACCTATTCTTACTCAGCGCAGTCGGTGAAGACGCTGATTCGCAACGATCCGGCTATCGATATCGCGCAGTTACGTCAGCGCCTTATTGAACAGATTGAACGCTTTAGCAACCTGAGCGACGCGGCGAAAGATCGGAACCTCTACTTTCCGCTCGAGTTTGGCAGCAGTTGGCTGAGTATGGCCGAAAACGATACCGCCCTTTACGCCCGGGTTGCCCCCATGGTCAGCCACTTGCGTAGCGAACTGTTGGAACAAATTGCAACATCGACAAGCCCACTCGGACGGCTGCGAAGTACCCTGGATACCCACCTCAGCGTTAAATATATCCAGGAGGAAAAAACGGCGGCAATCAAAAGAGAACTGCTGGGGCTAAAAAAACAGCAACAAGAGACAAAAGATAAACTGACGGTTTGGAAAAACGCTATTACTCAGACGCAGCAGAAATTAAAAAAAACGGAGAGGTTATTAAAAGATAACGCTTTACCTATCAGCCGACGGCTTATCGATAAAGCTGCGGAAGAGGCCGCAAACTTTAAATTAAAGGGAAGTTATAGCAGTGAAAAATGTACCACTTTACATAGCATGATCGCCGACTATTGCTCTAAAATTAAGAATATCCAGCTGGATGTGAAAAATAAGACGGTCTACTGGCAAAAAGTGGCCCGCAACAAAGTTGAACCTACGAGACAGGCGGTTCAGGATATTCTTGATGAAAACTTCAGTGCTATTCGCTATAGGCTCAATGACTACTGGATCGACACCTATCTTAGTTCTGCGAATTATTTATCGGATAAAAACAGTGTCATCCATGCCGCTGATAATGCCAAAGTGGAAGTCATTCGGTTGTGGACCTCACAATGGATGGCTGCCGCAGAGAACGTCCATAATCAATACAAAAGCGAACTCACCAAAGATGGGGTAATTCTCGAGGAGTTGCGGGTAGAGCAGAATAAATCCCTTCAGAAACAGACATCACTTAAGCAACAGGCCGTATCGTGCGAAGACGAGTTAAAGAGAATTGCTGTTGAATCACAAGAGGATCTTGTCCGCTGCGAGCAGTTTGTTCACTTTCTTGATGAAGAGTATCTCAAAACATTAAGTACGCGTCTGGATTCAGTCTTTCAGGAACGTGATGATTGTGATGCGTTATTACAAGTTTTCTCCTGCGTTGCGTTGAAAAATCAGCGGGAAGATTTAATGAATTTAACTGAAAAGTATTCTGGATAAGGCATGAACGTGACCAGTGAAATAAAAAATAAAGAAAAATCGCTCGCCGAGTTAATGGTAAAAATACTCAAGGAGCCGCTCAATCCCCTTGAGAGTTCGTTAAAAAAACTCAACACAGAGGTTCTGGACACCAAAGATAAGGTTGAAGAAATCAATGATGCCATTAATGCGGTAGGTGCAAACACCGAAGAAATCATTAATCCACTGAAAAAATCGTTACGTGATCTGCAAGACGACGATGTCCCTGGGGCGATAAGTAAGCTGAGAGATTTTATTTCGACGCAGGTTGAAGAAAAAAAACAGAATATTAGTGCTGCGCTTAGCCAACAATCGGCACACTATGATAGCCAGCTGAAAGCCGCGACCGGTGAAGTCTTTGAAAAACTGTCGGATGTTCTTGGCCAGCAAAATGAGAGTGTCCAGGCAGCAATACAGCAGTATCAGCAAACGAGTATCGACAGTGCTGAGGCCTTATTGCAGCAACTGCTGAATGCTAACCGCTTCCTGGAGGAAACCTGCGCTGCGAATGCCAGCGAGCAACAGTCGACGCGAGAGCGTGACCAGCGATTGGCTGAACGGCTGGAAAATATCATGCAGGCCCAGCAGCAAATAAAGCAGTCGATAAGCGAACTTGACCAGCAGCTCAAGGGCGTGACCCAAGGAGTACAAACGACGCGAACCATGCTCGCGGAACGGCAGGAAAGCGATCGGAGGCAAGTGTTAAGCAGCCTTGAAACGTTGTCTTCCGACGTCCCGGCAGCACTGGTGCAGCATTTGACCCCACTAACCCAGGCAATTGAGTCTATGCAAACCAGCCAGCAGGCGTTGACCGAGGCAGTGAGCCAGCAAAAGAGCTATCTGGAGGCGCAAATTGCCGCAAGTCAGGGTAGATTCCGCTACGTTGTCATCATTTTTGCCCTGTTTGCTACCTCAACGCTAGCTTATATCGGCTATGACATCTGGAAAAATTTAACTCCCTGACAGGGCGAAATTGCGTGGCGTCTAACGCGACAGAGCCATTATTTTTTGAGTTGTGTATAAGGTTAGACAGCCTTGTGACTTGCTCCCCGTTGAATGCTGTTAGCTATGTCCGCAGATCGCTCTGAACAGACCTTACGGTGTTTTAGGCTGTACGCTTTGTGTCTGAAGCCGACGTTGCTAGCCTCTGCCTGTATGAATAAATAGGGAACAGATCAGTTAGGCCTTGCATTACCCGGTGTGGCGGGTATTTACAACCGAAGTAAATTTATGGTGAAGGAACTGGAAGCGTTAGAGCTCTGGACGACATACCTCAATAACATCTCATGCGTTGAGTCAAAAGTGACAATCCTCAAACAAAAGGCTGGCTAATATGAAAAAATGGCAGTTGTTGATAAAAAGGGTCTTGAGAACATTTCTAACAATGACCGTATGATTCGTGAGAAAGATTGTCGGGCTGACTACTCTTGCGAGCAGCTCACGCTGTAAGCTTGGGAAGGAAGGTATATTAAAATTGGTGCTACTGCTTATCGTCTATCTGAAGTGCAAGCTTGGATTAGAGGTGAGTAGTTAATTTAATAAGGTGTGAAATGAAAATTAATGAAATGTATGATGCTTTACGTGATGATATTGACTTGGTGAATTCATCTTTGGGTATTATAAAGAAATATAGGTTGTTTTATACTACATCTGTCGATCCCGATTATTCATACTCCAATGGTTATGATGGCTATGCAGAAAAGAACTATTACTTCAAAGGAAATTGGGGATTTGATTACGATTTCCTTAAGGTTTTTGAAGTGGAGATTGTGAACAAGATTTTTGTTTTGGATGAAATAAAACAAAAGATAAATTCTGTTTGCCCTGCAACCAAAGCGGCTTTTTCTAATATAAACTCATTGAATTCTGATGACTTTATTAATTCATATTTCGCGAGCAACCCTCACAAAGAAAATCTATCTGAATTTGATGATTGCATATTTCACATGAATGGTAATAATCCGCCATATATATCGACGATGGAAATTGATGCTATAGATAATAATTTAAGCAAGATTATTTATAGCGGTTCATATTACTCTACGGGTATGGATCATGGAAACTCAGATGAAGTTGTTTGCGAGTTAAATATTGTAGGGGCTAAAAACCACCAGCCTTTTTACTTTGAGCTACTCATAGAAGCATACGCATTACTCAATGAGAATAATTTCAAAATGTCCTGTTTTATGTCATATGCGGCATTAGAGAGTTATATAAATCAAAAAATATACGGTCAAGATACCGATGAGCGGTTTTCAGATAAGTTTAAAAAAGCATATGATACAGTGCCTGGATTAACAACCCATGAAACTTTCTCTAAGTTAAATTCACAGTTAAGCGATTATACACTTGTTAGAAACACCATTGCGCATGGTAGAGATGATGATGAGATAATTGATAATATAGACGTTGACTCAGCAAAAGAAATGTATATTTACGTTTCGGCTGTGATTTTAGCGATTGAAAATGGATTTCAGAAGCTAAATGATATTAAACTTCACATTAAGCCTAAAAAGAAGAAATAAGAGGTGTTTTAGAAAACACTACTTAGCTTCTTTTATTACAGGGAGAGAACATTCTTTACTTTTTACTCCCTGTCAGAAACGCAGCGAACACAGAATGTTTTCTTGAGTCCCCAGATGTTTCTTGCTCAGTTCATTCATTCCATAAATTGTGGCGAATATGACCGGTAGGGTAGTCACATCATCAAGTATGAGATGAGTTCTCTGGTTGTTCCTCGATAAATGTAAGATAGAATATGCCATGAACTTAGCGGATGCCCCGTAATTTTTGCGTTATGAAGTCATCGTAAGTCCACAACTAAACTTTGGCAACTGACTGATTCATCGGTAAGTTCCTGAAAAGAGAGGAACTCATGAACTTAAGAACAAACCCACCATATTTAACATAATATACATTATACGCACTAAAGCGGAGGGAATCAGTTTCTGGCATTTTGCCGCCACGATGGGTTGCTTTGAGTCACCATGATAGTTATGCCATTCTGCATCCAGAAGCCGTTTTTTACCGCCGAGCCCTGCCTAAATTGGGCGATCTGCAGGCAGAATGTATATGCGTTATATGTGCGTTGTTCTGCAATAATCCTCTAAATCATTGACTTAGTGTTAGCCTCGCAGAGTTCGTTAGCAATATTACTGGGCATTGGCTTATCGAAGCTATACCCTAAAAAACCTACCAAAACACATGTCTGGAAAAGACGTTTTGAGCTTAATACAATCAATCATTACCAGAGGATTTACCTTCGCGTTCAATGATGAACTACATAAAAAAAAGCCTTGCCCTAAGCACCGTGGTTGCCAAAAAAATGGCCACCCACGATCCTCAGCAGCTTGAAAAGCTAAGGGTTCGTTTAAAAAGCCGGTTTGGTAAGCCAACCGGCATGCATATGACCGGCATCCCATTAGGTATCAGCGCGATACTTACTATGTTTTGCTACGCCATGCTGCAAGTTGCTGCCATAAAAGTTGTTTTCAAATGGTTAATGATACCGGAATATAAAGTCTTAGCTGGCGTATTCATCGCGGCGATAATCTACGCCCTATTGATCGTCGCAACAATGTTTGCCACCGCAAGAGGATCGCTTATCGGTTATAGACTTTTCCTGCTTTTTATTGCGTTGACAGGCATCGTCGCCACGATCTTCTTCTGCTCATCAATCCATTCACTACTCGTCGAAAATGTTACAAACTACACTCCGCAAATTACCTCTCTGTTAGGTATGGTTTTCCTTTTTATAAACTTTAACTGGCTCAACTCCTCTCTCTTTTATCGCTCCGTAGCCCTGTGCTTACACAATCGGGTGCGGAGAAAAGAGATAAAAGAAGGCAACCACCGATAAACTCAAGGATATAAGGATGTTAGTATTAAGCACAGACACACTACCACCAAACATGAAAGTTATTGATATTCATGGCTTTATTGAAAAAACATACCCTGTTGAAATTTCTGATAAAGGCTTAATTCGTGGGTTTATGGAGCGCAAGAGAAATGAACATCAGGAAGCATATGATGCATTTGTAAATTCAGCCGGAACACAAGGAAACGTTATCTATGGAGTAAAAGTTTCGACATCTGTAGGTCAATTTAAAAATGGAAGTTTTCTTTATATAACTTATTACGGAACCGTTGCGACAGTTGAACTCATTGGTTAAAAATTAGTGTAATGACTTATGCTAAAAAAGCCGCTACGAGAGATATTCCACAGCGGCTTTTTCAACATAAACGTGTTCCTCAAAATGCCTCTAGCAGTACTTTTTAGCCTTAGTGCGCGGTCTTGTCGCCCTTCTCTTTGGCTTCTCCCAGCTCCTCGCGGCTTAAAACCCGATAACGGGTAAATTTATCGCCAGTGGTACATCTCACGACCACGCCGTGTAAATCCCCGTCCTTCAGGAAAAAGCCACGGTACTGATTAATACCCACCGCTAAATAACGCGCTTTTTCGCCAAGTTCATCAATCGTCTGATAGCGATCGCCGCACCGAAATGTGCTGCGCGTATCGAATTGATAAAATGTATTTACCAGCGCACCGCCAAGAGTACGAACATTCGCCATCATTAATCCCGGCATGACGCAGGCGAACGCAACCACCAGAAATATCTGGCTGCTCATCGGCAGTGCAACGCGTTTTTTACGTCGCCGCACGCTGGTTTCCATCACCCCTGTAATCACCATAATTAAAAAATAGGCGATATTGAAAGCGATAAAGGCCGCCATAAATAGCGTCAGGCACCACGTGGTATAAGGCATTTGCGCGGCGGAAATATCCCAGGACTCCAGTAAAATAGCGCTGGCAGACATTTTGGCGAAAAAAAGCACCAACGCGAGCACCAACGGCCAGAGTTTACCAAGCAGCGAGGCGGCCTGCTTTGACAATACCGATGTGCAGAGCAAATAGAAACGCACCAGACAAGCGAAGCCCAGTGCACAGCAAAGTGCGACCAGAAACCAGACAATAGTGGCGCTGGCATGGGCAATCGCCAGCAGAAAACTTGCAGAGAGCAACAGCGTTGTGGTTCGCGCCATCGACACAAGCACTTTCACCTTGCTGTATTGCTGGCGCGGCAGAAAACGCTTCAGACGTTTGCTCTCCTGCGCATGAAACAGCGCGCACCCTTTGTATTCGATAATATACGCACAGATCCACAGCATATTGAACCAGACCACCACGCCGACAAGGGACGGGTGATGGGTTTTATTGGCGATGGCGAGCAGAATGAGCGTAATGACCCAGTTAATGCACCAGAAAAGAATTAGCGCGGGTATCTGCCGCGACAGTTTATGCAATAAAACAAACATGACCGTCTCTTCTGTCAGAAAAAACTAACCATAAAGCGGAATATTTCTGGTGGCAACCTGACCAGAGGGGTGTAATTACGCCGCGTCACTATCAGCAGTAAAAGATAAACACGGCTCCCCCCTAATTATAGGAGGCCAGGTATTACCTTAAGGCGTTACTGGCTATACTTCTTCGCTTATCTGAAACAGGTGTTATAGAGAGATAAGAGGAAGAGATGCATACTTTAGGAATGATTTGCGGAGCAGCGTTAGTGGTTGTCATCGTTATGGCAATAAGCAAGCGTAAGCGTTAATCGCACATTTCAGCGCCGCGCCCATGCGGCGCTTGGGAACGTGGCGATGACCTGCTTCTGCGCGCTCTGCTTTGTTATGGTCTCGACGGTGATTGAGCCACTGTCGAAAAACATAAAGATCATCAGATAAGCGATATCAGGGGCGGAAACGCCCCTTTTCTTAACTTACCTCTTACGCTGCGCCAGCCAGACGGAATGCCCGGTGCAGTGCGGATCGTTTAGCACCACCTCCACCACCTCAAAGCCAATCTCCGCCAGCAGCATGCGATATGTCTGCGGTGCGAGGCTGGCATGATAGAGCGTTTCTCCCTCCATCTGACCGAGTGCTTCGCCCTCTTCCGGCCCGCTGGTAAACATCAGGACGCTGCCTGCATGGCTGTGCTGTTCAAAGCGGCTGAACATCAGCTTTTGATCGCCTTGCGTCAGATGAAAAAAGCTGTCCCAGGCGATAAGGCCGTCAAAAGTCTCCCCCAGATCCAGCTGGCGCATATCCTGCAACAGCCAGCGTTGATGCGGGAAATCCTCACGGGCGCGATCGATCATTGCGGGCGCGCCATCAACACCTGTTAGCTGAAAACCCTGCGCAATCAGCCAGCCCGCGATGGGCTGACCATTCCCGCAACCGATATCCACGACTCGCCCCTGTTGGGGTAACAGTGCCGCGAATTTCTCCAGCCACGTTTTTTCAAACAGCGCCCGTGAACGCTGATCTGCAAAGGCAGCGGCATGGCGCTGATAGAGCGCAAGAATCTCCTCTGCGGCTTGGGTACTCATCATCACTCTCCATTCAGGTGACAAACCATCTCAATACAGCGTAGATCCGCCCCCGCCAGTTTCGAGTGGTAGATACTCTCGCGCACTACTGTAAACCCGCGCTTTTGATAGAAGTTGCAGGCGTTAGGCGTTGCCGCAAGCCGAAGAGAGCAAAACCCTCGCTTGAGTGCCTCCTGTTTCAGAGCCGCCATGATACGCGTTGCCAACCCGTGCCCTTCCCACTCCGGCAAGGTAAAGATCGCCTCGATACTGCCGGTGGCAACATCAAAAAAGCCAGTTGCCAGCGGCTGCCCCTCTGCAGATAGCGCGACATAAAAGGGGTTCTCATTAATCATTGCCACCTGCCCCTGTGGCATCGCCTCCGGCGTCCAGGCGGCAATAACCTCATCTCCATAGACCCCTTTGCAGCCGTGGCGGATCGCCGCATTACGAACACGCCAGATAGCCGGCGCTTCTTCGGGTTGTGCCAACCTGATCTCCATCCTCTCTCCTTACGGATCCTCCGATTCCATCCGCGCGTTCTGCACGCGCGCAATGGGCTGCTACAGTTTTACGTGAGTGATTCGAAACGCGAGGCGAATCTGCCGCGATACGAACATTAATGAATAACTAGCAAGAATGTGTCACCACTCAACGATGAGGTAAGGCAATGAGTACTATCAAAACGCAAGATGGAACGCAGATCTACTACAAAGATTGGGGTTCAGGCAAACCGGTGCTGTTCAGCCACGGTTGGCCGCTGGATGGTGATATGTGGGAGAGCCAGCTTAATTTCCTCGCCGAACGCGGTTACCGGGTTATTGCTTATGATCGCCGCGGCTTTGGCCGTTCTGAGCAGCCGTGGAATGGCTATGATTACGATACCTTTGCCTCCGACATTAACGATCTGATCACCGCACTGGATCTGCATGATGTCACGCTGGTCGGCTTCTCCATGGGCGGCGGCGATGTGGCGCGTTACATTGGTCGCTATGGCACATCCCGCGTGGCAGGCCTGGCACTGCTGGGTGCCGTCACCCCCATTTTTGGCAAAACGGATGACCACCCTGAGGGGGTTGATAAGAGCGTATTTGATGAGATTAAAGCGGGCCTGCGCAAAGATCGCGCGCAGTATATTAGTGATTTCGCCACGTCCTTCTATGGGCTTAACGCCGGACAGAAGGTCTCTGATGGTGTGCTGACACAAACGCTGAATATCGCCCTGCTTGCATCCCTGAAAGGGACGATTGATTGCGTTACCGCGTTCTCGGAGACCGACTTCCGCGAAGACATTAAAAAAGTCGATGTACCGACGCTGGTGATTCATGGCAGCAATGACCAGGTGGTACCGTTTGAGGCGACCGGTAAGCTCTCAGCCGAGATGATCCCCGGTGCAGAGTTGAAGGTGTATGACAATGGTCCGCACGGCTTTGCCGTGACCCATCAGGATCAGCTTAACAACGATCTGCTGGCCTTTTTGCAGAAGATTTGAGTACCCACTCTGTAGGCCTGATAAGGCGAAGCCCCCATCAGGCACTCAGACAAAAGCCCGGCGACAATCATGTCACCGGGCTTTTTCATTACTTCTTATGGAAAAGCTGGCTGGCGGTGTCGCTGATCACCTGCACGGCGCCGCGATCGCCCTTCGCCATTGAGGCCATAAAGGCTTTCGCCTGCTTGAAAGTGATATGCGGCGGCAACGGTGCCACTTCCGGATCCGTCTTCACCTCCAGCACCACCGGGCGGTCGGATTGCAAGGCCTGCTGCCAGGCGGTTGAGAGCGCATCCGGGTTATCAACAAAAATCCCGCCCAGACCCAGTGATTGCGCAAACTCGGCATAACGCACATCCGGCAACTGCTGGGTCGCCTCAAAGCGCGGATTGCCCTCCATCACCCGCTGCTCCCAGGTTACCTGGTTGAGATCCTGGTTATTGAAGACGCAGATCACCAGCCGCGGATCCGCCCACTGCTGCCAGTACTTCTGAATAGTGATCAGCTCTGCCATATTGTTCATCTGCATTGCCCCATCGCCCACCAGCGCGACCACCACCTTCTCCGGCGCGGCAAATTTCGCCGCAATCGCATAGGGCACCGCCGCGCCCATACAGGCCAGGCCGCCAGAGAGCGACGCGCGCTGCCCCTGCTTAACGCGGTAATCGCGGGCAAACCAGTTAGCGCACGAGCCTGAGTCCGAAGTGACAATCGCGTCATCCGGCAGCAGCGGCGACATCTCCCACACTACGCGCTGCGGGTTGACCGGGTTCGCCGGTGCCATCGCGCGCTGTTCCATCAGCTCCCACCAGCTCTGCACATTTTTGGCAATCGACTCCTGCCAGCTGCGGTCGGTTTTCTGCTCCAGCAGCGGCAACAAGGCGCGTAATGTCTCAGCCGAATCGCCGTGAAGATTGACTTCGCAGGGGTAACGCAGCCCCAGCATTGCCGGATCGATATCAATCTGCACGGCGCGGGCGCTGCCCTCCGGCGGCAAAAATTCGGTCCACGGGAAACCGCTGCCGATCATCAGCAGCGTGTCGCACTCCTGCATCAGCTTCCAGGAGGGTTCCGTGCCAAGCAGGCCAATCGAGCCGGTAACAAACGGCGCGTCGTCGGGCAGCACATCCTTACCGAGCAGCGCTTTCGCCACGCCAGCACCCAGCACATTCGCCGCCTGCACCACTTCCACGGCCGCACCGCGCGCACCCGCGCCAATCAGAATCGCCACTTTTTTACCGGCATTCAGCACCTCAGCGGCGCGCTGCAGATCGACCTGATGAGGAATAACGCGCGGACGTTGATAGCCCGAACCGGAGTGGGTAAATCCGTGGGCATGCTGCGGAGCCTGCCAGGGTTCATCCTGAACATCTTTCGGGATAATGACCACCCCGACGCCATTCTGCGCCATCGCCACGCGCACACCGCGATCCACCAGATGACGCACCTGCGCAGGCGTTGCCGCTTCCTGAACGAAATTGGCAACGTCGGAGAAGACGCGATCGAGGTTCATCTCCTGCTGATAGCTCGCCCCGCGCGCGGTGGTCTCCGCCTGACCAGCAATCGCCAGCACCGGGGCGTGATCCATCTTAGCGTCGTAAAGGCCCGTCAACATATGGGTCGCCCCCGGGCCGCCGGTGGAGAGACAGACACCCAGCTCGCCGGTAAATTTGGCATGGCCAACCGCCATAAAGGCCGCCATCTCTTCATGACGAACCTGGATAAATTCAATGCCGTCGCCGGATTTATTCGCGCGCTGAATTGCCCCGAGCACGCCGTTGATACCGTCTCCCGGGTAACCATAAATACGTGTCACGCCCCACTCTTTCAGGCGCTGAACGAAGAAATCGCTGGTCTTCATGCTCATCGTGCTTTCTCCTTGCAGCTTCATTAGAAACATTAAGGGTAGTCGATGATGAATTTGCAGGTTGGGTAAGCATGCAGATCACCTGATGGCGACTTCGTCTTATCAGGCCTACAGGGAATTGCAGTCCCAGGCCGGGTAAGCGTAGCGCCACCCGGCAAGATCTTATATCAGGAGGCAGAGAGCGCCCGATCGCGCCCATCAATTTTCGCCTGATAGAGCGCTTTATCCGCCCCCTCTTTCAGGCGAATGGCGTCATCGTAATTTTTATCGGCAACCAGGCTATAACACCCGGCACTGATGGTCACAATGCTCTGCTGGGCACTGGTCTTCACATGGGGGATTTGCGCATTACGCACCGCGGTCACCGCCTGACGGGCAACAAACAGTGCCGCCTCAGGCCCGGTATCCGGCAGAATAATCGCGAACTCCTCACCGCCGTAGCGTGCAATCAAATCATTCGGGCGCAGTTTAAGCTTTTGCAGGATCTCCCCCACCATCCGCAGACAGTTATCCCCGGCGACATGGCCGTAAAAATCGTTATAGCGCTTGAAATAGTCAATATCGATCATGATCAGCGCCACCGGCTTTTCCGTCAGCGCAGAGGCCTTCAGGCTTTTACTTAAAAAGAGATCGAACTGACGACGGTTCGCAAGCCCAGTCAGCCCATCGGCCAGCGCCATCAGTTGCAGGGTATGGTTAATACTGGTCAGCTCATCACGCAGCACCGCAAGCTCGGTCTGGTTACGCACATTGAGCCGCACCTGGCGAAAAATAATCGAACCCATCAACAGCGTGCCGAGCAGCAGCATGCCGTTAAGCACCAAATCCGGCAGGCTCTCCTGCAACCATCTGTTCCACAGCGCCGGTCTGTCGTAACCGGCAGCGACCACCAGCGGGTAACGCTCAAGCCGGGCAAAACCGTAGGTGCGCTCAACGTGATCGAGGGCGGAGACCCAGGTACCGTTACCCCGATCTTTTCGTGCCAGCTCTCGCGTAAAGAGCGGGCTGGCGGAGAGATTACGGTTAATGATCTCCTCGCCATAGGGGCGCACATAGAGGGCGGTGCCATCAATGTTCAGCAGCGCCAGCATGTCGCGGTTACCCAGCTCAAAGTAGGCATAAAAATGGCGGAAGTAGTCGATCCTCACCGTTGCCAGCAAGATGCCTTCAAAGCCGCCCGCTTTGTCGCTGATGCGCAACGACACCGGGATCACTAAATCTCCGGTTGTGCGGCTACGGATCACATGACCAATATGGACGCTACCGTGGCCATTACGGCGGTGATAGATAAAATATTCACGGTCGCTGTTGTTCGACATCACCGGGATTTTGCCAAACGATGTCGATTTCATATTGCCCTGAGCGTCATAAACCATCAGGCCATGCAGCTGCGGCAGGCGGGATTTCAGATCGGCGAGATAGATATCAAACTGTGGCGCATTGATCTGATCAACGTTCTCTACCGGCAGATTACGGCGAATATCCCGTAGCACCAGCTCCGTCTGTAAAAAGGTATCTTCCGCTTGCCGCGCTTGCGAAATTGACAGGTTGACCGCATCACGCTCGATATCTTCGACCGCGCGCTCCCAGGAGCGGGTCAGCGTCCAGGTGGTCGTCGCCACCCCGGCCAGCAGCAGTGTCACAATAAAAAAGGTGATACTGCGCCCCAGCGAAGATTCGAGAGCCAGTTTCCGTGCGAGCTGCTTTCTAAATTTCATCCACGCTCCTTTGTCACATCCGCTGTCAATACGTAAAGCATAGAAGCTCGATGATCCATAAGCCAAACCGGTTAAACGTTTCGGGCTATCAGGTTTGCTTGTTTACAGGAATGCGCTCAGGCCAGTTAATCGCCGGGACGCCATTGAGCATCGGGCGGGCAAACAGGAAGCCCTGAAAACGCTCGACGCCGACAGCTTCAAGCCAGCACCACTCCTCCACCTTCTCGACTCCCTCCGCGACAACGCTAATTTGCAGCTCGGCGCAGCACTCGAGAATGGCTTTCACGATCGCCTGTTTCGGGCCATGGAGATGAATATCGGTGACGATGGTGCGGTCGATTTTCAGCTTATCGGGCTGAAACTTTGCCAGCAGCGACAGACCGGCAAACCCGGAGCCGAAGTCATCAATCGCCAGCCCAATCCCCGCTGCGCGCAGCTGGCGAATCGCCCAGGTGAACTCGTCATAGCTGGAGATCACCTCATCTTCCGTCACTTCGACAATAATCTGCCCTGGGCTGAGCTTATTATGTGCAATGTGCCCCAGGAGCATATCCACCGCGCCCGGGATCTTGACCAGCGACATCGGCAGCAGGTTAAGGGCGATTTTGTGGTTGCCGATGCCGATGCGTCGCGCCATCGCCAGCGCCCAGGCTTTGGAGGCGAGATCCGCTTCGTGCAGTTTCTCAGGCGCAATGGTCGCGAAATAGTCCTGCGGACTGCCGCCATCCGGCCCACGGATCAGCGCCTCCAGCGAGGAGATTTTGCCGCGCAGCGGTTCGATAATCGGCTGAAAAGCAAACTGACAGGGCTGCCCCTTGAGCATGGGCAGTGTCTCCTGGCTAAACGGCGAGGCTTTGTGCGTAAAGCGCCACTCGTTGGGCGAAGTATTGCGTACACCGCCGTTGTTATTGGCTGAAGAGATAAAATTGCGGATAAATTTGTAGGCGCGATCGCTGCTCGCCTGGTTATAGCGCACCATGCCAAAGCGCAGGACGGCGCGTAACACCGCCGCAGGCTGCACCGTTCGCAGATCAAACAGCACCATACCGCGATCGACAAAGCGGCGGCGCGGCGCAAAGTCACGCAGCAGCTCAACGATATTACTGTGGCGAATATCGGTGTTGATGCGCTCAAATACGCTGTTGACCGAATCGAGTGGTCCTTCAAGAACCTGCAAAAAATATTCGCCGTCGAACAGTAAGATACCCGTCACCTGCAACGTTGCGTTGCTGTGGTTCGCTCGCTCGACGATAGCAGTCAGTTGAGAGGGAATTAATGCCCGATTCAGTCGGCTACGGTATATCAAAGTCGCTAACACGCGATACTACCCTCAAAATGCCCACAAAGAACCAGAATGGATGGTGCCATCGCGGGAGTCTAGCAATAATCTGACCATCCCGTTCGTTGAACAGAGGGCAATCTGTTAGCGTGATCGCAGAATGAAGTAGATTAATGTTCCAAAGTGCGTAACGTTATGTCCACAGCCCAATGTTAAACACTTTTTTTATCCGTTGCGTTTTATTGCATCTTTCCCACATCGCCCACCAATAATTTAGCTTAAGATTTTACTTGGCTCTACTCTCTATTTTTTACTGCATTTTATTTTTCAAGATAATAACAAACACAATTTCATGCTTTAAGCACCGCTTAAAAAATAATTCATCCAATGGCTTTTCGTACTGCACAAGTTGATGGAAAATGTGTGGGTAATAAAAATAACGGCATCACCTCAAGAAAATAAATATACTCTTTGCGCCTGCGGCAATAGATGGCGCGTTCCACCGTGGGATTAGTATGAAACTCAACACACCTGTTACACAAAAAGAATATTTTCTTAACGAGGGCTCGACATTATTATCAACGACCGATAGGCAGAGCCATATTACTTATGCCAATACGGCATTTATTGAGGCCAGCGGTTTTACGGAAGATGAGCTAAAAGGTCAGCCGCACAATATTATTCGCCATCCGGATATGCCGCCTGCCGCCTTTGGCGATATGTGGTTTACCCTTCAGCAAGGCGACAGCTGGACAGGGATCGTCAAGAACCGCCGTCAAAATGGCGATCACTACTGGGTTCGCGCCAACGTGACGCCGGTTTACCAGCAAGGAGAGCTAACGGGTTATATCTCGGTGCGTAATGTTCCGACGCGTGAGGAGATTGACGCCAGCGCGTCGCTTTATCAGCGTGTTAATGAAAATGCAGTTAAAGGTTATAAATTTTATAAAGGATTACTGGTTCGCCGGGGAGCGCTTGCCTTTTTATCTTTATTTCAACGCATCAGCACGAATGGGCGCATTTATTTTGGCGTTTTCACCTCTGCTGCTCTTTTAGTGGTATTGCAATTCCTTCCTTTTAATTGTTCAGAAAAATCCGTGGCAGTGTTGCTTATTTGCACCCTGCTTGCGCTTTTTATGCAGCAGCAATTTTCCCGCCCGCTGAAAATTGTTCTCGCACAGATGCAGCGTGTCGTTTCCGGGCGCAAAGCGGATTACCATCACTTTAATCGCGTCGATGAAATTGGTCTTCTGATGCGGCTGGTCAACCAGTCCGGGCTTAACCTCAATTCGCTGGTAGGGGATGTTTCTGCGCAAATTAATGGCATCCGCGCGGTAAGCGAGCAAATCGCCCGTGAAGGAGACGCACTGCACAGCCGCACGGCAGAAACCTCCGCCGACCTGCATCAAACGGCAGCTGCGGTTGAGGAGATTGCCTGTGCGGTGAAACAGACGGCGGAAACGGCGGCGGAGGCCATGAGCCGGGCGGACGAAACCAGCGCCGGCGCGCTAAGAAGCGGAGAAGCAATGAAACAGGCTATCGCAATGATGCAGGCGGTCTCGGCAGATAACAGCAAAATCGTCGACATTATCGGTGTGATCGACAGCATCGCTTTTCAGACCAATATTCTCGCCCTCAACGCGGCGGTGGAAGCGGCACGTGCCGGTGAGGCAGGCCGCGGGTTTGCCGTGGTAGCCGCCGAGGTGCGCAACCTGGCCCAGCACTCCGCGTCGGCGGCACGGCAGATCAAGACGCTTATTGAGCATAACGTCGCCAATGTCAAAAACGGCGTCGGCATGGTCGCCGGTACCGAGAGCCATCTGACAGCAATGATCGATAATGTGGTCACCATGTCGACGATGATCAAAGAGATTGGTATCGCCACCCATGAACAGACGCAGGCGCTTGCCTTGATTAACGGCTCGATCTCCCGCGTTGGCAGTATGACGCAAAACAATAGCGGCATGGTTGACCATGTCACACAGGCGGCGGAGAACCTCTCGGCCCGCGCCGCGCGTCTGCATCGTGCGGTGCATGTTTTTGGCGGCAGCTGAGACACAATCGACCATGCTATAGTCCACCTTCCAGTGGCGGAAGGAGAAAGTAGCATGGTTTTTCTGCGCGCAGGATTGATCATCATCCTCTTTACAGCGGCAGCTCTCGCCGCGCCCCTTGTTCCACCCGAAGGTTTTACTCAGCCGCCAGCAACACCTGCGCAGGCTACCTCCCTCTCATGCCCGGACGCCCCGCAGCCCTTTACCGGCGCGCTCGATTTTCGCAGTAAATATGAAGGTTCAGACAGCGCCCGCGCCACGCTCAATCCACAGGCGGAAGCAGCTTTCCACCAGCAAACCCGCGCCATCGCCGATATGGAAAAATTCGTCAGCACGCAAGTTACCGCCTGGCATCGCAGCGGCGATCCGCGCAATGTCAGCTGTCTGGTCAGCGCGCTGAATCGCTGGGCAACCGCCGGGGCGCTGCTCGGCGATGCGCGTAACCACACCGGCAAATCGATGCGCAAATGGGCGCTGGCGACCTTCTCCTCCAGCTGGCTACAGCTGCAATTTTCAGCGAGCCACCCGCTGAACGCGTGGCCTGAGCAGGCGCAAAACATCACCCGCTGGCTGGGAAACGTGGGAAACTTGACCGCCAGCGAGTGGCGCGATTTACCGCAAAGCAGGGTTAACAATCACAGCTACTGGGCAGCCTGGGCGTTAATGGCAACTTCAGTGGTAACCGGGCGGCAGGATCTCTTTGACCAGTCACTGGCGATCTACCGCATCGCCATGCAGCAGATTGATGCCGAGGGTTTCCTGCCAAATGAACTGCGCCGCCGCCAGCGGGCGCTGGCTTACCATAACTATGCGCTGCAACCGCTGGTGATGATCGCCCTATTCGCCCGCGCCAATGGGGTCGATCTCTTTGAGGAGAACAGAGCTGCGTTACCGCGCCTCGCCGCACGTGTGATTGCCGGGCTGGATAATCCGCAGCCCTTCACCCTTCGAAGCGGCGTCGTGCAGGATAGGGCTTTTTTGCAACATCCGGTCAATCTCGCCTGGCTTGAGGCCTGGTGCCAGCTCTCAACCTGCGATAACAAGCAGCGGGCACGGCTAACCAGCCTGCGCCCGCTGCAAAACAGTCGCCTCGGTGGGCCAGTGACGCTGTTATTTGGGGTAAAAGCGTGACGCGGCGCACAGGTCAGCGAGACTGTTCTTAAAAGTGCCCGTCAGGGTTGAGATTTGCACGACGATAGCCGAGGATAATCGTTCGGTATGGAAACATACCTTGCAATGATGTGATTGTATTTCGCCCGGCCATTTACCGGGCTTGTCCTTGAAACACGCAACTGGATTAAGGAGTAAGCATGAAATCGAACCGTCAGGCACGTC
>Ga0157360_1000333_pt1 | contig 18664 bp, 12 predicted proteins | sample AttlaeALBM1_FD_111483 | JGI IMG/M metagenome (GOLD analysis project Ga0157360, IMG submission 111483) | Fungus gardens microbial communities from leaf cutter ant in Ribeirão Preto, State of São Paulo, Brazil - Atta laevigata ALBM1 | ecosystem: Host-associated > Fungi > Mycelium > Unclassified ... | reverse complement strand
TTAGTGGAGATATGAAGACCTCAATATTTGCACATGGACTTCATTAATTACCCATAGATAGTCATCTGTCCTTTTCTTAGAACAAAGGACAGCCTCCATAAGGTTAAGTTATTGCTATTTCAAATACAAAGGCACTACCATATGTTGAACAATAGGTAGTAGCATGTGATGATCTGTCCTAGTGCACAGACCATCACTTTTCTGTATATAAGGACTCCCTGTCTGAGGATTAGACCTCAGACTTAACAACATCTTTTATCACTTGCCTTACTTTGCATTTTTGAGCTCTTTGAAGTATCAAAGCATCCATCACAAATAGTAAGTGACCATTTGTGATAACATAAGTTGAAGCCAAGGTTGTTCATTAAGTCATACTCTGCTCCGACATCTTCCACCTTCTGCTGGAGTCTTTTTTGGAGTTTACACCATTGGTAAGTAATATTCTTCTCTAACATAGTACATTACTCTGCTCCGGAGTATACTTTTCATCTATTACTTTGCTCCTCCGTCCTCCAAAATTCTGTTCTTGACAGCTACTTAGTATAGGGATCTCATCTGTTAGATAATAGCCAAAGTATTATTAGGGCAGTAGTTAGTAGAGCAGTAGGACTTTGGCTGGGTAAAAATCTTGCATCCCAGCAGATATAATAATTAGTAAGATCATCTTATTTTAATATACTAAAGGCAGAATTGAAAGGAAAAGAGAGAAGAGTTTGTTAGAATTGTAAAAGGTTTGGGCACCTGGCCTACAACTGTAAGAATAGGAATAAGGATGAGAAGAGGAAATTGATTCCCCAGAATAAGTTTGAAGTACCTTAAGAAGATAGTAGGCTTGAGCTCTAGAGCCATTAGTATGTCAAGAGTAGACTTAGACAGATATGACTCTGATTGCAAATAAGTATTGATGGTATCAGATCAGATATATTTAGATAAATGATCTCTAGGACTTGACTTAGAGAAACTGGGCAGTGATTGAAGCTTACTAAACAACTCAACTAAATAGTAACTAAGGAACTTAGAATTACAAGCTAATAACACAAGAAAGAACAACACAGTATGAAGAAGATTCTAGAAGGAAACAGCAGTAAGGATGTGTCATCATTGATCTAGGAGAGAGATGTGTAAGCATCAGAAGTTTGGAGGACTTAGTGTGAGAAGGGGTCAATGACACCCCAAAAGTAGTAATAGTTTTCTTTTATCTTTTTATCTTTTGAGTTTTAGACATTTGTAATAATTGTAATATAGTATCTAGAGCACAAGGAGGATAAAAAAAGGATCTCTTAGTACTTACCTTCATCATCACTGCTTCTGGAATTGTGAAATATGAATCTAATGACTATAAGAGTTCAGAATTAGTAGGATATCTTAAGAAGAACACAGAATATACCCAGAATCCAGTCTAGGAAAGAATAGCAGATGCAACTTGGGCAGGTTTCAGAGAGAACAGTAGACTGAGAAAGCTTGGCTAGATGCACACTTGGATTACATCACACCTGTAAGATTTGGTGTTAGAAGTGCAGACAAGAGAACAACTGAGTGTAGAGAGTCCATGAGTGATCAACTAATTGTATTTTCTAGTGGAGCTTTTGTTACAGTGTGTAAAGGTTGATACCTTAGGGGTGCTATGCAACAACAATCTAGAGAGATCTTATATTCTTTATTCAATGACCAATCATTATTTACTTAAAGCTGCATATAATATCTAATTTCCTTTTTAACTTAAAACCTTTACTTCAGTCATCTTCTCTCAAACCTTTAGTATGCAATTGGAAGCTGGTACTGTATTGTGTTATTAGTTCCAGTATGCAATTCTCTTTTGCATCCTTTTATTACTCTTCATTACCATCTTATTGAAGGCTCTCAAGCTTGTGTCCACTATGATTCAACTCATATGCCCTACTGTACCCATCAGTAACTGGCTTCTTCTTAGTAGTTTTGGGTAAAATAGACTCATGTGCCCAGCTTTATAAGTAGTCAGTATATGTTTTCTTATTCCTTTCTTGATCTTTTCTTTTCTAAATTTCTCTCTAGATATCATGTCTCATCTTTGTGCCCTTATAGCTTCTTGAAACTGTGTTAGTTTGGCCTACAACACTCTCAGTGCTACCCTAGTTACTTATCAGAACTAGGTGTCTAAATTTGCCAAAGAACTCATTGTTTTGCAGGAGTATTTCTCTCACAACTGTCAGGAATGTGTGGAGCAGGAACAGAGTGACTCAGAGTAGAGCAGAGTTACTCCAGAGTAGAAGGGAGTTGACAACAAAAGTGAGGAACAACCTTGGTCTCAGTTCATGCGCTGTGCCTTGATCTACTGTTGTATGTGTGGTTGTGTATTTCAGAAGGACTGAATTGTTGTCAGGAGTTCAGGAGAGGAGTAGTATAGATTTATAGGAGTAAGGATAGAACATGTAAAAGATGTTAGAGATGTTAATCTACAAACTAAGGAACTAGGATGTAACTAATGGAGTACTTATACTAAGTCTGGAATAGGAAGAGTACAAGTAACTAGTTTACATCATGATCCTATAGGAGTAGACAACAGGAGTTCAGGAGTGAAATTTAGTAATAATATAAAATATAAAAGAAATTATATTATTAAATCCTTATTTTCTATCATATGACAATAACCTAGACTATTGGATCTCTAGTAGTCTCATTAATTCCACTAAATCTCAGAATACTCTGTTTGAAACTATTAAATTTGCTTGTGACCCTAAACCTAGTCTCTTCTCTCAAGCTACTGCTTCAAGACTTTTTGATGCTCATTTTGCTTTCATTTGTTTGTTCCACAAGAGCATTGCCCTTTCTGATTTCAGTGGTAAACTTCCTGATCTACTAACTTTTAATAAGTGTCATACACAGGTCTTTCACAACATGTAATCTCTTTGCAATTAATATTCTCATAAGGGTAAAGGTCAGGCTTGAGTTCTTTCTTGTTCTGTTTAGTTTTCTCTTTCTAGATACATCTTAGTTTTGATTTTCTATAATTTGTGTATCTAGTATATATGTGTCTTTTTCTGCTTGATTATTGCTCTATGTGATATGTGAGTTCCCTTTTGGTATCTATTACTGTTGCTTTAGTCATATATATCTATTTTAGCTTTATCTTGCAAAAATTTATTCAAGTCTGTTTTTTCTTTTTCTTTTATGTTCCTATTTGGCTTTACTTTTCTTTTATCTCTCTTTCTTACCATAAAAAATGATGTTCTCACCATTGTTCTAGATTATTCTTCCTTGTTTCTAGAAGCTTCTTGTCTTCCCTATTAACATGTGTTATATTTACCAGTGATTTCTTTTCTTAAACTCATTTACTGATCTTTATTTTTTCTTTTCTAGGCATTCTTCTATTAATCCTCTATCATGTCCTACTGTGTTCTAGGATCCTTCTATATGCAGGGCAGAGGCTATCTCTCTTTATATAATTGCTTTTGCTTTGCCAGTCATCCTATTACTTAATCCTCTTTTGTTATTGCTTCTATGGCTTTTTCTGTAATAAGCAAAACTCAAAATGCTTTCTTGGAATTGTCTGATACCATCTCCAATATATTTCATTGCAGTCAATACTATGCCCATCACAAGACCACTCTTGGTTCTCTCAAGATAGTTATTGACAGTTGAGCTAAGCTTGCTATAAGTGTTTCCAATTCTATTCTTTTTTGGTCTTCTGTTTTCTCATTGTTCTTCTATTAATAACTATATCTAGATTGACTAAATGCTGATTCTGTTGCTATTGGAAAACCTGATTATATCAAGGTTTTAGACAAAGCTAAACAGTCCTATAAGATCTTCCATAAGGACTACAACCATTCATTTGTTTATCCTTTAATTTATAAGTAGTTACAGACATTTATAAGAAGAGTCTGAAGTTGACTGATGTTTGATCTAGCCTCCCAATCTCTCAGCAGAATTCTTCCCCTAGCACTAGTAGTGTCTTGAGCACCAATTCTGGCAAGTCTAGTATTTCTAAGGTCTGTTTTCTTTTTTTTTTTTTCTAGATGCCTTTACTAAATTTGTTCTTTTTTCTATTTTTTTCTAGTGTTAATGGGAATTGAAATCAAAACAAGGGTGATCACAAGGTTAAAGAGATGGAATCCTTGAGCTACTTTACAGTTATGTGCAAATAAGTAGGTACTAGAGAGTGTTTTTAGTATCTACTTGAGAGAACCTTTATGAGTCCAGATCTCAAAGGTATGTTGATGGGGATCAAAAAGTGTAATCTCAAACAAAAGTAAAAACAGATTAAAGAGACAGAATCTTCAAGATGTCTCACAATTGTACACTAACAAGTAGGTACTGGTGAGATAATCAAACTAAAAGAGAGCTTATATAAGGAAGAATAAAGAGAGAAATACAAATGACACAATAAGAAATTGAAATAATTGTTTTAAGTTCTACTTAAGAAGCCTCTTACTGCAATTGGATCTTAAAAACACATGTTTATCTTACATCATAACACTACTGCCCTTACCTAGTCTAATAGCCTGGCTTGTTGTTGATATAGTAGCACTATCTAGAGCTCCTTGTGCAAGCTCTACTTCAACTGACTATATAGTTGGAAGTTTACTTCAAAAGCATATAGCAAGTGGTTAGTTCCTAGCATAAGCAAATGTCCAAGTTTGTTGATGCTTGAATTTCCCTTTGAGAGAAGGTTTTTAGTGTTTTTAGAAAATAGAAGAAAAGCTTAGAATAAAAGACTCAATTACTCAAATAGCCTTTTGGCTCTGGAGCAACAGAGAGAGATGATAGGAGAATAATGTTCTGATGTCCTTTCTGTGCCCTAGAGTATTTTATTAGGGTTACAAATCAAAGATACAACAAAAGAAAAGAAACAAAGAAAACTTCCAAATTCCCAAAGATAGTAAGAGAGGAATAATAAAGTAGTACCTTTTCTAATCACTTAGCTATAAATCTCTGCTTTTCTGATTTTATACCTGGAATCCTTCTCCAAATGGCATATGGCTCTCAAGCCCCTTGAGAACCAATAACAAGCAATACCAATCTCAAGTCAACCTGCTCTTGAGTGTATTATCTTTATTAATCTTCTCTCTTTTATTTCTCTTCCTAACTTCTCTGGTTCTTTTTTTACTCCTTCTCTATCTCATTGCATCTTTAATAAAAGCTCAATCTCTTTCCATATGTCTACAATGCACTCTTTGAGAGGGCTTCATCTCTCTAGTTCTTGTTATCAATAGCCATCAAAAGTGATAGTCCTGATCTGATAGTATCCTAGGTGTTTATAAAAGAGATGATAACTTGCCAAGACATAAAATCATTCTTATAGGAAGTAAACTCCCTAAGATCCTTTCTACTCTCAAAAGTACTTTTAGAGGGAGTTTTAGTATAGATCTATTATAAAATCATTTGGACAATTCTTATGAGGTCTATAGTAGTGGTTATAGCCACTACTCTACTATTCAAGTGATAAACATAAGTCTATAAGAGAGCTTCTAGTAATTATCTCTAGAAAGTCAGACTTGTCTCTTGAGTTGATTATCATAGTTAATTTGATGAAAAATACCACTTATATTGCCTAAACAGCTGTCCAGCATGATAGTGTTGCAAGGTCAAAGCTTTACCTCTTTCTGATTGTGAGACCAACTCTTCAGATAGTAATAACAAGACTCTTCAAATAGTAATAATGTCATATGATGGAAAATACCCAATTAAATAATATAGTTTTCTTTTTATTTTATATTATTATTAATTTTTCGCTCCTAAACTCCTGTTGTCTACTTCTATAGGATCACAATGTAGACTAATTACTTGTACTCCTCCTATTCCGGATCTAGTATAAGTACTCTAGTAGTTACATCCTAGTCCCTTAGTTCGTAGATTAAAGTCATTTATGGCTTTCCCTTGTTTTATCCTCATTCCTATCAATCTATACCATTCCTCTCCGAAACTTCTGACAACAATTCAGTCCTCCTGAAATACGCAACCACATACACGACAGTAGATCGAGGCACAGCGCATGAGCTGAGGCCAAGGTTGTTCCTACTTTGTTGTCAAACTCCATCCATTCCGGAGTAATTCCACTCAACTCCGGCCCACTCTGCTCTTGTTCCACCCCGTACTTGACAAATAACAAGGTAATCATTATTATGCATACTCTATATAACAATATTGCTAAATACCTTCTTTGTCAAGCTCATATTAGTATTTTCTTCTATTCTTGTATACTAATTCTTATTTCTTTTTCTTAGTCTTCTATATAGATTGACAACACTAGTGACCCTCTTGTTCCTTCTTCTTCACTGGTATAAGGCCCAAAATGTATTCAGGCCTAAAAATAAACAATTTTCATAACTTCACACCCTAAAATTAGGACTAGGATAGATCCTACTACTAGGTAGCAAGAAAGGCATATAAGACTTTACTAGCAAAGCAAGCTACTTAACTATGTAGTAATATACTTGGGGACATAAGGTCACTATCACCAGCAGGCCCCTTACTTGAGAACTAGCAGAGTCAAACCCACAGTCCTATAGCATTAATACAGAAAATAAATACTTAGTCAGAAAAAGAAGCCTCATATGAGAAAGTCTAGAAAGATGCCCAACAAAAGGAAATAGGAGCAGTAGCCCAACAGAAAATAAGAATAAGAAATCAACCAAAACTGATTCTCTATAATCAAAGATAAAGAAGCATAACAAAAGAGTAACAAGAAACCTCAAGGAGCTGTGAAAACAGCACCCAAGACTTCCTAAAGAAAAGGAAAACAGGTTCTGAGTTACTAAAGTAAGCAAATAACAGGAGAGATTGCTATGGGATTAGTAGTAGATGTCAAGGACGGAATCTGGAGGAACGGAAGTATGGATAGGAGATAGAAACTACACTCCGTTCCGGAGTAATGTACAACGTCGGAGAGGAATGTACTTAGCGATGATAGAAAGAAGGCTCTGGTGACGAGGCAAGGATGTTGGGGCAGAGAGCGACTTGTTGAATGACCTTGGCTTCAACTTATGTGTTGCGCCCTGGTCTCCGGTCGTGAGGTTGGTTGTGTATTTCGGAGTGAGAGAAGTCGCCAAGACAGAGGTCCTAAGGGGTCGGATGAAGGGGTCGGAGTGGACAAGGAGATATTAGGACCAGATGATGTTAATTTACAGACTGAGGAATTACACTGTAACTACTCAGTACTTATAGTATGTGCAGAATAGGAGGAAAGTAGTCTACTACACTATCCTACTATTATTAATTTTAGGGGAATTATTAGGAGAAAGAAATTACATAATTATCATATTTCTGGAATATGACAGTAGATAATCTAGTGTCACAAACTTTATTCAGCCATATCTCTATCAATTCTTCAATGATTCTTATAGTCTTAATGGCAGCCAAAAGCCCTTGAAAAAACTTTTCAATTGATACTAGACACATTTCAAGGCAATCAATATTGGCCAAGATATCAGACAGATCAACAGATAACCACTATGGTATCATTTATTAAATCACCAATATCTCAGAAACTGCCACAATTGATGCTTTGTTTTTAGGCATCAAAAAAGCCCTTTTCATACTGCTCAGAATGAGTCTAAAACAACATCAAGGCAATTAATATTTGTGGAGATATAAAGACCTCAATGTTTATACATAGACTTTATTAATTACCCATAGGTAGTCATTTGTTCTTTTCTTAGAACAAAGGATAGCCTCCATATGGTTAAGTTATTACTATTTACAGTACAAAGGCACTACCACATGTAGAACAATAGGTAGTAGCATGTGATGATCTGTCCTAGTACACAGACTATCACAATTATGTATATAAGAACTTATTGTTATGAACATCAAGTGGGACTACAATTATTACCAGCTATAGTCTGATAATTAGTGGCTGGTGGATGAGATGTTGGCAATGCTAGACGAGGATATTATTATGAGGTAATGTCTGAGGACTCAATTAAGACAATGGATTTATGGTATGAACTAGTGTCATATGACGGAAAATACCCAATTAATAATATAATTTCTTTTTTATTTTATATTATTACTAATTTTTTGCTCCTAAACTCCTGTTGTCTACTCCTATAAAATTATGATGTAGACTAATTACTTGTACTCCTCCTATTCCAGACTTAGTATAAGTACTCCAGTAGTTACATCCTAGTTCCTTAGTTCGTAGATTAAAGTCATTTACGCCTTCTCCTTGTCCTATCCTCATTACTATCAATCTATACCACTCCTCTCCGAAAATCCTGACAACAATTCAGTCCTCCTGAAATACACAACCACACACGTGACAGCAGATTGAGACACAGCACACGAGCTGAGGCCAAGGTTGTTCCTATTTTGTTATCAAACCTCTCATTCCAGAGTATTTCCATTTCACTCCGGCCCACTCTGTCCTGCTCCGCTCCGTACTTGACACAAACCTATTATTAGACAATGACTCAACTTGTCACTTTCACTCTTCTGTCACTGATCTGTTACTCAACTAGTTACCTTCAGTTACAAGTATTGTTATTATATTGTAATATAGTCATAAGATCTAGTTAGGATAAATACAGACCAGAAAGGGAAGGGAATGGCAAGTTCTCTCTTTCTGCATTCCCTCTGTAAAATCCTACTTTGAGGAATCAGTACTCTTACTTATCTTAGGACAACCTCAAGAGTGCTACTCAAAGTCTTATTGACATCTCTCTTACAATATAACTTCACTGAAAACCTTAACTGGATCCTCTATCAAGAAGCATGAAGATATCAAGTGTTAGATATAAGCTTCAAGTTGAAACATATATCAACTGTGAGGTTTAGAGTCTTAATACTTATAGTCTGAGAATTAGACCTCAGACTTAACAACATCTCTTGCTACTTGTCTAACTTCACTTTTTTGAGCTTTTTGAATATCCAATTTACCTATTGTTAATATAGAGTCATAAAAACTTAGAGTTCACCCTAGGTAGATATTTAGGAAGAACTCAATAGAGTTCCCTATTGTATTCTGCACACTACTTATACTACTTTTACATAGTCTGTTGTAAGGGGACCCCTAACACACAACTCTGGAACCCGTTCTAGTCCTCCGGAGCGACCCTATAGCCGATCCAATATTACTATGTAATATTAGGTCTCACTCCCATTATTCCAAGAGCACTCCGTTGCCACCCAGCACACTTTCCTTGTTCAGACTCTGGTTACCGATGCAGGGACGTGAAGACACTGTAGTATATATTCCCTCCAGGAGCCTCATCTAATTCTCTGAGGAATCTCCCAGAGGTAGGTTGTAACAATATTTCATAAACTATAATTAACTGAGGAATCTCCTGGAGCTCTACTCCAGTTGCCCTTACATCTGTGCACTAAAGTCTCATGGTCACATGTCCTTCTAGAATGTTCTATAATCACCTGATCTAATTATGTGCTATATGTTATAACTTGGCAAAACAGCTAAGTCATTATTTATATCTCTTTTCTTTTTCTTTTTCTTTTGGACTTATTACATAGGAAGGAGTATGGGAAAGTATCATGCCACACAGTTACACAAGTCACAGTCATATGAAAATAGAGGTCACAGTGTCACATCACATGATGGGTATGGGAAAACAGTGCACAGACCATACAGTAGTTGTATAAGTAGTATAGAAAATTTAATGGGAACTCTATTAAGTTCTCCTTGTCAACTCAGACTTAGAGGGTGATTAAGTTATCTCAGGCTAAGTTGCTATACTATGGTTTACTTAAGTTTCCTATGCTATTTATAGTTTATCCTGTTATATGTCTTGAGATTATAGATTAACTGTTCAAAGCATGGGAAGTTATTTCCTTTTTGGGGCTCTCATAACACCCATCACAAATCAGTAAGTGGCCATTTGTAATATCCAGTAACTTGGTAAGGGTAAAACAGACCAAGAAAAATACATAGGAAATAATCAAGAAAAAACAAAAAGGCATAGAATTCTCCATCACTACTGGAATGATCATTGTATCAATAGGCTTATGTTTGGGTTTATTATTTCTTTTTATTTCTTTTGTATTTCTCTAAACATATAAAAAACCTATACTTAGTAGAAAAAAAGCAAGCAACCATAGTTATCTCTTTTCTTTATTTGGGTTTTCAAAGTGGAAATCTATTTTTAGAGTAATCAGATCAGTAATTAAGGTACTTTGACTCAGTCTTGAGTCAAAACAAAGATGCTACAGGACTAGTGACTTAATCACAGAGGCAATATTATAAAAGCTTTAAGATAAAGTTTAGGGAGTTGAGTTATATAGGGAGGATTCAAAGTCTAATATCTGATCACATAGCTAGAGAGTACTACCATGAGGACAACTTTAAAACAGGGAGTTAAGGTAACACTAGGTAAGTAGAACTCAGAACCAGAGCTAAAACAGTAGTCTAGAGCAGGGAATTGGATTTCAAAACAAGATTACTGCTACCATAGTTCATCAACAGAGTTACATTCAATCTTTCTTCCATATTTAAATCTGAATTCATTTCCCTATAAACTTATACAAGAGATGTTGTGTTAAAACACAGTATTAGCTAGAGTACTTTTCTTCAATCTTTTTTTTATCTTCAAATTTATATTCACTGCTACCTAAACTATAGCTAGAGAACTCTATAAAACAAAAGGAAAACAGAAGCACAACTAGCAAATTAGCCTCTTTACTAGTTGTGTATTCATTGTTATGATCTAGCAAAATGGCTAAGTCATTATTTATATTTTTTCATTTTATTTTCTTTTGGACTTACTATATAAGGATAGAGCATGGGAAAGTGTCACAAAGTTATGTCACATGATGACTGTGAGAAAATAATGCACAGACCATATAGTAGTTGTATAAGTAGTATACAGGGAATAAATGAGAACTCTATCAAGTTCTCCTTGTCAACTCAGACTTAGAGTGGATTTAAGTTGCCTTGGCTAAAGTCTTACATTCATCTTCTCTTCTGGTTCTGCTGAAAGGAGCAAAAGAGATATTTACTGTAATAAGCAAGTTGAAAAGACAGTAACAGTTCTTAATTGTATGCTAAAGGGTTCATAGGGAGAAGAAGAAAGTAAGAGTATCAGAAAGAAATTAAAAATGAAAGTGCAGCTTACCTGTAATATAAAAATAGATAAAATGATTATAAGTTCAATTTAGATTCTCCTCACATGGTGTCCACCTTTATACATTATAACAAGCTCACTAGTAGAATAGTCAGTAAACTACTTCTGGGCCTTATCATACTTAACCAAGCCCTTATCTGTACTCCTATACCAAATCTTATGAATGTGATATAATCTAAGTCAATGATTAACCAGGCTTTTCAAGCCTGCTATTCTATAAAAGGTTATCCAAGTAACCACTGTGTCTTGTCTCAAGAAAGAATAGAGATAAAAGGTAAAAACTTAATCTCTCACCAAGATTACCTCTTACATACTCAAGAGAATCATATTTACAACCTCAAGAGCTTCTAAGATAAAGGCAAAGGCCAAGGAGGCTCTTCCTATTAATCTCCACTCTGAGAAATATATTAGAATAGTACAAATCCCAAAAACTCAATTAAAATGAATAGAAAAGAAAACTCTTCATTCTACCACTCTCTCTTATGTTTCTCCTCCATGATATCACCATACAGACATGTCAGATGTCATTCTCCTGTCCTTTATACTTTCTGAACATACCTATGTGCTCTTGTTCCACTTTACTCCTGCCTAATATTCCCCAATCTCTGGACCAGTTTCCTTCTACTCCAAATATAATCTAGAAACACATGTTAGTGTATATGAGTATCATTGGTTTCATTGTTGTCCTACAGTACATCTGCTTCTTGTCTAAGTCTAGTAGTAATGGAATCATTAGTCACTGATAGACTTTTGATCTGTTGTCTTGGTGTCATATTAGTCTAAGTCTGCCCTAGATTGAAATTATATAACATTCCAAAGATACCCTTGAGTTTTTGAGTTCTAGAGTTTTAACATTGATAGTCTGTCTCTGAGAAACCTGATGCTAGCTTATTAGTCTTGCCTTCCAAGGTATATGTTATTCTAGTATGTGGTAGCTTGGCAACTTGTCAAAAGAATACACAGGTATGTTTTCAATGACTCTAAAAGTGCTGGACTAAGACCAGATAGAAACGACTGATGAATTAAATGTTTGGGAGGGAATACAGAAGGTATATGCACCTAAGACCAGATAGAAATGACTGGTCTTAGGGCTTATACGACAAACATCTTATGTACGATACAGGTATACAATTATTTACCTAAGAATAGACATGTTTCAGGTGTTTCTGCATATATCTCTCATTCTGGAACATAACGAGACAAGAGAAGAAAGAATTTAATATGAATAACAAGAATGAAGGTGATGTTCAGAGAACGTCATTCAGATTAGAAATGGAGAAGTAATGACAAAAGGAAAGAGAATAAACTTTGTCACAACTACCTAATAGAAGTACCCAATCTTGGGTCTAGATTATGTCTGGGACTTGTAGGAGATCTTTAGAGTGGGTTTCAAGAGTGAAATCTAGGAGTATAATTTGTATCCCTTGCTATATTTCTGTAAAAAATTTACTAGTGGTATAGTATCTTCTTTCTACTACAAATGACTGCCCTTAGTTATCTTCTCAAGACTAGTTATGTGGTTCCAGATCCACTCTGTCTTTGTCTATCCTCTATATCTCAGGTCTCAGATCCTCTGGTTATATAATCTCTTTTAGAGCTACTTTTAGATATAACATTTATCCAGTTACAACTTATCATCATCTGCTTGTCTGAACATCTTTGGGACATTTTTCTCTGGTATTAGTCTTGAGATAGGTATCATTCTAACTATAACCTGTTTATATATACATCATTGGTACCTTGTAGCTTGTTCTGTAAAAAATATCTGAACTGCTAGCACAAGTTGAGCAATTACTTGCTGGGACATTGTCTCAGCCTTTCACTGCTGTACAACTCTCTCAAATTCTGTCTATATTGGCTACTGGCTCTAGTGCTGATCCTGCTTTTGGTATGCCACCTGTTATCTCATCTACTTTGTCAATTACTCAGCCTCTTACCATTACCTTTTTTTCTGTCTCTATGATCTCTCAACTTGTTTCTTCCTCTTATTCTGACTGAGAAGCTACAACTGTCCTAATAGTAGAGGATGTTTCAGCACCTCCTGTTTCTAATATCCTAGTGCAGTCTCTAATATCACCTCTGGTTTATAGCTTAACTTCTGGTAGGTTTATTATTTGTATATTCTGATGGTGTACTTATCCTTTTTCTCTGTCCTAGATTATCTATTATCTGCTGACACCACCATTCAGCTCTCTCTTGATGCAGCCTCTCCTCCATAAGAATAGCGCTACTGATCTATTGCCATGCATGTTGCTTTGCCTCAGAAGCATTGCCTTTGCTGTAAATGCTCTCCAACATTCTCTTTTGTAGAGGTATCTGAGCTAGAATCTGAGGCAGCTCCTTCTTTTCTACTACCACCATCTTCAAAACTAGTAGTTTGTGCTGAATGTACTATTATATATGCTTTGACTGTTAATATAGCTTCTTAATCTGTTTTTTCTCTGAAAAAAAAGTCTAAGACTGGTTCAACTCCATGACTATTTCTCTTTAGATGGTTTTCTTATCCCTAGGTCGCAATATTATCCCTCTTTTTGGTCTAGTAGCTGGGTACCCTTATCTAGATCTTGTTCTAGCTCTGTTCATGCCTTTCTCTTGTGAGGAGCTAGTATATCTTTTGCCTTTGCCCTTATAAAATCTTTTTCTAACTAGTTTCTTTTTCTAGAGCCTGACTAGATCCTTGAAGTGCCTTTCTTGTATCACTTCTAGCACTTTTTCCTGTACTCCTCATCCACCAATCTTTTGAACTGCTCAGATATTATCAATTGCTTCTTGCTTAAGCTTAGTAGAGAGTACTTAGTCTTACAAAGAGTATAGTGCCTCTTGCATTGCTTACTGTACCTATTAATAGCTTGCTTGTGCCTGGCAATTCTGGGCTAAGCAAATGCATGCTCCTAGCTTGAGTAACACTCAATGTGAGTCTGAATTTATTGCTCTTCTTTACTCTTTATTTATCTTATTTCTGATATCTAGATCTCTTATCTCATCTTTGCAACCTGGTCTCTGCCTGAAAATATGTATTCATTGTACATGACTCTCTTGAGACCTCTCTGGCCTCTTATCATAGTCAAGTGTTGAAGTTGGTTGAGAAACTCCTTGTTACTCATTTCTACTTTAAGAGCAATCCTAATTATTGGATTGATACTGAAACTTATGTTTTTGAAGCTGCTAAAGTTGCCTGTAATCTTCAAGAAGGCCTTTTTTCTTAGAATGCTGCTTCCAAGTTATTCCATGTACATCTTGCTTTCATTCAATCCTTTTGTCAGGATATTTTTTCCTCTAGCTTTAATAGTAATATTTCTGACCTCTTTACTTTTGATGAATGTCATTAACAAATCTTTATCTTTTGCCAAGTCTCATAGCAAGTCAAAGAAAAGGATTAGAGTATTTGTTGAGGTTTGCTTCTGCTTTTAGTACTATCTGCTTGTTCTCTTTTGTCTAGCTATATCTCTAGTTCTGTGTTTGTCATTTCTTGTATCTAAGTGAACTCAAAATTCTATGTGTTTTGTTTGAGAATATGTTCTTTTTATGGCTAAGTCTGATCTATTGTCCAAATGCTTTTCTTATCTAATTATAGTCTGATGTATAAGCTTTCTAAAAATTTCTTGAAGTTCTTTCTTCTTTTTTACTCTTGGTATAGAATGTCTATTTTCTCTCTCCTATTATGACTTGGCAAAATGGCTAAGTTATTTTCTATTTTTCTTTTTGTTTTGTTTTGTTTTATTTAGTTAGATCATTACTAAGGTGAAGTGTAGGAAGGTATCACATGACAGTCACAGAATAGTCATGTTGAAGAGGCTGTTTATACTAGGGGTTTTTCTATTTTCTTTTTAAATAGAAGTTCCCCAACTACTGTCTAAGTAGCAGCAAATATAAAAGTTTTTAAAGTAGAATATGTGATCTCCTAAGGAAAGCACCCTAGTTGACACTATGTATCAGTACAGTATCCCTCGTGCAAATTTGTAGGGAAATGAATTCAGAAGTTAAAGGTGAAAAGAAGTTGTAAAATTAAAGTTTTGCTAATGTACTATGGTAGCGGTGATGTTCAAAACTCGATTCTCAATTCTAGACTACTGTGTTGGCCCTGTGCCTGAGTCCTGCCTGCCTGGTATTGCCCTAACACCCTGTTTCAAAGTTGTCCTCACAATAGTACTCTCTGGCTATGTGATTAGACTATCCTTATAGTAATACTCTTGACTATGTGATCAGATATAAGACTTTGAATCCTCCCTGTATAACTCAACTCCCTAGCAATGCTAAATTCTGTCTTAGAGCTTTTATGATATTACTCCTGCAACTAAGTCACTTGTCCTGTAGTCTCTTTGGTTTGACTCAGTCTTGAGTCAAAGCAACTTAATCACTGATCTGGTCACTCTAAAAATAGATTTCCACTTTGAAAACCCAAATAGAGAAAAGAGGCAACCAAGATTGCTTGTCCTCTTCCTACTAAGTAGAGGTTTTTATAGGTTTAGAGAAATACAAAAGAAATATACAAAAAAATAGAGAAAATAATAAACCCAGTTATAATCTATTATTACAATGATTGTTCCGGTAGTGATAGGGAATCCTGTACCTTCTTGTCTTTTTTCAATTATTTCCTATTAGTTTTGCCAGGTCTGCTCTGCCCTTGCTGAGTTACTAGGTTGCTTACTACCGATCCTGTGGCAATCTCCCTTTTTCTTTGGCTTATCTCAGCGACTCAGGACCTAACTCTTTCTTTTCTTGCCTAGGAAGTTTTGGGTGTTGTCTCTATAGCTCCCTAAGGCTCTTTGTTGTTACTTTGTCTCTAATCATAGTAAATCAGTTTTGATGCATTTCTATTCTTAGCCATCACTGATCAAGTGATGCTGCAGCTATTCTTATTTCCTGCTGGGCCATTGGTCCTGTTCCTTGTGATAGGCATCTCTTTGGACTTTTCCACATGAGGCTTTTTTCTCCTGACTAAGCTGTTATTCTTAGTAATGATGCCGTGGGGCTGCAGGCTCGACTCCACTGGTTCTCAAGTGATTGGCCTGTTAGTGGTAGCAACCTTATGTCCCCAGATATGCTGCTATGTAGTTAGGTAACTAGCTTTTGGTAGTGAATGTAAGGGGACATCTCTATTTCCACCCCTAAACGCCATGACAACACTCTGGAGCTACCTTAGCCTGTTTACTAGTGACACACTAGTTTAGCTCCGATCCTGTTAACCCTGACACTAAGGGATGTATATAATGTAGAGTATCCCTCTAGGAGCCTCATCCTAATCTCTGAGGATTCTCCTGGAGGTGAGTTGTATCATAACTACTAAGTGTAATATTAACTAAGGATTCTCCTGGAGTCTTGTGCCCAGTCGCCCTTACAGCAGATTAGGATCCTAAAGCAGAGCCTTGGACTATCCCAGTAGACAGCCACCCAATAGGTCGCCCTCTCCTGCCATACCCAACCCTCTGAAAATTCTGCTCTTCAGATGTCGTTGCTCTCGGACGCCCCTCAAGGCGTAGCCAATACCTTAGGATACCTACAACACCATTTGCAGGAGCTCACGGAGAGACAACATGTCTCAGAAAGTAACATTAACTCCACTTTGGCAGCCTTGACCATGCAACTACAGCAGCTTACACAGTTAGTAGCTAACCCCCCTCCCCCTCTTCCAGCCATACCGAATACACCTCCCCCACCCGTACCATCCCCTCCGGCGTCTCCATCTCCCGCTCCGCTGATGCGACAAACATGCCCCAAGCTCTCCTGCCCTCTGGACTTCAATGGAGAATGTCACAACGGTCGCGCATTCCTGAACTCTTGCTCCCTCTATATACGCCTAGCCCCAGAGCAGTTCCAAGACGAACAGGAAAGGATTCTCTGGGCCCTCACGTTCTTCAAGGGAGGTCGTGCCGCCAAGTGGTCCGAAAACGTATTTTGTCAGGAAGCGGACACTGGCGTTTTCTCTATCCAAACCTGGGGAGAATTTGAACAACAATTCCGGCTGCATTTCTTCTCTGCAAATGCGGAAGCAGACGCGATCAACACCTTAGAAGGAACTTCCTACCACCAAGGAAATCGGACAGTGGACGACTATTTAGACAGCTTCCAAGCCCTGGTCTCCGACGCAGGTTATATGGATCCCCAGACATTGGTAGTGAAATTTTGACAAGGTCTCCGATTAGGCATCCAAAACCAGATTGCCACCATGCCTTACAGACAGCCAGCTGACACCGATCCCAATGCATGGTACAAAGCAGCATGGAGAATCGACCAAGCGCGTCTCGCAAATGAAGCCTTCCAGTCCGTGTTATGCTCCGCCTCCTCCACAGTACTCAAAACCGTCTCTGTCCAACCCCCACCATTGTCCATGACAAGGTTACCCCTCGTTCCACCCCCTCCAGTTGCTCCGAAGCCTCCACTGACTACTCTGTCTATGAGGGTCCCCATGGATGTAGACGTCGCTAGAAAAGCAAGGTCCTTGCCTCCGAGAGGATGCTACCGATGCAGAGACGCGAACCATGTAGTCCGAGATTGTCCCCATCGCCTGGACGTCTGCCAGCTCACCATGGAGCAGCAGGAAGAGTTGATTGAAGATTTGTTGGCATTGAAAGATGCAGTTCCGACAGAAGAATCTTGTCCCTCAGAGGAAGAGGATTTTGTGTAGCGCAGCCGGCAATAAGTGCACCCCGGTCACCAGTAAATAAGTTCACTGTATTGACTATAGAGGACCCCAATACAATTGACAGTGAACTAGTAGACGCACCGCCCCTTGTCCCCCTCGTTTCAGCTCCACTCCGCAAACCCAAGTGGGAAAGGAGATTACCCAAACTCTTTTTGATCAGCGCTCTAGACGCACGAGGGACCTCCCTACTCTTGCCAGTGGAAATCAGAACTATGGACACGAGCGAACTCTACTCCATTGAAGCCCTCCTGGACTCCGGAGCAACTGGAAGCCTCATCGACAGGGATTTCATCCGTTCAAAAGGGATGAACACCCGGACCCTCTCACATAACATCCCGGTCTTCAATGTCAACGGTTCCTCTAATGAAGCAGGACAAATCTCCAAAGTTGTGGACATAGTTCTCCGCTACAAGACTCACTCCGAGAGGACGCTCCTGGCCGTCTCCGTACTTGGGAAACAGAGTCTGATCCTGGGCTATGACTGGCTCAAGGACCACAACCCCAAGATCGACTGGGAAAAGGGAGAAGCCGAGATGACTCATTGTCCCCTCTGGTGTGAGGGAAGATGCATCCTACGGAAGGAACAGACCCGCCAGAAGAGGATTGAACTCTGAGCCCTCCGATCTTGTCGTGACGGACCCACACCCCTGCTCCAAGAAGAATTGTAAGGGGACAACCCTAAGATCGCTTAGATAACCTAGTAGAGTTCGCATCAGCTAGTGTTCCTACGGATCCTCAGAGTCCACGGTCTATAGTTCCCTTCCCTCTAGTTCGGGTCTCTATCACAGTACTGCATAGCCATATCTGGTAGTATAGTTATTATTGTCCTGATGTAGGTGTCCATAGTGACTGGCACACAGACCAGGCTAGTCTAGTATAAGTAGCTAGTGATGTACGGTAGAATATCTTACCTCAACAATAGTTTGAGCTCCTGGGCTACTCATTGCTCTAACTTAAGACGCCTGCTTTA
>Ga0157360_1000332_pt1 | contig 18679 bp, 18 predicted proteins | sample AttlaeALBM1_FD_111483 | JGI IMG/M metagenome (GOLD analysis project Ga0157360, IMG submission 111483) | Fungus gardens microbial communities from leaf cutter ant in Ribeirão Preto, State of São Paulo, Brazil - Atta laevigata ALBM1 | ecosystem: Host-associated > Fungi > Mycelium > Unclassified ... | reverse complement strand
GACGATTGCCTGCACGGGCTGCAACGCGCCAGCCCATGAGCCCTGCCGTCGCAGTGCGGGCGGTAATGAACGGGTGTGTGCGTGCCGGGATGAGGCAGCGACCCAGCTTGGACTCCTCTCACGCTGCGAAGGCCTGAGCTGGGATAACCGGCATGTAAAGCCACTCATGCTCCGGGCCGCTCCTGTCCCCACCGCCCTGATGTGTCGCTCTGTCCGGACAGGTGCTCCTGTCAGCAGGTTTGTGCCATGACGCCGGATCTGACCTCTTATGACAGCATCATCGTGGCCGTGTCGGGCGGGAAAGACGGCACCGCCTGCCTCCTTGCCCTCCTTGAAGCCGGCGCTCCGAAGGACCGCCTGGAACTGTGGCACCACGAGGTGGACGGGCAGGGGCCATCCTTCATGGACTGGCCCTCCACCTCGCCCTATGTGAGCGCATTGGCGGCCGATTTCGGACTGCCGCTCTATCGCTCCTGGCGAGAAGGCGGCTTCGAGCGGGAGATGCTTCGCAAGGACGCACCGACAGCCCCTGTTCTTTTCGAAAGCCCTGAGGGTCTGATCCGCGCAGGCGGGCAGGGGCCGAACGGGACGCGCCTGCGGTTTCCGCAGGTCTCCGCCAGCCTGACGACACGCTGGTGCTCCAGTGTCACCAAGATCGACGTCGCCGACCGCGCCCTACGCGGCCAGGAGCGCTTCCTGAACCGGCGCACCCTGTTCGTGACCGGTGAGCGCGCCGAGGAAAGCCCAAGCCGTGCCCGTTATGCCGCCTTTGAGCCGCACCGCACGGATACGCGGCACGGCACGCGACGTCGCCGTCATGTCGATCACTGGCGCCCTGTCCACCAGTGGAGCGAGGCGCAGGTCTGGGACAGCCTGAAACGCTGGAACGTGATGCCGGCGCTGCCATACCGTATCGGCTTCTCCAGACTGTCCTGTGCCACCTGTATTTTTGGCGATGCGCGGCAGTTTGCAACGATCCGCTGGCTCGATCCGGCCCGCTTTGAACGCCTCGTGCAGTACGAGCAGCAGTTTGGCTGCACGATCAAGCGCACCGTGTCGCTGGAGCAGATCGCCGAGCAGGGCAGGCCGTATGCCGCCGCCCTGGCAGCGCCCGAGCTGGCCCGCGCGTGCCTCTCGGCGCGTCCGATCCCGACTGTCTTCACACCAGCCTGGGAGACCCCGGCCGGAGCGTTCGGGCAGGGCGGGGGGCCAACCTGAAAAAAAGAAGAAAAAACAGAAGGTTGAAAAAGAAGAAGAGGGGAGGGGGGCAGCACAGGCCAGCCCGCCCTGCAAGAGGTGGGTCCGTCCGTGTCCTCGCTGCGCTGCGGGCCGGGCGGTCCCGACGCTGTGCGTCGCTCTGGCAGGCCGCACTGTCCTGCGCTCGCCGGAGAGGGTCAGGAAAGGAAATAAAGACAATGTCAGACACCCTCGAACGCCCCGCACAGGCGCACGCCTTCGATCTGAAACAGGCCCACGAAGAGGGCTGGACGATCCTCGAAGGCTGCGGACCCGACAATGACGAGACGCATCTGGTGGGTCTGCATTGCAGCGATCCTCAGGCCTGGTGGCGCGTGGCGAGGCAGGCAGGCGAGGGGTCGGCCTACCACCGTGAGGCGCTGTCCCGCCTGTCCGAGAACGAGCGCGAGCAGATCCGCCTGCGCTTTGGTCCCCTCTGATCCCGCGCTGATCCGGGAGGCCTGACGCCTCTCTCCCCGAACTGATCCTGTTTTCCGGCCCCCCGGTCTGCCCCCGTGCAGCACCGGGCGCTGCCGCTTGTCCGGAGTTTTCCCATGTCCATGTCCCAACTGAGCTTTTTCGATACCTCAGCACTCGGCGGCAGCCAGTCCAATCTCTACTGGGGTGATCTTCCCGGAGACCGCGCCCTTGAGGAAGCCGCCGCTGCGGTTCGACAGGCGACACAGGCCCCGGCTCCGATCCCCGCCGTCCTGCCGAAAGTGGATTTCGTCCTGAGCGGAACGCGTGGCCTCGCCCAGGGCTGGAAAGAGCGCGCCCGCGACAATCTGGCAACGATCCGCCTTCTGGCCACACTGGAAGCGGAAGACCGCAACGCCAGCGCGGAAGAGCAGGCCGTGCTCGCCCGTTTCACAGGGTTCGGGGCCGGAGAGCTGGCCAACAGCCTGTTCCCGCGTGCCGGAGAGACCTTCCGTGCCGGTTGGGAAGAGATCGGCAGCCAGCTTGAAGCCCTGACCAGCCAGCAGGAGCGAGCGGGTCTGGCACGGGCCACGCAGTACGCCCACTACACGCACGAACTGATCGTTCATGCGATGTGGGATCTGGTGGCCCAGATGGGGTTCCGGGGCGGCCGTGCGCTGGAACCGGGCTGTGGCACCGGGCTTTTCATGGCAAGCGTGCCCCCGAAGCTGGCCCCGAAAACCGCTTGGACGGCGATCGAGAACGACCCGCTGACGGCCCGCATCACGCGCAAGCTGTTTCCGAACCAGTGGGTCCGCGCTGAAGATTTTACGACAGCCAAGCTGGCGGAACGCTACGATCTGGTGATCGGCAACCCGCCGTTCAGCAACCGCACGGTCCGGGGCACGGACGAGCTGGGACGCCTTGGCCTGTCCCTGCATGATTATTTCATCGCCCGGTCCATCTCCCGTCTGCGTCCCGGAGCTGTGGCGATGTTCGTGACGTCGCGGTGGACGATGGACAAGTCCGATGCCGGCGCGCGGCGCACGATCTTCGAGACCGCCGATTTCGTGGGTGCGCACGGCTGCCAGCCGGGGCCATGCGCGACGATGCCGGAACGGATGTCGTGGTGGACGTGCTCGTGTTCCGCCGTCGCGCACCGGGAGAGGATGCGGGCGATGCGACATGGCTGGACGTGGCGGCGCTGGAGGACACCGATCAGGGCGAAGGCCCGCTGTGGATCAACCGCTATTTCGCGGAGAACGGCCAGCAGGTTCTCGGTCGGCACGACTGGACGAGCGGTCAGTTCGGTCCGGAATACACCTGCAAGGCCAACCCGCTCCAGATGCTGGACGAGGCCCTGCCGCTCGCCCTCGGCCGTCTCTCTTCGCTGGCCCGCTTTCCGACCCCGCAGACGCTCGATGTTGCGACGGTGCAGGACAATCATGCCGCCGAGGTCGGAACGGCCGCAGACGGTGCCCTGCTGAAAGAGGGCAGTTATCTGCTGCACAAAGGCGTGCTGCACCAGATCATCGACGGCGAAACCGTGCTGGTGAAGGTAAAAAAAGGCGAGCAGAAGGAAGGGATTTTCCAAAAGCACGCGGCCATCATCAAGGGTCTGATTCCGGTAAGGGACGCGGCCCGTCTGGTGCTGCGCGCCCAGGTGGAGAACCTGCCCTACAGCACCCATCAGGCTGATCTCAAGCGCGCGTATCAGGCGTTCAGCCGTCAGTTCGGGCCGATCAACCTGACGAACACCACGACACGGGTGGATGAAGAGACGGGAGAGGAGAAATCCACACAGCGCCGCCCGAACCTTCAGCCGTTCTACGACGATCCGGATGTGTGGCTGGTCAGCTCGATCGAGGAGTATGACGAGAAGAGCCAGACCGGCCGTCCGGGACCGATCTTCAGTGAGCGCGTCATTCAGGCCCCGTCCGAGCCTGAGGTTCACGGCGCCCATGATGCGCTGGCGGTCTCCCTGCATGAGACGGGTGGCGTGGATGTCGAGCGCATGGCGGAGCTTCTGGGCCGCTCCGGTGATGAGGTGCTCGCCGAACTCGGATCCTCGGTCTATCTCGACCCGATCCGCAGCACAGGCGGCCGTGAGGTCTGGGTGACGGCAGACGAAGCCCTGTCAGGCGCGGTCCGCACCAAGCTGGCGCAGGCCCGGGAGGCTGCCGAGCGCGACCGACGCTATCTGCGCAATGTCGCCGCCCTTGAAGAGGTGCAGCCCGAAGACCTGCGCCCGTCCGACATTACGGCCCGTCTGGGAGCCCCATGTATCCCGGTGCCGGATGTTGAGGCCTTTGTTGCAGAGGTCATGGGGGTTCGCACGACCATTCACCACACGCTGGAGGTGGCGACCTGGAGCGTGGACAAGAGCGGCTTTTCCGGCAAGGCCGAGGCCACCTCGGTCTGGGGAACACAGCGCCGTCATGCCGGGGATCTGCTGGACGATGCGCTCAATCAGGCCAGCCCGAAAATCTGGGACACCTGGCGCGATGTGAACGGCGAACACCGTGAACTGAATACGAAGGAGACCGAGGCGGCCAAGGAGAAGCTGGCCGCAATCAAGACCGCGTTTGAGACGTGGGTCTGGCAGGACACCGACCGCGCCGAGCGTCTGGTGCGGCTGTATAACGATGCGTTCAACAACCTTGTCCCGCGCACGTTCGACGGCTCCCACTTGAAACTGCCGGGAGCCAGTACGGCGATCAGCCTGCGCGACCATCAGAAGCGGGTGATCTGGCGGATCATCGCCAAGGGCAGCACGTACATGGCTCACGCGGTGGGGTCGGGAAAAACCTTCTCGATGTGCGCGGCCGTGATGGAGCAAAAGCGCCTCGGCCTGATTTCCAAGGGTATGATCGTGGTGCCCGGACATTGCCTTGCGCAGATGGCGCGTGAGTTAATGATGCTCTACCCGAACGCCCAGATCCTCGTGGCCGACGAGACCAACTTCGTGAAGGACAAGCGCCAGCGGTTCCTGGCCCGGGCCGCCACGGGGAACTGGGATGCGATCGTCATCACCCATGATGCTTTCAAGTTCGTGCCGGTCGAGAACGCGTTCGAGCAGGAAATGGTCGAGGACCAGATTGCCTCCTACGAAAGCCTTCTGGAGAATGTGAGCCGCGATGACCGTCTGTCGCGCAAGCGCATCGAGCGCCTGAAGGAAGGGATGGAAGCCAAGCTGAAAGCCCTGTCCAGCCGCAAGGACGATCTCGTGCATCTCGGTGAAATCGGGATTGACCAGATCCTCGTGGATGAGGCGCAGCAGTTCCGCAAACTGTCTTTCGGCACGAACCAGTCCGATCTGAAGGGGATCGACCCGAACGGCAGCCAGCGCGCCTGGGATCTGTTCGTCAAAACGCGCTACCTCGCCAGGCGCAATCCAGAGCGCGTGCTGGTGATGGCGTCAGGCTCGCCGATCACCAACACCCTGGGTGAGATGTTCTCGATCCAGCGCTTCATGGATCTGCCAGCCCTCGTCGAGCGTGGCCTGCACGAGTTCGACGCCTGGGCTGCAAGTTTTGGCGAGACCCGCACGGAACTGGAGCTTCAGCCGAGCGGTCTTTACAAGCCGGTCACGCGCTTCTCGGAGTTCGTGAATGTCGCGGATCTGATGGCGATGTATCGCGACTTTGCCGACGTCGTGCAGCAGGACGACCTGCGACGCTACGTCAAACTGCCCGAGATTGCGGGTGGCAGGCGTGAGATCGTCGTGGCCGATAGCGGGGACGCCTTCCGCGAGTATCAGAAGACGCTCGCCGAGCGGATCAAGAAAATTGAAGAGCGCACGGGCAAGCCCCAGAAGGGCGACGACATCCTGCTGTCCGTCATCACCGATGCCCGGCACGCGGCGATCGACCTGCGTTTCGTGCGGAACTGGGCGGCGAATGACAACAGCAACAAGCTGAACGTCATGATCCGCAGGGTCTTCGGGATCTGGCAGAACACGTCAGCCAATCGCTACACCGACCCCGAGACGGGGCGGGAATACGAACTGCCCGGTGCCACGCAGATGATCTTCTCGGATCTGGGAACGGAATCCGCGCTGGAGACACGCGGCTTCTCGGCCTATCGCTGGATCCGCGACGAGCTGATCCGCATGGGCGTGCCGCGCGACGAGATCGCCTTCATGCAGCACTACAAGAAGAGCACGGCCAAGCAGGCGCTCTTCCGCGACATGAACTCCGGGCGCAAGCGCATCCTGATCGGATCGTCCGCCACCATGGGAACGGGCGTGAACGCGCAAGCCCGCCTGATTGCCCTGCATCATCTCGATGTGCCCTGGCTGGTCTCGGACATCATCCAGCGCGAGGGCCGGATCGAACGGCAGGGCAATCAGAACCCGGTTATCCAGCTTTACGCCTACGCCCTGAAAGGGTCGGTGGATGCGACGAACTGGCAGATGCTGGAGCGCAAGCAGAAGTTCATCTGCCTTGCGATGTCAGGAGACCGGACGATCCGCCGTCTGGAGGATGTGGGAGCAGAAGCCAACCAGTTCGCCATGGCCAAGGCCCTTGCGTCGGGAGACGAACGCCTGATGCAGAAGGCCGGACTGGAGGCCGAACTGGCCCGCCTGGAGCGCTTGCAGGCCGCGCATCACGACGATCAGTATAATGTCCGCCGTGCCATCGACCGTGCCGAGCGCGACCGTGAGACGGCGCAGGCCGTGATCCCGCGTCTTCAGAACGACATCGCACGGCGCGAGCCGACACGCGGTGAAGCGTTCGGTCTGGTACGTAAGGACCGGGAGATGACCGAGCGTGAGAAGGCGGGTCAGTGGCTTCCCGCGCAGGCCCGTCTCGCCGCGAAGTCCGGGGAGAAAGGCAAGTGGACGCTCGGCACGATCGGCGGTTTCGAGATACTGTGCGAGACCTGGCGCACCCGCTTTGACGGCGAGGAGACGTGGGACGCGACACTCGGTCTTGTGCTGGACGGGCGGATCCTCGGCATGGATTTTGACCGCGAAACAAGCCCGGTCGGGCTGGTCAGCCGCATCGAGAACGCGCTGTTGCGGTTCGAGGCGGAACTGGCGGATGCGCGCCGTCAGGTGGAGGAAGCCGAGCGCAAGCTCCCCGGCTACCGCGCCCGCGTGGGTCTCGCGTTTCCGGAGGCGGCGCTGTTGCAGGAGAAGCGCGAGGCTATGGCGGCCCTTGAAGCAGATCTGGCAGCCGATACGGAGCGCCGCGGGGAGGCGGATAAGGCTGAAGCAAAGGCCGCGCTCGTTCCTGAAGCAGCGTGAAAAGGAGGGAGATAGTCAGCTATGGGGGGCAAGCGGACTGTCCGCTACCTAGATAAAAAAACAGGTTAACGATCGTGACCTGCTCGCCTTTTTTGATTGCGGCGTATTAGGTGTGACAAGAGTGCACAATGCCTTCAAAGGAATTTTTATTTGTTCTCGCTGAAAAGTCCTCAAGCCGATTCAATTCGTGCGCAATATTCCACACGCATAGCATTTCTTATTGCAGGCTTCGCAGGAGCCGCGTGGGCACCGATTATTCCTTATGTAAAATTTCGATGTGGTCTGAGTGATGCCCATCTAGGACTTTTACTGCTGTGCCTTGGTGCAGGCTCGATCGTATCCATGCCGACAGCTGGAAGTCTGTCGGGTCGCTACGGTTGTCGTGGGATCATTGCCATTGCAACCCTCGCTATCTGTGCTGCTCTTCCAGTTCTGGCCTCTTCTGCTTCGATACCTCTTTTGGCGACTGCACTGGTCGTGTTTGGAGCGGGCGTTGGAACCATTGATTGCGTCGTTAATATTCAGGCCGTCATTGTTGAGCGTGCATGCAAACGGACAATGATGTCCGGTTTTCATGGCCTTTTCAGTGTGGGAGGTCTGCTTGGAGCGGTAGCTGTCAGTAGCCTGCTCAGTCTTGGTTTCTCTCCAACCATCACGTCTGTATCTGTAGCAGCCTTGTTAGTTCTGAGCGCTATTCTTGCTCTGCCAGGCCTACTTACGGGGCGGACCAATTCGGAAGAAAGTGCTTCGTTTGTATTGCCCCATGGCGTCGTTTTCGCGATTGGCATGATGTGTTTCATTGTATTTCTGACTGAAGGTGCAGCCATAGATTGGAGTGCTGTTTTTCTTGCGACCGAACGCCATATTGATGTGCGGTACACAGGATTAGGGTATGTTGCATTTGCATGCACTATGACTTTGGGCCGACTGTCCGGAGATTATCTTGTAAATCGTGTTTCGGGGCGTTTCCTAGTTACAGGCGGCAGCTTATTAGCTGCGTTTGGAATGACCCTGATTACAGTCGTACCTATATGGCAGCTCACTTTATTTGGTTATGCCCTCGTAGGAGCAGGATGTGCCAATGTTGTTCCGATCCTTTATTCGGCAGTGGGACGACAGCGTTATATGCCCGAACACCTTGCTGTCTCTGCCATCACAACCCTTGGATACTCAGGAATTCTGGCCGGTCCTGCCGCTCTCGGGTTTATCGCTCAGATCACTGATCTGTCACTTGCACTTGCCATTGTGGGAGGTCTTTTGGCTGTCGTTTCTGTTATGGGAATGCTGATCCCTCCGATACTGCTGCAAAACAGGTCGTCTTAGTTCTCCGCCCGAAATCTAAATGATCCAGTCCGATCTTTATGACGATATATCTCATTGCAAAAGTTTAGGTTGAGATCACCAGGCGTAAATTTGGCCATTTTTGATTGTCAGATCATCGTCGTAAGAGAGGCGTTCCCTTGCCAGTCTTGACCGGTCTGCACCGGAACGGCGTCTCCGGGGTCTTGGTGGACCATCCATATCCAATCTTGCAATGTCTGCTTTGCAAACAGAAGCACAGAGATTTTATACGCCCGGTATGTAGGCGTAAGCGGTCACTTTACGGATAGCGAGAAATGCGTCGTGCCGTAGGCAGAAGGTCCCGGAATTGTGTCAGTACAGGACGCATGAACGCGTCACTGAACTGACCAATGGATGAATTTTGCTGCAAGTAGTATGAGCTGGCAGTTGGATCCAGATTGTACTCGTCGAGTACAATCCACTGACGCAACGCCTGGTCAAGGCCGGCACGCTTCTTTTCGGTGGTCGGCACTTCAACCGCGATACGGGTTGCAGATGGCTGTTTTGTCGTCAGGGGCAGCAGCAGGACATACTGACGATCATCACGACCTATAAAGACTGCGGCCACGGCCGTTGGACGATCCTTGCGTCCTTCTGTTTCGCCATTCCCGCTCTGCCAGTGCCAGAGATAAGGATACCGCAGCACCATGCCGGGCCGGAAAGTCTGGCTCATGGTTCTGTGCGGGTTTCCAGCAGGTACCCGTCAATCGCATTTGCTACGTCGTGAGCCAGATCCTGAGGCATTTCCGTAGTGGCACCGACAGTACGCTCTGGCGCGCTTCCTACCAATGCCTCGTATTGTTCGACACTCAGCATGACCAACCGTGGTTTGCCGCGCTGATTGATTGAAATTGGCCCTTGCAGGGCGCTGGCGATGATGTCTCCGGATTTGCGGGACAGATCGCTTGTCGAGAATGTGCGCATTGCGTTCTCCTTTATTTGCGTAAAATACAGCATTTGCAGATTTGACGCAATTTATGAAGAAAATGCACAGGAAAGATGAAAAAAGAGGGAAGGCGGGGCTGTCACGAACCAGCCAGCCGCGCAAGGCTCTGGCCGGGCGCGCTTCGCGCGGCCTTGCGCGGCTGGCTGGCCCGTGACGCGGGAGGGACATCTGAAAAATTATAGAAAGAGCGTCCCATGGCCGAGCTTCGCCGCGTCGATCCGAAAACCCTTGTGCCCAATCCGAACAATCCGCGCTCTTCCATCGGAAGCCTTGAGGAACTGCGCAAACCCGCCCTGAACATTCGGGCGATCGGCATCCTCCATCCCCCTGCCGTCCGGGAACTGGAAGACGGACGCCTGATGATCGTGGCCGGGCACCGTCGGACGGAAGGAGCCATCTACGCAGGCGTTCCTCTGATCGACGTTTATGTCGGAGACCAGAGCGAAGACCTCGATGCCCTGGCTGCCGTCAGCGAGAACTTCGTTCGTCTGGACATGACGGAGCCGGAACAGTGGAACAGCGTCACCCGCCTGCGTGAGCAGCTTGGCTATACAGACCCGCAGGTCTGTGCAGCGCTCATGGTCACGCCGAGCTATCTCAAGCGTCTCAGTCTGCTGGCGAAGCTGCACCCGCCTATTCTGGATGCCATCGCCCTCGGCCGAGGCCCTGACGAGCGGCAGCGCAAAATTATCGCGCAGGCCTCACTGGACGAGCAGCGTAACGCATGGGCGGAAATGTTTTCCGAAAGCGTCGGAGACGACGAGGATCCGGCCGAGTACCGCGTGAAGGCCGAAGATCCGCAAGACACCGTGGCCTGGGGCGCGCTGGCCCGGAACCTCGAACAGAAGGAATGGTACGCCCGCGATGCCCGGTTCGGCGACGAGCTGGCCCGCAAGCACAACATTGTCTGGATGGAGGATCTGTTTGCCGAAGCCAACACAGACAGCCGCTATACGCTCGATGCCACGGCTTACGCCGCAGCACAGCAGGACTGGCTGGACAATGAGTGGCCCGAAACCTCCATTGTCCTGACGTCGGACGAATACGGATACGTCCGCGCGCCCGAGGGCTTCATCACCATGGGCACCTGGATGGCGACACAGGAGGGGGAGGTCATGGGGTACGGCCTCAATCCCCGTACCCTGAAGATCGTGGAAGAACGCTGCCGTCCTTACAGCGCAGCAAAGCTGGACCACACGGGCGGGTCTTCCACTCCCGAGGCCCCCAAGGAACGACCGGACGTCTCCGGGACCGGCCACAAGATGATCGGCGAGATCCGCACCGTCGCTTTGCGCGAAGCCCTCGGCCAGGTGTCCGAGACAGCCGACCCATGGGATCTGATCGCAGCCCTTTTGCTGGCGCTGGAAGCCGAGAATGTCCGTGTGCATGGCGATGCCAGCGGAAACAACTGGTCAGAACCAACCGCGCGCACGCTCGCGATGGCTGACCTCTTTCCCGAAGGCAGTCTTGTCCGTGACGAAAAGCTGATCCGCCGCCATGCTGTCACCGTTCTGCAAAGCATCCTGAACTGCGACGTGTCGATGCACAGCGGCAGCGGTCTGCCCGCGCAGCTCGTGGGCGTTCTGTTCGGGGCCGACCAGAAGATGCCGAGCATGGCCTTTGAGGCGTTCCTCAAATGCTACAGCAAGCCCGGCATTACCAGGGCCGTGCAGGCCGAAGGCCTTGCCCCGCAGAATACGGGCAAAGAGATGCGTGCGGCCCTGATGAACCATGTCGGGGAAGGCCACTGGTTGCCCGAGGTCGCATCGTTTGCGCAGGCGCAGGACGTCTGGACGCAAAAGCAGAAGAAAAAACAGGAGAAGATCCGGGAGCTGGAAAGCGTGATGGACGATGAGGATCTGGACGAGATGCCTGAAGATGATTTCGAGGAAGCAGCCGATGATGAGGTTGACCGTTCGAGCGGCCCTGTCGTGTCGGCGACGGAGCCTGATTCGGAAGAGACCTTCTCTCTGCAAGCGCCCGAGTGCGAGCCCGAGCAGACGGAGCACAATGAGGCCATGTAGTTCATGCGTGATCACCTCGAAATCGTGGTCGTGGCCTGAAGCAGGGAGAGGAAAAAGAAGAGGAAAGGAGGGGAGGGGCGCTGCCATCGCGCTCCGTCCGGGTCAAAAGGTGGCTCCTCACCGGCTTCGCCGCCTCCGGTGCCGGCGCACGCGCCGCTTTTGACCCGGCCGTCCCGCGCTGACGCTGGAGAAGACATCACGAAAATCCAAAGGAAAAGGATCAGACGATGTTCGTCCCCTCTCTCGTTCCCGTTCAGGTCGGCACCCGCGTTTACACCCATCTCTACAGCCGGGGAGCCGGGATCGTCATGGCCGTTCATGGCAAGGAAAGCCCGACCACCGTCCGGTCCCTGTCGCGTGGCGGGGCCATCGTGTCGGGCGGGAGTGCTTCCTATGACATCGTCTTTGCCTGTGGCTCGATCTCCCGTCGTCTGCCCGAGGCCATTCTGCGCGGTGTCCAGTGGCGGATCGAAGCCGACAAGGGACTGGCCAGTCCCGAGGAGATTGCCTTTCTCTGCACTCATGCCGCAGAGGTGGAGGCTGAGAAGGTCGCGGCTGAGGCGCGCGCCAAAGCGGAACATGCCGCTGAGGTCGAAGCACTCCGCGTCAATCCGGACTATGCCCATCTGGAGCAGGGCGACGACAGCAGCGGCACGCTGGCCGCCAAAAACATCCGTCGGATGCTGAAGAAGGCTTTCCCGAAGGTCAAGTTCTCCGTCCGCAAACGCGACTACGGCAGTGTGACCGTGCAGACCGATGAGGATCTGGACGAGACGGCGACCGAAACCCTCCAGGCCATCACCTCGCGGTTCAAGTCCGGATATTACGACTGGCAGTCCGACTGCCACCTGACGAGTAACAGCCCCTGGCAGGACGTGTTCGGCAGCTCCGAATTTGTGAGCGACTGAGCCTCTCTTTTTTCGTCCGCCCTTCAAGGCCGCCCGTTCCGGGGCGGCCTTTTCCATTTCTGGAGCCCGACATGCCTGTTTTTATTGTGACGCTCCGCGAGCGCCAGCTTCTCTCCGACCGCGTCAACTTTCAGGTCGAGGCAGAGACCGCCGAGGCAGCCGGTCAGCTCGTTCTGGACGCGACGGCCGACGAGGCGAACGAGAGCGGGCTGCGCCCGGTTCACCTGCCGGACGGTCAGAAGGCCGTTCTCGAACCTGACGACGTGGACGGAAACGAAGTCTCGGTGTCCGTTCGCCCGGTCGATCAGCCGGACGCTGTGGCCACGCAGCTCGGTGCGTGCTGGCACCTAGATCTCACCGCCCCTGAAGCGCGGCGCCTTCTGCCCGTCCTGACCGGAGCGATTGTGGACGAGGACGATCCCGTTACGCGCGCGCTCTGTGCCCGTCTGGCGCGGCAGGTCGCCAATCTCGCGCAGTAGGACATCAGGAAAGGGAAAAGGGGGAAGGGGAAAAAGGAGAGGGCAGGCACCACACCGGAGCCTGTCTGGCAAAGGGTGGGTCGGCCGTGTCCTCGCTGCGCTGCGGGTCGTCCGATCCCGCTGCGTTGCAGCGCCTTTGCCAGCCAGTCCCCGCTGCGGTCGCCGGAAAGGGTCATGGAAGAAAAAAGGAGAATGACATGGCCGACATTTCCGATCTGCGTCCCCGCAACCGCACAGAATGGCTCGAAGTCGCGGGCTTCGTAGGAGGTGCAGCGCTGTTTGCAGCCTTCATCGTTCTGGTGGTGGTGCTTCCCGCCTTTCTCTGACCGATCCGAGATCAGCCGCACTCACGGGCGGCCCTGTCCTGTGTGGAGATCACCATGCCGACATACACCCTGGCCGCCATCCCTGCGGCCTCTCACGGGAGCCTCATCTCCTGTTCATCCCCCTACCGCTACAGACAGAAACGGATCGAGGCGGCTGACCTTGCAGGGATCCGGGCGGCAGTAGCCGAATACGGTGCACGCCTGCACGACGACTACCCGGACGCCTCCTTTCTCGTGTCTGTGACACCCGAGCGTGGGAGCGAGCATCCCGAGGGCTTCTGCGACGCCCGCTGGAAAGGGTCTCTGGGCACCGAACACTGGATCAGGGTGATTCCTGAAGAGACGCCGTTCAAAGCCTACCTCACTCAGGTCGAGGCGATGCTCGCCCATGAGGTGCGCTCATGAACGGGCCGGAGCCAGCGTCCATCGCGTGTCCCGCGCTACGACGGCCACCGATCCAGCCTCAGGGCCTCACTGCGACGCAGTTCAGTGACGCGGCCGAGAAGGCGAAAATCGGGAACGCGCTTCTGTCCTTCATCGCACGCGGATTTCCGCAGAGTGCGTGGAACCGCACGCTTTACAACCGCCTGAGCCAGATGTTCGGGCATATCGCCCATTACGACATCCACGGCTTCTGGGGGGCGCAGTTCTCTACGACACAGGCGCGTCTGGGCTTCCTGCGCGGCATCGTCCTGTACGGCTGTTATGGCGATCCGGCCTGGACCTGGTCGGACGTCGAGCGCGACATCCGCAACCGCGTCATCGGCAGCGGCCTGATCGAGGCCTACACGCGCGCCCTTGCCGCCGAGCAGGAGGCGCGCGACCGAGCCGATCTGGCCCGCCTGGCACAGCGCTTCCGGATCGCCCTGCCATCCGAACACCAGCCTCTCCCTGCCGCGCCCGTGCAGGCCGAGCTTTTCTGACACGGGCCAGCGAAAAGGACAGAACAATGGTTCAGACCCTCAGCCTTGCCATCGTCATTGGCAACCTTGGTGCGGATCCGGAGATCCGCACAGGGCAGGACGGACACCGCGTGGCTCTCTTCCGTCTTGCGACGGACAGCCACCGTACCGACACGCACACCGGTCGCCGTGTCCCTCAGACCGTGTGGCACAGGATCGTCTGCCACAACGACTTTCTGACAGATCTTCTGGAGCGACGCGCCCGCAAGGGCCAGCTCGTATTCGTGCGCGGATCTTACGAAGCCCGCGCCCGCACGGATCACGGGCCGTCCGAACCAGAGATCGTGGTGAGTGCGCAGGACGGGGATGTGATGATCCTGACCGATCCGGGACGCTGACGTCCTCTTTCTTCGAAACACGCACGCAAACCGGCCCTGGAGCCGGTCTTTTTATACCCGCTTCCTGACAGAGGCGGGTTTCAGGAGGCTTTATGTTCTATTCGACGCCCGCTCCCCTCACAGTCCCTCGCAGTCAGGCGCGCGCCCTGAGTGTGCGCCTCATGGCAGAGGCCGTGTTCCTGGAAGACACGGATCAGTCCCTCATGCTGCCATCGCGCCTGACGGCCGGTTTCCGCCGCAAGGCCGCGACGCTGCGCCGCCGCTCGCAGGAGAAGCTCCTGGACAGCCTCGATCGTCCGGAAGCTGTGGCATGAGGACGGCGACGGTGGACCGCCGCGCGTATTCACGCCGTTTCTGGGACGGAAAAACGCGGTTCTCACAGGCCGTGAGACGCACACTGGCGGACCTGGAGCGACAGAAAGGGCAGACGAAGAAGGACGATGAGGAGAGGAAGGATGCGCGATCCCTGAAAAAAAGCTGAGGCCGAGCGCTTCAGTCGCAGATGGCGCGGGCAGACTGGTGACACTTCTTGAAGGATCCGTTCATGCCGAACCATCAGACGTTGCCGCTTCAACCACCCCTTGCGGGGTGGCACGGAGCTGTGTTCCGACCTCGCCGTCATGCGATCAGTGTGACAGTCACGGACCGAGGGTCTCAAGACAACCCTTCGGGCTCCAGACCGCGTCTTTCGTCAAAAGAGGGCCGCGTTCATCGCAGGACGTTGTCCCGCGCTGCCCGCAACCCGCTCTTGCCGATCCGCAGTCTTCCGGTCCTGACACCCTCGGCCCGCAACTGTCGTGTTCCTGGCAGGACGGGACGAGAAAAACGTCTCCACACATCTCCTTTCAGCGGCAACACCGGGGGCTGCGCTGCCCCCGAAACCCCCGCAGGACGAACAAGAAAAACTGGTTTTTGCCGCTCTGGACGCAAGAACTATTTCACTAAAACAAGTAAATATATTCCGCCCTATTCTGTTGTATTCATTGGATATTATGGCGGGAATTTACTATGCTTACCACAGATCGAAAGTAACGGACGTTCGGGAGGATATTCCGCCATGGCTTACCAGAACTCGCCCCAGCAGATGAACGACGAACTCCAGAAGTTTCGTGACGAGATCAGTTGCATCGTTGTTCTGGAGAAGGCCGGTTACAGGTTCGCCCGGTCCGAAAGTTCCGCCCGTCACATGCGCTTTCGTCGCCAGAAGGGCGAGAGCATCATCGTGACCCATGGCGGTAAAGGCTGGTGGGATCCGCACAATTCCTCTTCGATCGTCAAAGGCTCGGTCATCGACCTGGTCCGGTTCCTCAATCCGGGCATGTCCCTTGGCAATGCGCGCGTGGAACTCCGTGGAATGCTGGGCCTTGCGCCGAGCGGGGCCGAGTACGTGGCGGAACCCAAGGAGCGCAAGCCCGCGCGTGATCCGAAATATATGTGGAAGAACCGTCAGGCTCCCCGTCCCGGGTCGGCCGCCTGGATCTATCTGACCCGCGACCGGGCGTTGCCGGAGAGCATCCTTCATCTGGCCATCGAGCAGGGCCTCCTGCGTGAAGGCATGAAGGGCACGGCGTGGTTCGCTCATAGCAACAATGCCGGTGAGCTGACTGGCATGGAGATGCGCGGTCCGGACTATCGCGGCTTCTCCTCGGGCGGCGGTGGCAAGCTTCTCTTTCGGATGAGGACTGGCGAAAAAGGGGAAACGCCCGTTCGTCTGGTCATCGGTGAGTCTGCCATCGACGTGCTGTCCTATGCCGCCATGGACCCGTTCAATTTTGAACCCAGCCTGTATGTCTCATCAGGCGGCGGCATGAGTCCCGAGGCCCTGGAGGAGTTTCGTGCGCTTCTTGGCACCCTTGAGGCAGGCGGCCGCGTCATGATTGCCGTGGACTGCGATTCCCAGGGCGACCGTTACGAAGAGATCTATGCGCCCATGATCCGTGAGGCCGGGCTGAAACCCCTGCGGTACTCACCCAGTGCCCGGGACAAGGACTGGAACGCCGTCCTGCAGCGCCGCGCCCGTCAGGACGTGGCCGCATGAAACAGAGTAAATCCCGTCTGAGCTGGCAGGCCATCACCCTGATCCTGTGGCGGCAGGACGCAGAGGCCATGAAAGTCTGGAAGCGTGCCGGGGTGGGATCTTCTGCCCCTGAAGTCTTCTGTGAGGCGCAGATGCCCGAGGGTCTGGTGCAGGGTGTCGTGATCGGCGGTGATCGCCTGAATGACGCCTGGGACCGCGACGGCGAGCTGATCGTCTTCACCCGCAAATCCACGATCGTCCGTCTGAACGGACCTGAACTCTCAACGCTCACTTTGTCAGCCTGCCCCAAGGCTTTTGAGGACGTCATGATGTATAACGACACCCGATCCACGGCTCGCCAGCATATCGACCGGATGGTCCTCAAGAGCGGCCTGACCTTCAACATGCTGGGCCATGAAAAGGCCTCTGCGATCTGGATGGATCATGCGCGCCGCCTCGGTTGCACGGATCCTGAAGCGCCGGAGATGCCGGTCCCGCATCAGCTCGTGTGGCTGGGCAGCGGCCTGAACCGCGCCCTGGCCCTCGTCATTGCCGGACGGTGGGACGGCCCTCATGAGGGCTTCAATCTCTATCATCCGCTGACCCTCTTTACTGACAGCAGCAATGTCGTGGCCGTTGAGGATCCGGTGGCGTCTGAAGTCTATCCGGTTGAGCAGGTGCCCGCATGAGCGCTTATCCCCAATCCCTCGCGCCCGTACTGGATCCGCTGACCCCAGTGCAGCGTGAAGCCGCCATGGCGCTTGGCCGCGTGCTGGTGCTGGCCGGGGCCGGAACGGGAAAAACGAAGACGCTCACGGCTGGTGTGGCGTGCCGGATTCAGATGTATGGGATGCGCCCGTCACAGATCCTGTGCGTGACCTTTACCAACAAGGCTGCTCAGGAAATGCGCGAGCGCATCACGAGCGTCTTAGGCGAGGGACAGGCTCCGTTCTGGCTTGGCACCTTTCACGGCCTCGGCGCGCGGCAGCTCCGGGCAGAGCCTGAGGTGGCGCAGCTGCACCCTGGCTTTGACATCCGCGACGCAGACGATGCGACGGCGCTGATCCGTCGTCTCATGAAGGCCATGGACCCCGACACTGTGCCCGAACCGGACACAGGCAAGAAGTGTGACGTCCGGCAGGTCAAAAAGATGGGCGAGCGGATCGGGCATCTGAAGGAGAACCTTGTGACACCTGAGGCCGCACCGGCCTGGGTACGCGGGCTGATCGAGCGTCGCCGTGCGGCGCGTCAGATGGTCGATGTCGAAGGTTGGGAGTTTGCGGTCCGGCTCTACCAGATCTATCAGGCGACCCTGCGCGAGCAGAATGCCGCTGACTTTTCGGACCTGCTGATGTGGCCAACGCTTGCGCTGATGAATGACCGATCCTATCGTGACAGGTGGTCGCAGCGCTTCACATCCGTGATGGCCGATGAGTTTCAGGACGTGAACCGTGCGCAGATGCTGTGGCTCACCTATATGTCTGAATACTCACGAGAACTCTTTGCCGTGGGCGATGATTCGCAATCAATATATTCTTGGCGTGGGGCCAAAATTGGCTTCATCCGGAACTTCGTTCGGGAGTTTGACGGGGCCAGACTTTTCAAGCTCGAAGAGAACTTCCGCTCGACGCATCATATCCTCCAGGCTGCCAACGCCATCATCGCGCGAGACCCGGGCCGGATCCCGAAGACGCTGTTTACCCAGAAGGGCGACGGTCAGAAGATTGAGGTGCTCTCCTACGATTATGCGTCAGATGAGGCCGACGCGATTGCAGCCGAGATGGGACGTCGTGCGGCAGAAGGTGTCGCCTGGCATGACATGGCGATGATCTACCGGATCAACCGTCTGTCCCGTTCTCTGGAAGAAGCGCTGCTCAAGGCGCGTATCCCCTACGAGATCATCGGCGATGTCGGCTTCTATCATCGCGCCGTGGTGAAGGACGCGCTCGCTTTCCTGATGCTGGCGGCCTGTCCGGACAGTCGCCAGTCCGATGAGGCGTTCCGGCGCGTGGCCAATGTGCCCAGGCGAGGCCTTGGCGCCAAGGCGCTTGGCCAGATCGAACAGGAAGCGCAGGATCGCGGCCTCAGCCTGTGTGCGGCCGTCACCACGGCAACGCTTCCCGCCAAGGTGCGTGACAGCCTGCTTGCCTTCCGAGAGACGGTCTCCCGGATCGGGCAGATCCCGGACATGCGGCTCTGTGATCGCCTCGATACGCTCCTGAAAGAGACGGGCTACTACACGATGTGGAGGGAGGCCGCGTCCGAAGAGGGGGAGACGGCCTTGCAGAACCTGTCCGAGCTGGTCGGGCTGGCCGAGGGCTTTACCCGGCTTCAGGATCTTCTGGAGCACGCAGCCCTTGCCACGGCCTCACCGAATGAGCGCGGACTCGACCGGGTGCAGCTCATGACCATGCACCGGGCCAAGGGTCTGGAG
>Ga0157360_1000326_pt1 | contig 18990 bp, 14 predicted proteins | sample AttlaeALBM1_FD_111483 | JGI IMG/M metagenome (GOLD analysis project Ga0157360, IMG submission 111483) | Fungus gardens microbial communities from leaf cutter ant in Ribeirão Preto, State of São Paulo, Brazil - Atta laevigata ALBM1 | ecosystem: Host-associated > Fungi > Mycelium > Unclassified ... | reverse complement strand
TTGCCGTTTCAATAACCACGGTAGACGGAGTGACATACCGACCATGGTTTGAATGTGCATCTTTAACATGGCTGGATATTCAGCTACGCCTATGTCGTTTTCGGAGGCTTTCACGGGAGCGATAACGTAGGGAGCCATCGGAAGGCCTTTCCAACTCCAACGAATCAAGAGTTCAATATCAAATTCATACCCGCGCCCACAAGGAAAGTGCGTTAAAAGAGCATTAACGGTGCGCGTCGGGTAGAGTCGCAGCCCTTTTTGAATATAACGCATCGCAGGGGAAAAAGCGGTAGAGGCCGTTAGGCGATGTCCTAGCGTAATATCTTTACTATCATTGTAGGGGTTCGCCGAGTAATAAAGCACCTCCGGCGACTGTGCACCGAGCTCAAGTAATCCCTGGATATCATCTTCGGCATATTGGGTGTCAATCTCGTGCAGCAATACATGGCTGTATCCGAGGCGTTGCGCCTCATCCAACCCTGTGCGCGTTGCAGTCCCTTTCCCGGTTTTCTGAAGTAGGCGCACCAACTCTACTTCGTACTGATTGACAATTTTTTCCAATGACGCCAAATGCTCTGTATCGCTCCCATCATCCATGACCAATAAAGGAAGATTCAGCGGTGCGAGATTTTTCAGTAAATCGGGTAACCATGCTTCCTGGTTACGATTCACTAAAAGTACGCATGCCTGAATGCCTGTATTTTTCATTGTTGCTGTCATGTCATGGTTTTCTGAGATAGGCCAATAATATTCTCATTGTATCCATGATGGACGTGTTCGGCGAGTCATGTGCCCATTTTCGATCAAGGAATTCACTTGAGAACGCATTAGACTCATTGTGAATGAGATGGCTTCATCGATATATCAACGTGTGTGATTATTGAGTTCATCGGGAAAAGATGACGTGTAGGAAGGATAAAAGGGTAGCAAGAGCGCTAAGCAGGAAAAGCACAAAGCAAGAACAGTACAAAGCAAGCAGAGCTTAGGAGAAGGGTGGGGATATAGGCCCCCTCTGACATAACAAGAAATGGCACATGAAAAGAGGGCCAAGGCGCTACCCCGGGAAGCTAGCGCCTTGGCTCCTTTTTAGAACGCTAAACGCTATTTGCCCAATTTACGTAGAGGAACGTCGGACATCAGATTTTTCTCTATGTGCTCCAATGATACCCCTTTGGTTTCCGGCACGAAATAAACTGTGAAAAAGATAAAGACGATATTGAGAATGGCGATCATCAGGAACGTATTTGGTCCCCCCATCACATTGAGCAGTGACAGGAAGAAGGCGGCGATAATCATGTTGGCCACCCAGTTTGCCACGGTGGAGCAGGCAATCCCGAAATCGCGGCCTTTAAGTGGTTGAATTTCAGCACAGAGAGTCCAGATCAACGGACCAGCAGACATCGCAAAGCCGGCAATAAACAGCATCAGTGCTGTCATGGCAGAATATTGAAGGAACGGCGTATCGGGCCCAATGTGCATGATAAAGCTAACCACACCCATCCCGATGGCCATGATCAGAAAACCGGCATAGAGCATGGGTTTGCGCCCAAGGCGATCCACAAAGCCGATTGCCACAATCGTCGCCAGCATATTGACCAGGCCAACCAGTACCGTACTCCATAATTGCGCAGAGGTATCATGGAAACCAGAGAGTTCAAAGATACGTGGTGCGTAGAACATCATGACGTTAATTCCCGTCAACTGCTGAACGACTTGCAGCACAATGCCCAGCGTAACAGAGCGGCGGAAGTTACGATTACTGAAGAAAAGTCCCCACGATTGTTTGTTGTCCTCATCCTTGACTGCCGAAGTGATCTCTTTCATTTCATGATCAACTTCACCACGACTGGCCCGGAGTTTCGAAAGAACGGTACGGGCCTCTTCGAAACGGTCCCGTGAGGCCAGCCAACGAGGGCTGTTGGGGATCATGATGACGCCGACGAAAAGAACTGCAGCCGGAATCATCAGAATACCAAACATCCAGCGCCAGCTATTGATATAGCTGAAGGCCAGGTCAGACGCGAATGCGGCTAAAATACCTGTCGTAACCATGAGCTGGTAACATGAAATAGTCATGCCACGAATTCGTTCCGGTGTGATTTCAGACAGGTAAAGGGGGGCGGTAAATGAGGCAATACCTACCGCTAGCCCCAGCAAAATACGTGCGATAATCAGTACGTCGGTGCTGAAGCTAAGCACCGCTATCAATGCCCCTAAAAAGAACAGCACTGAGGCTGCAATCAGTGCCAGTTTTCGGCCCAATACCCGTGATATCCAGCCAGAGCCCAATGCACCAATGGCGGCACCAAACATCATCGAGCTGACGATCCACTCCTCTGTACCCTGCGTAATATGAAACTCATTTCTGATCAGCGGTAGGGCGCCTGAGATAACCCCGGTATCCATTCCGAAGAGCAGACCAGCAACAGCTGCCAACGCAGTCGTCACCCACACCATGGGGACAATGTCGGCATTAGAATATTCCTGCGCTGGCTCCCTGTTCTCGGAGCTGGAGCGTGGGCCAATAGGTGATACAGCCATCAGTTTACTCCTTGTATTCCATATACAAGCGATTATCAAAGCCCGTTATGTGCTGTAGTGAATGTTCCGTGTATGAGGTTGTTCACGGTATTTCCAGTGTCACCCAACATCCGGGCATAAAATTACCGGCTTTCAATACACTGTTTCAATTGTGTTCAACCTGTGCAGATTACCCCTTTTTTAGGCGTTATTGAGAGGTTAACGACTAAAGTTTTAAGGTTGATATCTGCGGGAAGTCCCTGAATCCAAACGGCAAAGTATGCATGATAGCAAAAAAGAGGTATGGGTGAGGGTCGCTTGAAAGGTGGAAACAGACTGAATGTTGGAAAAAACCTGTGTGATGCATTGGACATGCTCTGTGAGGCAAAGGGCGGCAACATCAACATTACGTGGCCGCCCGCACGCTTATTCCAGTTCGTCTTCCGGATACATGTTGGGAGGGTATTTTGTGGGTTTGACGCTGTCCTTGATCTTTTTCAGATGCGGTAGGAAATCTTCACCCCGTCTGAGGGTAATGCCCGTGGCAAGAATATCGATAAGTGCCAGGTGGACAATTCGAGACGTCATTGGCATGTACAGTTCTGTGTCTTCCGATGATTCCACGCCCAGCACTTCCGTGCATTCTTCCGCCAGGGGGGAATCTGCTTCGGTGATGCCAATCACTGTGGCACCATTATTACGTGCAATGGCACTGATCTCGACCAGTTCACGTGTGCGGCCTGTGTGGGATATGACGACAACAACATCGCCGGTTCCCATGGCGGCCGCCGACATACGCTGCATCAACATGTCTTCATAAGCCAGTACAGGCATATTGAAACGGAAAAACTTGTGCTGAGCATCAATGATGACCGGAGCTGAGGCGCCCATACCAAAGAAGTAAAGCTGCCTTGCTTGCGAGAGATAATCGACCACACGCTCGACTACCACCGGGTCAATCTGGCGTTGGCATTGATCCAATGCGGCGATGGTGGCCCCAAAAATCTTGCTGGTATAGGCTCCTGAGTTATCGCCGCGTTCGACAGATCGGGTGACATAGGGCGTCCCTCCTGCCAGGCTTTGTGCAAGTTTTATCTTGAAGTCAGGATACCCTTTAGCATCGAAATTCCGGCAGAAACGATTGACGGTCGGTTCACTGACACTGGCTGCCTGAGCCAGCGTAGCAATACTCATTCCGGTTGCAGAGGCCGGATCTGCAAGGATCACTTCGGCGACCTTACGCTCGGAGCGATTAAGTTCATCAAGCCGTTCTTTGATTTTGCTAAGGAGGTTATGTGCCACCATGTGCTTATGGTTCCATCGGTTAAGCCAACGATCAGTCAGTTTATTATGAATCGTATCTTGAGGATTCTATTCATCTGCTGGGTGCTATAGACGAATACTGTCCTGAAACGCTGTATTATTGGGTCTGTGTTAAAATAGCTCGCACGTCTGCACGTTGCTGACATTGCAATGTGGGCGACGTTATATGGATTAAGATAGGTAACATCGTGGTGTACAACATGTGATTTGGCAACATCCATGACACATTTATGGCGTTATAATACAGCAACAGGGAAAATGAGCTGGTTGTCCCCACCCTTCGACAGCCTGTTTTTGCCTGTGACACAACCATTTTACGCAAAATTACGTTAACTCTGTACTGGTTATCGGTTTTTTATGGGTTGGTAACTTGTTGATAAGCCAGATACTTGTTGATGAACTGGCTGCAGTTAAAACGACGGACCCTCTATGGCGCCGTCATGGTTTACTTATCGTGAAGGCATGCCGTGCATACTTTAGTCTCAAAGGCGATCGCCAAGAAATGTGGTAAGTTTACTAAAAGTTGTATTGCCTGGCAGGTGATGGCGCTCTAAGGTGGAATCTCCATCCATGAGATGTTCAGCCAGTATGGTTTGGAATCATGAAAAGCATGATTCGAATGAGTGTTACAGTATTTTGAATTTCTCCCCGGTGGCGTAAGGAATACTGGTGGTACTTATCCCGAAAGTGATAGAGATTTCGGGGTATAAGTCTATCTGCATGTATCTAAGAAGTCTGGATGATTCAGAGGGCCCTTCAATCAATGAACGGTGTCCCATACCATTCTTCATCAGTGCAACCTTCGCTAAACCAGGGCCCCATATTCTTATCACGTTGTCACCCGATTGGTTTAAAAAATTGGTGCTTTAAAAGGAGAGCTCGCAATGGCCGTAGAACAGACACCGGCAGTCGATGTCGCTTTATTTGGTGCACTCGGTGATCTGGCCCTGCGCAAGCTCTATGCCGCGATGTATTTTCTGGATCATGGCGGCTTGCTTGCGGAAGAGACCCGTATTCTTGGATTGGCTCGTCAGGACAATGACAATGCAAGCTTCAGTAAGCTTGTAGATGAAGCCTTGCACAAATATGTACCCAAGGAGTCACTGGACAAGGAAGTCCTTGAGCGTTTTCTAGGACGCCTCGAATATCTCAAACTGGACTTCTCTGACGAGAAAGGCTATTCCGAAATTGCCAAGTGGGGCAAAGGTCATGATCGTCCGCTGGTCGTTTATCTTTCAGTACCGGCCAGTCTTTTTGGCGTGATCTCGGAAAATCTCAAGAAGGCCAAGTGCCTCAATGATGAAAGTCGTGTCATTGTTGAAAAACCCATTGGCTATGATCTTGAGACCTCCATTGAAACCAACGATGCTATCGGTAGTGTTTTCGCTGAAAGCCAGATTTATCGCATTGACCATTACCTCGGCAAGGAGACCGTGCAAAACCTTTTGGCGCTTCGTTTCGCCAATCCGCTGTTCGGTAATCAATGGAATCAGTCCAATATTTCCCATGTCGAAATCACGGTCGCTGAAACAGTTGGTGTTGAAGGTCGTTGGGGATATTACGATCAGGCTGGTCAAGTGCGTGACATGCTTCAAAACCACCTGATGCAGCTGCTTTGCATGATCGCCATGGAACCGCCAACCAGCCTGGATTCCAACAGTATTCGCGATGAAAAGGTAAAAGTGCTCAAGGCGTTGCGTCCCATTGAAGGCGAGCGGTTGGCTACTGATGTTGTACGTGGTCAGTACACGGCAGGTGTTGCCAATGGTAAACCTGCACCCGGTTATCTGGAGGAAGAGGGCGCCAATGTGGATTCCCACACGGAAACCTTCGTCGCCCTGAAAGCAGAAGTCGCCAACTGGCGTTGGGCAGGTGTTCCTTTCTATTTGCGTACCGGCAAACGTTTGCCTGAGAAGCTTTCGCAAATCGTTATTCACTTCCGTCAACAGCCACACTATATTTTTGATCCAGACCAACGAGGGCTGGCAAGCAACAAGCTCGTGATTCGTTTGCAGCCTGATGAAGGTATCAACCTTCAGATCCTTACCAAGGATTCCGGTCTCGACAAGGGAATGCGTTTACGTCCTGGTCCACTTCACTTGGATTTCCATAAGGAATTCCCCAAGGAACGTATTCCGGATGCCTACGAGCGCCTGATTCTTGAGGTAATGAAAGGGCGGCAGTACCTCTTTGTTCGCCGCGATGAAGTCGAATGGTCATGGCGCTGGATTGACAAGCTCATTCAGGGCTGGGAATCACGTGGTCTTCCTCCCGAGCGTTATCCGGCAGGTACCTGGGGGCCGATTTCATCTATCGCGATGGTCACGCGTGATAACTGCTCCTGGTACGAGGATTATTAAGTTATGGCACAGTCTCGTGAACAACTGGCAAGTAGCCTTGCTGAATCCGTAGCGGAGGCGCTGCGCGCGGATCTCACCGAGCAGAAACGTGCGTTGCTGATCGTTTCTGGCGGCTCAACACCACTTCCGTTTTTCGAAGCATTGTCACTACAGTCGCTGGAGTGGGATCGTGTTGATGTCACACTGGCCGATGAGCGTTGGGTAGATGAATCAGCTGATGATAGCAATACCCGTCTGGTAAAACGTCATCTGATTCAGAATAACGCAGCCAAGGCTACCTTCATTCCATTGACGACTGGCGACAAAACCCCCGAAGAGGGTGTGCAGGCGTTGGAAGAGAGCGTGTCCAGGCTAAGTTGGCCTGCCAGTGTTGTTATTCTGGGTATGGGCGGCGATGGTCATACGGCTTCTCTCTTCCCTGATAGCCCGCAGCTGGATGAAGGGCTAACAACGACTAAACCTCTGTTGGCGGTTCATGCGCCTAGTGTTCCTCAGGCGCGTATTTCCTTTAGTCGTCACCAGCTTGCTCAGGCGAAGCGTCATTACATCCATTTGACCGGGGATGAAAAACGCACCGTCTTCTCCAAGGCCTTTGCCGGAGACGATGTTCATGAAGCCCCTATTCGTGCCTTCATGAAACAGCCTTTGGCACTGTACTGGGCACCATAGAGCAAAACTCTGAGTCGCTTACGAATATGTGACGGATGGTTGTAAAGGATGGTGAAGGAGCGCTCTTTGCAGAGTGCTCCTTTTTTGTATTCGGTCGTTTCAGATTTGATTGTTACGACACTGACAGAATTGGCCCTTACACAATCTGTGATTTTTCTGTTTGCCTGAAGATTGGCAAAGGGGGGCAGGAGTGGGAGAAGATTCTTTAAATTTGCCTTTCGTTCGCTTTTTATTTTGCACAAAAGGCATCACAATTTTGCCAAATTCATGAATATGAACTATTACTAATAGACCTCTTTCAAATACGGCAGGTAAGTGCGGCATAACGTCGCGAAAGCCGAAAAAGCAATGGTATTTGATTGTGGCACTGGTGCGTTATGGTTATCATGCACGCAGCTTTTAGCGGCCTTATTTATTTCTTGCACGGAAATATCGGTCTCTCAAGTCTCTCTCGACAGCCTAGGCTGTTTTTTATAACCCGACTCCTTGAGTCGGGTTTTTTTTGTTTCGGTTTTTAAGACGATATCAGAGCAATCGAAGGGATAAACGGCCTGAGCTAGAGGAATCAAAGGACCCGATAGGCGCGTGCCGATTCCAATAGTGCAAACCAGGCCTCGCGATCCAGAGTAAACGCTTGCTGCGAATCTGCCAGCAATGCTTGTATACGCTTGTTTCTAAGTGTGCCAATAACGGGTAATGGGCTGCCCGGGATACGCCTGAGCCATGCCAATGCTATGCCCCCAGGACTTAAATGATGTTCTTCACCCAATTGGCAAAGGAGTTCCTTCACCAGTACACCTTCGAACAGACGTCCACCAAATAATGGTGAATAGGCCAAACCTTGCATATTGTCCTGACAACAGGCATCCCAGCGACCGTCGAAAAGGGCGCTGCTACGCGCAATGGAAAGCTCGAATTGATTGGTTGCCAGAGGAAGGTCGAGTACTGCCTGCAGACGTCGCCATTGCGCGGGGAGGTGATTCGACACGCCAATAACACCTACTTTCCCTACCTCAACCGCACGTTCAAGTGCTCTTGCTGTTTTTTCTGGATCCAGCAGTGGATCAGGGCGGTGAAGGAGCAAATGATCCAATCGCTCAACCCCTAAACGTTGAAGGCTGTTGTCGATGGATTTTGTTAGATAATCGGGTTCACTGTTGTAGTGCTTTACCCGAAACGGTGATGGGTCCTGCAGGGCGGGAATGATCGAGGTTTTGGCAATGATACGTACTTTGCTCACTAGTTCAGGCGAAAGGGAAAGTGCATCGCCGAATTGTTGCTCGTTGCCCCCCATAGCACCACTTTCACCATAAATATCAGCATGATCAAACCAGTGAAGCCCTTCCTCCACTCGCGAATGAATCCATTTGTTGAGCGCTTGCCTATTTCCCAGTGAATCATTTAGATGCAAATTACGCATGCCCAGGATGAACGGTGAGTCAATCAAGTGGGAGCTAGACACAAAAGGTTTCCTTGAAGCGATAAAACGTGATGAAAGGCAAAGGCCCTAATAAAGGGTACGTCTCAGCATAGATAGCGTTCGTTCATAGCCTTGATGTGCAGTTGCTTACACATCTGCAGGAACGTACGCTTGTACATAAGAATATCAAGCCATCCGAATGGGGGGAGTGATACGCCATGAATTTTACTCGTGTTCGAGCGTAATATGCTGAACCAGTACATGTTGGCTGCCCGGTGCAAGCCATATTGGATCGAGTTGTGTACAGGCGGCTTCCACACATAGGAAGTGGAATAACTCGTCTTCAGGAATATCACTGGGCGGATGATTCCCGGGGTGCCAAACCACGCTGGAATCACTCCCTTCCTTGGCGATGCGCAAGTGACGGGTTTCGTCCGAACGTGGATCGACAAGCTCAAGTGGGCGGCTTGAGTGATAAATGCGATCAAGCGCATCGCGAATGGCCAGCTCACCCATCTGATCGAATGTTCGTCCTTCGTTCAATTTGTCGATATAAGTAGTGCCTGCAAGACCATTGACCTTGCAGCTATGGCTATTGCCCACAGAAAAGTAGCTATGTAGCGCCTGGGTAAAGCGTACGGGGGTTTCACCGACGTGCTCAGTGATCAGCTCGATTCTCAGGCGTGTTTTGTTGGCCTGGACAAGTACTCGTGGTGAGAGCTGTTCATCGAGCTTTTCCACCGGTGAAAGGTGGAGCTCAACACCCTCTATGTTTTCACCACCATACTCATCTTCCTGTGCGTCAAGACGCCATTGGGAAATACGTGCATATCCATGTGCAGGGCCGGTTCCATCTTCCTTGTCTCCGAACCATGGCCAGCAGAGTGGAATGCCGCCACGAATGGCTTCAGGTGCCGTTTTGGGCGTTGATGTTGTCCAGATCCATCCGGGCTGTCCTTTGGGTGCAAAATGCAATACTTGTGCGCCGTGTAATGAAACGATGAGTGAGCCCCATTCCTGATTGATCAAAAGAATGTTTCGGCCTTCCCATGTTTCCTCGCGACTACCGGAAGTCTTTGCCAGTAGTTCTACCAATGCCTGGGGTGTAGATCTGGTGATGCTCATCATGCCACCTCTTCGTTATAAAGGGCTTCGGCGGAACCCAATAGGCCCGTCCACTTGGCTGTCACTACCCAACTTGCGATCTCGCTTGTGTATTCGCCCATACGGCCCTTGTCAGCCAATGCTTCTCTGAAATCACTTTCATCCAGAAGGTCAAGAATACGGGGCAATATGCCCCCTACCAGATAAATTCCTCCGCGTGCTCCAAGCGTCAATGCGATATCCCCCACGGCGTGTCCCAAAATATGGCAAAAACAGAGGACCACTTTACGGGGAAGAGCTTCACCGGCCAAAGCTGCCTCCGTCACTTCGGCAGGGCTTTCAAGTACGGCGGATGTCCCCTCGAATTCGGAATGTGCGCGATAAAGATCCAGTAGTCCTTGCCCGCACAGGATGCGTTCTATGGATACTCGGCCATACTGCTTCCTGAACCAGACGAGTAGTTTGTCTTCAAAACTGTCTGTGGGCGCGAAGCTAGCGTGTCCGCCTTCACCGGCGAGGGGAATCCAGTAACGTTGACTGGGTGCGAGCCCTGCCACACCTAACCCTGTTCCCGGGCCAATGACCAGTCGGGCGCACCCTTCCGCAGAAGTGCCATCCCCAACTTCATGAAGATCTTCAACACCTATGTGAGGTAATCCAAGGGCCTGTGCAGTGAAATCATTGATGGCCTTGAAAATTTCAAAATCGAATTCACGAATGATTTCTGATTTGCGTATAACCCAGGGGTTATTGGTCATCTTGATTTCGTCATGATGCACAGGAGCAGCAAACGCCAGGCAGGCATCGCGGGGCATTTCACAGCCCACCTTAGCGATGTAGGCTTTTAGTGCATCAGCGAGAGAGTCGTAATCAGCCGTCGGTAGCGTATCGATATGTTGAAGCTCAAACTCGCCGGGGACGACAAGGGCAAAACGCGCATTGGTTCCGCCAATGTCACCCACTAGCGCTAACTGTGTCATTCGGCTTTCTCCATCTTAGTAACTGAAGCCAGGATGAAATAAAAAATGGCTGTTAGTCACCATTTTACCTTAAGGGATGAGTATTGAGGATATGCCAAATGGATAATTTGCCAGTAAATTAGCGACGCAATGGGTAATAAAATTACCGAAAAATCCGCTTTTTTGTAGTTGAAACATACTGAATTATAGTTTCTTAGACTAAAGATTGAGTGGTAAATGAAAAAAATCCCACCAAAGTATGCGTAAATTTAGTAACGTCTCGTATCTGCATAAACAATGGGCTGAAAGCACGGCTTATAAGCCTTCTTTAATAAACGATGTCATTGATTAAGGCAGTTGTTGGCTGGAAATCCAGTGGATGACATAAAATGTATTAATGAAAGCCTGTAGGAATCTGGTGCTCATGGTTGAGTAACGGTACACTTCAGCATCCTCTTTTGCCGATGAAACCATTTGAGGGTGAAGCCCGGGATGGTTTAAGGCTTGGGTGGCATGGGGCAATGCCGGAATTCTGTGCAAAGGTCAGTCATTCAGGTCACTTGCGTTGTGATCGATGGGGCAGCCTACAGGGCCGCGTTTTGGGGTTCAGCATTACTTGGCAGTACGGGAGTCATCTGGCGCCCGACTGTTGTCTACATGAAGCGCGACGGACACTGTTTGTCGCTTTCGTGGAATACACTACAGAGACATGTTCTGGAGATATCATGACTTTAAGAGTTGCCATTAACGGTTTTGGTCGTATCGGCCGCAATACACTGCGTGCCCTGTATGAAAATGGCTACCGGGACAAAATCGAGGTGGTGGCCATCAATGATCTGGGTAACCCCGCATTGAATGCACATCTGCTCGAATTCGATACCACGCATGGTCACTTTGCCTATAAGGTTGAAGAAGCCGGGGATTCGATCAAGGTCGATGGTGATTCAATCAACATTCTTGCGGAACGCGATCCTGCCAAGCTGCCCTGGAAAGAATTGAATGTTGATTTGGTCATGGAATGCACCGGTATTTTCACCAAGCGTGCGGATGCGGCCAAGCATCTGGAGGCGGGTGCAAAACGGGTGTTGATCTCTGGCCCGAGTGGTGACGCGGATCTGACCTGTGTCTTCGGTGTGAACGATGACAAGCTGACGGCTGAGCATCACATTGTCTCCAATGCATCATGCACCACTAACTGCCTTGCTCCCGTTGCCAAGGCGCTGAATGACACCATTGGTATTGAGACTGGCCTGATGACCACCATCCACTCCTATACCAATGACCAGAACCTGTGTGATGTGTATCACAAGGATATCTATCGTGCACGCAGTGCGACCCATTCCATGATCCCGACAAAAACGGGCGCTGCTTCGGCAGTTGCTTTGGCGTTGCCAGAGTTGAAAGGACGTCTGGATGGATTCGCGATGCGTGTACCGACAATTAATGTCTCTGTTGTGGATCTGACATTCACAGCTTCTCGTGAAACAACCAAGGAAGAGATTCACGAAATCATCGACAAGGCTGCTGCTGACTCTAGCGTTTTGGCGGTGAATGAGCTTCCTTTGGTTTCTGTAGACTTCAACCATAATCCGCACTCTTCCATTTTCGACAAGAATCATACGCGTGTGAGCGGCAATCTTGTGAAGATTCTCTCCTGGTATGATAACGAGTGGGGCTTCTCCAACCGCATGCTGGATAACGCACTTGCCATGCAGAAGTTCCTGTAATCCCCGTATTGAGCAGGTGTGCTGAGCGGACCAAGCTGATAAATGTATATTTTGGTTCGTTTGGCTCTATCGATGGGGGAGGTCTTTCCTCCCTCAGCGTTCAGGTGGTCAAGCCGTCAGGTTTCCCTGATACGTGTAGTTAAATACCCAATAGATATTCGATACGATGCGCTGAGCAGGCGTGTCGACGATTTTGTTAAACACATACTCTCCTGGGTGTATGTGGCATTAATAACCTGAAGGTTCAGCTTCTCTGAAGTGTTAGGGTAGCCAGGATTCCAATTTCGTACTAAGGAAGCACCATGTTTTTGATTTGCGGTGAAGCATTATTCGATTTCTTCACAGATGCCGATTCAGATGATTCTTCATCCCAGTTAGGCTTTCAGGCGGTAGCAGGTGGTTCGCCGTTCAATGTAGCCTTTGGTCTGGCACGACTTCAGCGTAAATCATCTTTCTTTTCCGGGATTTCGACTGATTTTCTGGGTGAACGTCTCGTCCGTGTATTGGACCGTGAAGGGGTGGATCGTCGCCATTTGATTCGAGTGAAGAATGCTTCCACACTCGCCATGGTCCAACTTTCCTCATCTGGCTCACCCAACTATGCCTTTTATTTCAAGGATGGTGCTGACAGCTCGATCGGGCTGACGGATCTTCCGCAGCTTGAGGACAGCACCAAGGCCATTCATGTGGGTTCCTATTCCCTTATCGTTGAGCCAACCTCGTCGACGTTAATCAAATTGATTGAGCAACAGGGTGATAATCGTCTTGTAACATTGGACCCCAATGTGCGTCTCAAGATTGAACCCAGTCTGGAGCTGTGGCGTGAGCGTGTAGACCGTTTTGCACAGCATGCTGATATCATCAAGGTAAGTGAAGAAGATATGGCATCACTTTATGATGATGAGGAAGGTTCCTCACAGGCCGCCAAATGGCTGGAAGGGCGTACCTCGTTGGTGATTATTACGCGTGGTGAAAAGGGAGTTAGCATCTATACTCCCAGTGGAAACGACAAGGTAAATACCGAGTCTGTCAAAGTGGTTGACGCTGTAGGTGCAGGCGATACTTTTCAGGCTGCCATGCTTTGTTGGCTGGATGAACATGATCTTGTGGATGCCAAGTCGGTGGCTGATATGACGCCTGAACAGTTGCGTCGGATGGTCACCTTTGCCAATACAGCTGCAGGCATTACCTGTACGCGTCGAGGCCCGGACCTTCCCTATCGTCATGAACTTCCCGAAGGGTAATAGGCGAGCACGTTTGAAAAAACCACCTTTATAACGGTGGTTTTTTTGTGGAAGAAAAAGGGTGTTGATCAGTGAGGCTTCTCCGGGATAGATAAGCGCTTGAAGTAATATGTGCTCACTTCTTGGTTGTTCTCTTTCCAAGCGATAATACATGTGCGGTATCGGGCAACTGCAGCGTCTATTTCGGTATTGGAAATACCGAAGGTGCCAATGGAGTGTAAGGCGTATGCCAATGCAGACCGTCATAAAGAGCTGTCGCTTGAAAGGGCTGATAAAGTGCTTCAATACCGGGCGTGATACCGGTATCAACGCAGTCTAGCTTCCCCCGTGGTAACGGCCCACATCGCGTTTTGCCATGCAATGCTGTACCCCCTTCGCCGTAGGCTCAACCTTCGATAAAGACCTGATCTATCCATTACCTGATAAGAGGAAGGCGACTATACCAGCGCATGGGATATTGGAGGATGACCAAATTCACTTTTTTCAGTGCGTGCTGTTCAGTATCAACATCGATATCTGGATAAAGGTTATAGAGAGCGCACTTCGGTACCGTCGGTATCACTAAAGCCTGACAACAGTCTATGATTGACGATCGAATGAGAGGGGTAAAGGTGACCGTAGACGATGAGTATCACCCAGAAATCTTTTGTTTTGTGTCTACGTAACACGTCGTGCTCAACGGCTTGGTACTGCGGATAGGTTGGATCAGCTTACAGCAGTGTCAACCAAGGCGTTACGTAATGTTGTCTTGTGGGTATAGTGGTAGCATGTTGGTTTGTTGGATTGAGTGAAACAGTTGTTCATGGCAGCGCTGTCACGGTTCATACCGTGTTACAGCATTTTCACTGATATGGGTATTCAGTATGAAAATAGGGTTATTACAGTGCGATGATTTGGCTTCCGCACTCAGGTCACGTTACGGCAATTATCCCGAGCTTTATTCAAATTTGCTGAAGATGGCTGAAGACAATGTAGAGGTGACGACATGGCGTGTTCACGAGGGTGAAATGCCTTCGAGTACGCTCGCGGCAGATGTCTGGTTAATATCGGGTAGTAAAGCAAGTGTTTACGACAGTAGCAATTGGATTTCAGCGGTGAGTGAATTTGTACGCCAACTCTGGAATGAGCATCGTCCCGTTATCGGTATTTGCTTCGGGCACCAGCTTCTGGCACAGGTATTGGGCGGGACAGTAGAAAAATGTCATCGAGGCTGGGGGTTGGGTGTCGCAACAAACTCTGTGGTTCAACCCCAATCATGGATGGTGCCGCACCAAGGGTTCCTGCGTTTGGTGGTAAGCCATCAGGATCAGGTGTTGACCTTACCTGCCACGAGTGAAGTACTGGCTGCCAGTGAATTCTGCCCCTATTTCATGGTGCAGTATGGTCATTCCTTTCTGGGTGTACAGGGGCATCCTGAGTTTTCTACTTTATTGGGGCGTGACTTGTTAGAGGCACATAGGGAATCTTCTTGCCCGGAACGCGGTCCTCTCTGGGAAGAGTCACTTAAAGGGAAAATTGATAATCCCACCTTTGCCTGTTGGATGATGGATTTTTATCAGCATGCGTTGAAGCATGAAGTGGGCGAGGCTTCATAATCAATTCTCTTAAGCCTGTATTAAAATGACAAAATACGATAAAAGCACAAAAGGCACCCCAAGAGGTGCCTTTTCCGTTTATCACTGTAGATTGATATTTTTACCGTAAAGCCCCAACCATCACAACGTTACTGGCTGTCAGCGCTGGTAGATGTGTTCGCTTTCGTCTTGAAATACTCGTTTATCAATTGCTGATATTTCCCATTCTGCTTCAATTCACTTAGCGCCTGATTGAATTTGTCAGCCAGCGCGTGGTCCCCCGGGCGGAAAGCAATGGCAAAACCGTCACCAAAGTATTTTTTCGGTGTGCTGATCATATCGCCCACCTGTTTGAAGGCACCATGTGTTGCATTGATAAAGGTTTGCTGGCCGATCGGATAATCAACGAAGGCCATGTCGATGCGTCCGGCTTGCAGGTCGATTGTCATATCATCAACGCTACCATAGCGATTGATGGTGTTATCGCTTCCATACAGGTCAGTCACATAATCATCCTGCAAGGTACCACGCTGTACGCCGATATGTTGGCCTTTAATGTCCTGTGGAGAAATATTGCCAACCTGCGCATTGGCAGGGACGAACCAGGCGGAAGGTTCCACAATATAAGGATTGGAGAACAGGAGCTGATGCTGACGTTGCGGGGTGACCGTCATTGCAGACATGATAGCATCTGCTTTACGGGAAAGCAGGCTCGGGATCAGGCTATCCCATGATTGGGACGACCAGGAACAGGAGAGTTTGGCTTGAGAACATAATGCCTTGCCAAGATCCACATCGAAGCCTTTCAGATTACCGTTCGCATCCTGATATTCGAAGGGCACATAGGGGGCATTTAGTATAAAACGAACCTGCTTGGGAATGGCGCTATCATTATTCTGACTACAACCTGCCAGCAGAGAGGCAGCCGCAATGGTCATGGCGATTCCCTTGAGAGGGGCGGCACTCAGTGAAATTTTCATCGTTTATTCCCTTGGTACAAGTCGTGTTACTTGAAGAGTGTGACCCGAAGGCTTTTTATTGCGCCGAACGAAGGTGTCTCAGCATACGCTTTTCCAATTGCCTGAAGGCGCCCTGAATACTGAAGCTTAGTATCATATAGAGCGCTGCTACAAACAGAAACGCTGGAAAAGGTGCATAAAAACGTGCATAAACATAATAAGCTGCTCCGGTCAGGTCTGTCACGGTGACGGCCATGGCGACCACGGTAGCATGCAGCATGAAGATGACTTCATTGCCATAGGCTGGAAGTGCCCGACGGAATGCGCTGGGTAATATGATTCTGCGCAGTTGCGTCAGCCGTGACATCCCGAAGGCACGTGCTGCTTCGACTTCTCCACGTGGGGTAGCCTTGATAGCACCATGAAAGATTTCAGTTGTGTAGGCGGCAGTATTTAGGGCAAACGCTAACCAGCACGAATAAAAAGGATTGTAGTAGAAGAAACTGAAAATGCTGTTTTTTACGCCGGGTACAAACGTAAATCCGTAATAGGCGATATAAAGCTGGATAAGAAGTGGCGTCGCCCGAAAGAGATAGGTGTAACCAAATACAGGCCACTTGATCCAGCGGCATTGAGAGCCACGTAGTACAGAGAGAGGTACCGCAATAACAACCCCGGTGACAAGGGCCAGAAAAGTCAGCTGTACCGTCGTAACGAAACCATGCCAGTACATGCTCAATGTACTCACAGTAAAGATTTCATTCCCATTGAGATAGTGGGCGATATGGGTAAGCAGGGCCTCCATTAGTCACGCTCCTCCTGTACACCTGCATTGAAGCGTTTTCTGGCCCATAGAAAGCCAAGTTCGGAGATGATCGCGATAATCAGATAACCAAGCGCTACCGGAATGAAGAAATAAAAGGGGTGGTGAGTGGCACGGGTAGCTTCGTTGCCAACAAATACCATATCGCTTAGCCCGATCAGTGACACCAGCGCAGTCATCTTTAACAGTACCATCCAGTTATTGCTGATGGCAGGTAACGCATGGCGCATCATGAGTGGAAAACGGATGCGCAGGAAGGCCTTGAAAGGGGACATGCCGAAGGAAAGTGCCGCTTCCAACTGCCCTTTGTCGACAGCCTGAAAGGCACCCCGAAAACTTTCGCCCATATATGCGCCGACGATAAAGCCGATGGTAACAACACCGGCAAGGAAGGCATTGAAATTGATATAGATATTGATACTGCCATGAGTGACGTTGGCGAGTACGTTGGTAAAGTCATTGAGAAGTACCTGGCCACCGTAGAAAAGCAGCATCATAAGAACGAGGTCAGGCACACCTCTAATCAGTGTCGTGTAGAGGGTTGCCAGCCAGCGTAAAAGTGCAACTGAACTCAGCTTGGCACTCGCCGTTAGTAATCCTAGCAGCAGAGCAATGATCATCGCCAATAAGGCGAGTTCAATAGTGAGTTCGGCCCCTGAAAGCAACCGCGGCCCATAGCCTTCGAAATCAAGCCAGGAAGGTAGCATGTGCATCTCCGCAGTAAGCCGTTAGCGTTTGGGCGTCAAAAACTGACGCAAACGATCTGTTTTCGGGGAAACCAGAAGCTCTTCCGGTGTGCCTGCTTCTTCGATTCGGCCCTGATGGAGATAAACCACCTGGCTGGAAACTTCCCGAGCGAAGCCCATTTCATGCGTGACAACCACCATCGTACGCCCCTGATCTGCCAGCTTGCGCATCACTGAAAGCACATCACCGACCAGCTCCGGGTCCAGTGCAGAAGTAGGTTCGTCAAACAACAATACTTCCGGGTCCATGGCCAGTGCACGGGCAATGGCACCACGCTGTTGTTGTCCACCAGAGAGCTGGCTTGGGTAATGATTTTCTCTTTCAGCCAAGCCGACCTGCACGAGCAGTTCCCGCGCTTTTTCAACGGCTTCCTTGCGAGGAAGGCCCAATACATGGATAGGCGCTTCAATCACGTTTTCAAGTAGCGTCATGTGTGCCCAGAGATTGAAGTTCTGGAACACCATGGAGAGACGCGAACGTATACGCTGAACCTGCCGGTGATCGGCAACGCTTCTTCCATGCCGCGTATTTTTAAAGCGGATGGGTTCACCATGAACACTGATATCACCTTCGTTGGGAATTTCCAGCAGGTTCATGCATCGAAGAAGGGTACTTTTGCCGGAACCGGATGAGCCGATCAGGGTAATGACATCCCCTTTGTGTGCGGTCAGGGAAACTCCATCCAGGACGATGTTGTCACCAAAGCTTTTGTGGATATCGCTAATAACCAGCGGGGGAGTCGGCTCTGACATGGTAAATCCCACTTATAGAGTAACAACGTTGGTCGGGAGGGAGAATATCCAGGCTACTGAACGTTGTGTTGATAGATTGCAGATTCAATAAGGCCGCATATTCTACCAAATCCTTGTGCGGCATGCGCTCTGAATCTTTGATTAACCTTTTTTCTTTGCTTCTTTTTTTAAACATGGATGCAGAGTGAATATTCCACACGTTACTCAATATGCCTTTCCTTGAAGTAATAACATCCTATCAGGCTTAGTACCAACATCCCGATCAGATACCAGGCAGGAGAAAGAGGTGCTCTTGTCATATCCAGTAGCCATGTGACTATAAACTGTGCGGTGCCGCCAAAAATGGCGACGCCAGTTGCATAGGTCATCGAGAGCCCCGTTGCCCTGACGTCTTCAGGCAATGAGGTGGCAATCAACAGCATTCCCGCTGTCATGTTGAATCCCAATGCAGCGACAATGATGAGTCGCATCAATACGGCCCACCCTAGTGTGGCAGGGTGTGATAACAGCGCAAAAGCGGGGTAGGTCAGCACTAGGGCAACCCCGATAGAGGCCATGGTGATTCTGCGGTAGTGAGGTATTCTGTCGAGCGTGATACCAGACACTATTCCGGAAACCACCAGCACCATACTCACGCCAAGGCTGATGACATATGAGGTGGTGGCGGAGATATCGCTCACTTGCATCATATAGGTGGGCATATAGAAAATAACGATGTACGTCATCAACGTAGCGGCCATGATTAGGCTAAGCCCCAATATGAACTGCAACCCATGCTGTTGGAGAAACACGCTGACAGGATTCTTTCT
>Ga0157360_1000325_pt1 | contig 19012 bp, 14 predicted proteins | sample AttlaeALBM1_FD_111483 | JGI IMG/M metagenome (GOLD analysis project Ga0157360, IMG submission 111483) | Fungus gardens microbial communities from leaf cutter ant in Ribeirão Preto, State of São Paulo, Brazil - Atta laevigata ALBM1 | ecosystem: Host-associated > Fungi > Mycelium > Unclassified ... | reverse complement strand
GAGGATTAACCAGGAGTTGGAACAGTACCTGAGAATGTTCATTGATCACAGGCAAGAGCAGTGGCCAGAATGGTTAGGAACAGCAGAGTTTGCATATAACAATAAAGCGCACTCGAGTACCAGGATGTCACCTTTTAAGGCAAATTACAGGCAAGATCCCAGGATGGGGTTTGAAGGGAGGAAGAAAGGAAAATACACAGGAGCAGAAAAATTTGTGGAGAGAATGAAGGAGATACAAGAAGAAGCAAAAGCAGCGCTAAGAAAAGCGCAGGAAAATATGAGGAAGTATGCAGACAAGAAGAGATCAGACGCAGATGAGTATAAAGTAGGAGACTTGGTCATGCTCAGTACCAAGGATTTGAAATATCAGATGGTCGAGAGAAGGACAGAAAAGTTGACAGAGAGATTTGTCGGTCCTTACAGAGTCAAAGAAATAATATCATCGAACGCGGTCAAATTAGAACTACCTAGCACAGTAGAAATACACCCAGTAGTTAACGTTAGTAGAGTACGACGATATGTAGGACAAGTAGAAGGACAAAGAAAGAAGTAACCAGCTCCAGTCACAATTGAAGGGGAAGAAGAATGGGAGGTGGAACGAATACTAAATAAGAGGAAGGTTAGAGGGAAAGATAAGTATTTAGTACGTTGGAAAGGATTCACAGCAGAATCGGATACCTGGGAAGGAAGAGAGAATTTAGAGAATGCAAAAGAAGTGATCGAAGAATTTGAGAAAGAGTATCAGCGAGATATGGAAGACGTGGCGTGGCAAGAGCATGAAGAGGGAACATTCCAACGGGGAGAACTGCCAGGAAAATTTACGGCAAAGAAACTATATGGGTGGTCAGATAAACGATATGACCAAGAATATTGGGGAAGAATGGAGAAGAACTGGAGACGATGGAAGGGCAAGAAACCCATGAAAAGAGAGACGATGAAGACGATTCTGGAGGAAGAAGAAATCAAGGAGGAAAAATCAGGAGTTAGAGAATGGACAGAAGATGATGATGACGAGATGGGCAATATGGCTGACCCATACTATGAGTTGTAGGAAATTCCTCAGGACGAGGAAACTTAAGAGGGGGATAGTGTCATGACTTGGCAAAATGGCTAAGTCATTATCTATATTTCTTTTCTTTTCTTTTATCTTGGACTTACTATACAGAGGAAAGTGTGGGAAAGTGTCACATCACAAGTGTCACATAGTCATGGTCACATGATAGGATGTCACAGCATCACATCACATAATGTCACATGATGAGTCACATAATAGGCATGGGAAAATAGTGTACAGATTATGTAGTAGTTGTATAAGTAGTGTAGAAAATTTAATGGGAACTCTATCGAGTTCTCCTTGTCAAACGCTGATAAAGGAGCAGTTGGCTTAATTCTAGCTTTGGAGTTAGCTAGTCTGACACCTTTTTTCCTTCTTCTATCGTTTTTTCCTCAACGTCTTCATCTTCTATTTCTTCTGGTTCTTTTGGTATGTAAACCTTTCTGCACCATTGTTAATAGTTCTGCAAACTAATTGACAGGTCTTTCCAGTTGATAGATAGGTTATGCTTCTGTAACCAATCATATCCTAAAAACAGGTCGTGGTTGCTGAGATTTGTCACTGATAGTTGAATGAGTTCTTGGTGATCCCCTATGGTCATGTTCATCCTGATGACTTCTGTAACACTGCCACTTTTGTTTGTAGTTCTGTCAGCGTTATAACAAGTAATCAGGAATGGTAGTTGGATCATGTTGAGGTTATTCTCCTTTATGAACTTTTGGCTTATACATGAACTCGTATTTCCTAAATCAATTAGTGTCTGTTTGCAAAACATCTTGTGAATGTCTGTTGTCGTTAATTTAACTCGGATATTGAGTTGCTTATCTCCCATTTTCCTAAGCATCGACAGTTCTTCTAGTGCTTTTAAGGCTAATAAAACTTTGTCGTCTGTCATTCTGTTTAACTCCTTCAGTTTCTCTTCAGTGCATTCTTTTGTTCTCGAACTGTGAGCCCAGACTTTCAATATACCGATTGCTTCCTCATTAGTACTCCATTGGATTTTCTTTGCTACCCATTCCACTGAGTATCCTTTATTTGTCTCATATCTTCTTGCACTAAAATAATCCAAAAAATCTTTCATTGATTCCTCAGGTAATTGAATTTTTGAATCTATAAGGGCAGGTAAGTCGGTGCTTACTCCCTGCCTAGAGAAAAATCCTCCATCACGTTCTTCGTAATCCTCACTTCTTCTCTCCTCTCCTTTCTCGGTTTGGAGTACCTTGCAGCGAGATGACCTATTTCTCTACAATTGTAACACCTCCTCATTTTCCTGTGCCTGTCCACATCCATTGCATTGGGGTCTTGCCTCAGAATGTCCAAAACTGATTTCTTTCTCACATCTCCTGAATTCTCTGTATTTCTCTTTCCTCCAAATTCTTCAATCGCCTCCCTCCTCAACCTTTCAAAACTCAACGCCTTCTCATACCATTTATCCAACAGATCTGAGTTCCTTAATTGACCAATCTCAACTAATTTCTGTGCCAATGCTGGGTGAATTCCTTTTTTGAATAGGCCTACTAAGGTCACCTCGTTATATCCAGAGAGTTCCTTTCAAGTGACAAATTCAGACCAAAAGTCTTCAAGTAATCTATTCCCTTGCTTCAATTTGGTCAATTTGTCGATTGCATGAGTTTGAGTTTCTGTAGATATAAAAAACTGTGCCATTTCATCAGCCATCTTTTCCCAAGAGTCAAAAGGGGGCTTATTGGTCATGGTTGATATATCGAGTTCTTCGCTGGTCTCTTTTCATTTTTTTTGAAAGAGTAAAAACTTCCTAATCTGAGTATCTGCCCATCGTTGGGCCCAATTGTCCTTTCCTCCCTTGACTTTTCCTAAGGCCATTTTGATCCTCTCCCATTCTTCTGAGATATCGTTGCTTTGGAAGAATAACGTCATTCTTCAGCACTAAGCTCTTACTTCATCTGGATTTTCTTTGAAGTCATCTGGTTCTTTCATTCGTTTCTTGGTTGGTTTGTCAGCAAAGTCCTTCCTGACTTCCTCTATGAAGGTTCAAATGTTCGTAGCATAGACTTCCTTTGTTTTGGCTTTCAAGTTTGTCCAGGCTTCAGATATAGAGTTGAAAAATAGAGTGATAATGGTGGTCAAGAATGCCGTGATGACGGTGAGCGAGATCATGATGGTAGAGTGAGATTTGATTTGATAGCTTCGTTCTTATGTTACAATCCTTCTCAGAACCCGGTGTTCAAGTTGAGAAGACAATATATTAACCAGAACGAAGCTGAGTCTGTAACACTATGCTACTCCTTATATATATATCTTACTAATCCTCATGGTCTCTACGTTATCTCTCTGAACGTTACCCTCACACTCTCCTCTCTGTACTACGTCATATAAGTACCCCTCCTCCATATACTACGTCATATGAACGTCATAGAAAATGAATTCATTACAATAAGCAAGAGACATGGTATGCTTTCTAGGAGCATCATGCTGGAAATTGTGGCCCCTATCCTTGGTATTCTAGAGCAAAACTTGTGCAGCTGTCTGTACTTATGAGAGAGGGGCAAGAGGGTCAGGCATGGGCTGGAACTGGAGATTGTGGGCTCTGCTGAAGAGTGTGGCCACACAGCGCTGTTCTTGATAATGAATGATAATTGTCTCCTAGGTTCCCATGCTTTTGGCTGTAATAATATGTTGTGGAGGAACTGAGTCATTGGCATCTAATAGAAAGCGTTTGATTTTGCTAAAGAGCACCAAGCCTAACAGTTCAAGTGCTTCAAATCAGTGAGCATTACTTGAGCAGAACTTACAAACCCAAGTGAATGGTTTGGCTTTGTAGCCTTTTTTGCTATCATATTCACTTGTATTGGCTGTGGAGATGCATTTTGCAAATGACATGAACTCATATCCCAAGGACAACTTACTAAAACAGCTTGCAAGAAAGTTCATCATTTTCTGTAGGAGATTTCAGCTAGCCATCTAGCCTCTCAGGTTACTGATGCACCGCTATTGAAAGTATTTTTACCTGAGGAAAGTTCATCTGTGTCTCAAATATTAGGAGATCCAGTTCTCTGTGTCAATGACAATACTCAACAGACATTACTTCCATTGTCTGCAATGGTGTCACATAACAAAAAAATAATAATATCATAAAATAATTTCTTTTATATTCTATATTATTACTAAATTCTACTCCTGAACTCCTGTTGTCTACTCCTATAGGATCATGATTTAGACTAATTACTTGTACTCCTCCTATTCCGGAATTAGTATAAGTACTCCATTAGTTACATCCTAGTTCCTTAGTTCATAGATTAACATCTATAATGTCTTTTACATGTTCTATCCTCACTCTTATCAATATACCACTTCTCTTCTGAACTCCTGGTAATAATTCAGTCCTCCTGAAATATGTAACCACACATGCAACAGCAGATTGAGGCACAGCGCACAAGCTGAGGCCAAGGTTATGTTAGAAGAATGAAGAGCAGCAATTACAGTAGGGACAAATGATGGCCCACTTATTGGGTTATCCAACAGATATTGATAGACAGCCTAATAGAGAAGAGAGATCTTGAGAGAAGCAGAGCAGTTCTGTAATGTGACAGTCAAGACAAAAAAGCGAGTGTGCTTAGATAAGCATGACTTGTATATTAAACTATAGTAATACACAATATAATAATTAATTTAACACTTTCCCTTACTTAAAGTAGTAGTCATTGAGTGACAATATAAATTAAAAGGAGAGTTCATAGAACCTCTAAACCAAGGAGTAGATGGAATTGGTGGAACAGTATCTGACCAAGATTCTTAGTCAAAATATCAGCAGGGTTCCTGGCTCCATCAATGTGGTGTATGTAAGAGGACATCTAAGGTTGTGCTTAGTAAGTTCTGAGGGTCTGTTCTATTAGTGGCCCAGTAACAGATCATGTATCACACTCCTACCATTCCTGACTTCTCCTGTCTGTATCATGTGATGTGATGCCTATTATTAGTTGTTCTAGGACATTCTGTGATTATAGGTCAGTTGCCATGGTATTATGTGTCTGACTATCTAGTGTAGTATATATACTAGCAAGTGTGTATAGATATACCCCCACTTGAATCTCAAACTAGCTTCTAGGACTATCTATTAGCTTAAGGGTAATCGCCTCTGAGTGGTTCCCTAATAGAGCGGCTTGATTTTGTCATCCTCTATTGCATCCCTGACATAGTGATACCAGATATTAATATGTTTGGACCTTTTTTCTTACACTGGGTTGGTGCTCCAGAAAAGTGATCCAAGGTTATCACCATAGAGGTAAGGGACAGGAATATCAAAACCAATCTCACTCAGGAGATTTGATGTCCAGACGAGTTGGTGGCTACAGTTAGAGAGCGCTATATACTCAGCCTCAGTGGAGGAGAGGGCTACTGATTTCTGTTTGCGACTTAACCAGAAAGTGATTCCTTGAGCCAGCATAGTAAAATAGCTAGTAGTTGACTTGCAATGCTCATGGTCTTGGCCCTAATCAGAATCAGAGTATACTACAAGCGATTTGTTGCTTAATCCATTATAGACAAGCCGATATCTACGAGTGGCAAGCAAGTATCTACAGAGATGTAACCTAACTTAATAATGATCATTAGAAAGGTTTGTCATTTGTTGAGCTAACTTGACAACTGCAAAGCCAATATCTAGTTTCAAGCCAATTATCAAGTATATTAGAGAACCAACCAGTTGTTGGTACTTTTGGTAGAATTTGGGATCACACTGCTTTTCATTTAGTTTAAAGCTAAACTCAGATGACAGTGGAGTATGAGTAGGATTAGTCACAACATTAAAGCACGCCAGCACCTTCTCTAAATACTCACATTGATCAATAAATATCTTTCGATTTTTACGATCATGGCTTATGTACATGCCTAGAAACTCTGTGGTTTCACTAAGGTCACGACATTCCCATCTAGCCATAAATTTCTGCTTCAACTCATTAAGGAGCAGGGAACCTTTAGTACCCATAAAGCAAATATCATTGACATAGACAATGGCTATAACTAGCGCTTTAGTCTTTTTGTCATAATAGTAATATACATCAGTATCAGATTTACATCTCTTAAATCCTAGGGCAAGCATTGACTTGGTCATTGTGCACCACCAGGATAAGCCAGTTTGGCTGCTCCATATAGATTTCCTCATCCAGATTGCCATATAAGTAGGCTGTTTTGATGTCAATGCTTTGGATATCTAAATCCTCAAGTATAGCAACAGCAAGAAGCAGTCGTGTAGTTTCATAACAGACAACTGGAGAGAATAATTTATCAAAGTCAATACCTTCGACTTGAGAAAATCCTTTGTTATTGCAGAGTCTTAATGACTTAGGGACCACTCAGGATGAGTGTTTAGGAAGAACTCGATAGGGTTCTCTGTTGGATTTGGCTACCTACTTATACTACTTTACAAGTGGCTGTGTTCCTATTATTACACAATCACATGTTCTTCCAGAACATTCTATGATCACCCTAGGTAATGGGCGGCCAGTATATGGGCGGCACACTCGAGCGGGGAGGTCGATTACGTAGGGCCAAATGTCCTAGGCCCGATGTCTGGAGGTAGAGGGGTGGGGATCTGGAACCGAGGGAGTCGGAGATCCTAGTGACCTCAACAACCTGTAAGGGCACTGCCAGAGGCAGCGCCTGATCGTGCTTGAGTACAGTGAGAGAGCCAACTTAAGTAGAAGCAGTGTGTAGCCCAGGAGCTTCAACTATTGTTGAGGTAAGGTATTCTACCATACATCACTAGCTATATATACTAGACTAGCTGGTCTGTGCACTAGTCACTATAGTTACATGTACCAGACAATAATAACTACATCGCCAGATATGGTTATCTAGTATCTATGATGGAGACCCGAACCAGAGGGAAGGGTACAGGGTACTGCAGATGTTCGAGGATCAATGGGAATGCTAGCTGATGTGAACCCTACCAAGTAATCTAAGCAATACTAGAGTAGTCCCCTTACAGACCCCATTATACGACTTGATGTTAGAGATCAAATATTTGAATGTGTGGGAAACTCTTTCCTCTTTGGGGCTCTCATAACATCCTTTGGCAACAAGATGAGATCGATAACAACTATTAAACTTGATATTAAACACCCAGTAGTTCTTGACCACTTTTCTTCTCTTAGGAAGGTTTACAATTTCATAAACATCTCTGTCTTTGAGCGATTTCAGCTCCTCAAGGCAGGACTTAAGCCATCTTTTCTTAGAGTCAGCTGGTAGTTTAGTGACATCTTTAAAGGTTTTTGGTAGAACATGAGTCTCAGTTGCTCTGAATACTAAGAAAAAGCAAATATGCTCTGCTCCCTCTTCTCTTGCAAGGTGTACCATGTGGTTGGTAATAGCTATGATAGCTGACTTGCCTGCTGGAGGTGGAGTATCCATCCTATTTCCCTCTATGTTAATTATAATAGGTCGTTGTCTTATCCAATCAACTTTATAGCAGATTCTATTTATTTCAACAGTATTGTTCCATTGACTATATGGATAGTATACTCTTCCAATTGGAATGGTTTCAGGCTACACTTGAATATGTCTGTGAGCATTCTCAAGCATTCTGCGTGCCATATCTGGATCAGCCTCACCAGGATGTTGTCACCACTCAGAGTGCCTCAAAACATCTGTGGGATAGTGATCCTCTCCATATACATTGCCTTCTCTGTGAGGAACTCTAGTCTCATGAGTTGATCTCCTCAAGCCATATCTCAGAGGAGGAATATCTTTTCCTGGCTGTGGATCACTACCTCGTTTTTAAGACATTACAGTTGAAACCTGAAAAGGTGTATACTGTGAGGGACCAGCTTTAGGAGAAGGAGGGCTTGGGGAATACATCTCAATATCTTCATCTTCATCATCTTCAACCTCTTCAATTTTTACTGAGGACTGTTTAGGTAGTGTCAGTGGAGGAGAGAGAGATAGAGATTCTGAGTGAGTTGGCAAGTTAGGAGAGATTAGAGGAGTAAAGGATCTAGGATGTGCAGATGTTGATAGAAAGGGTGTTGTAGCAGGTTCATCTACACCAGAAGGTCCAGATGCTGACAACTTTATCTCTGGGGTTAGTCTACCAAAAAGTGTTTGCTTTCTGGGGTGAGATGATAGACATTTAGGAAAGTGTCCTTCATCAAAGATAGCCTGGGTGGAGTGGAATATAACATTCTCTTGTGTGTGGCAAATAAATCTATAGCCATTATTCTCATATCCAATAAATATCATGAGTTCAGAGCACAGTATAAGTTTATTTGTATGAACTTCATTGGGGAGATACATATATGCTCCACAACCAAAGACACTGTAAGGGGACATCTAGGGTCATGCTTAGTAAGTTCTGAGGGTCTGTTCTATTAGTGGCCCAGTAACAGATTGTGTATTGCACTTCCACTGTTTCTGAGTCTTCTCTGTCTGTGTTATGCAGTGCAATGTCTTTTCTCTATTATTAGGACAATTGTGATTACTGATCTATGTACATGTGACTGTGTATGTGATCATCTAGTATAGAGTATATATACTAGCAAGCTGTCATAGATATACTTCACTTGAATCTCAACTTAGCTTTCGGAACTATCCATTAGCTTAAGGAGTGATTACCTCTGAGTGGTTCTCTTACAAAAAACCTCCAATGGATTCACCCAATATCTCAGCAACAAACTCCTTGACAACAATCTATCAAGAGCATTAACCAAAGTATACTCAACCTAACAAATTTGATGGAGACCCAAGAAACTACCAGAAATAGAAACAAGACTGTTTGCTCTACATACTCATCTATAACAACAATTTCCTAGATGAATACACTGCAATCATGTTCATGCTCTATCATATGGACAAGAAAGCCCTGGTCTGGAGAACAGAATTCATGGTAGCCTATATAGTCTCAGAACAAGATATCTATCTCAGAACCATGAAAAACTTTTTTGTAGTTCTCGACTCAGCTTTTTAACCATTCAATATGGAAAGAGATGCCCTATAGCAGTTGCATACTCTCAAACAACTATCAAGACCAGTGGACAAATATGTCTCTGAGTTCAGAGTATTTGCTACCCATGCAAGACTTACAGATGTTTTACAACTCATTCACCTATTCTGACAAGGTTTGGATTCCAATATCACTGTAAGGAAATGCTCTAGAGTAGCTTAGGTAACCTAGTATGGGTGAGTATTATCTAGCTTGCCCTCAGATTCTCAGAGCCTGCTATTCATAGTTCTCTTCCCTCTTGTTCTTATTGCCATAGTTTGTACTATATAGCCTTATTAGATATGGTAGTTATTAGTGTCTTGATTTGTGTTTCTGTAGTGACTAGCACACAGACCAAGCTAGTCTAGTATATATAGCTAGTGATGTATGGTAGAATACCTTACCTCAACATTGATTAGAGCTTCTGGGCTATTTACTGCTCTTGCTTAAGTTTGCCTTTGCCACTCATGCTTAGTGTGATTAGCAGTTGCCTATGAGTGATCCCCTTACAATCACTATACAAGTTATTTGACAAGGACCCAACAACAATCTTCAAGCATAAATTGAAATAGCAAAACAAAGAGAAAAGATCATTTGCATAGAAAGAATCTATCTGGGTAGAAAACAGACAAAACACCCTGTAAGGGAACAGCTCTATTTCCACCCCAGAACTGTATAACGATGCTCTGGAGTGACCTAAGCCTGTTCAAGTATTACTAAAGTAATACTTAAACACACTAGTATAGCTCCGATCACACTGACCCTGACACAAGGAATATAAACCTAGTATATAATGTAGAATATCCCTTCGGGAGCCTTATCCTAATCTCTGAGGATTCTCCTGGAGGTGAGTTGTATCATAATTACAAACTGTAATATTAACTGAGGATTCTCCTGGAGTCTTGTGCTCCAGTCGCCCTTACACACCCCTATAAAATTCTCTCCAAAAAAAAACACTACACAAATTTGAACTGATTTAAACCCTATAGTGACTATAAAGACCCAAATACTATGAATATCAATAATATACAAGCCATATTGGAGAACTACAAAAATACTCTCTAGGATCAAGAAGACAAACAGAAAACCACCAACCAATATATCCAGAAGCTAGTGCATCAAACCCTTGACAATATTCTTACCAAAGATCAGAAGAAGTTGTTCAAGAAAGGAAAATGCTTCAGTTGTGGAACACCAGGACATTCCGCTACTTGATGTCCAAATAAATCCAACTTCAAAACTCTACCCCACAACAAGACCTACAAGGCTAAGAAGAATCTCTTTACCAAAAAGACTAACAAGAAAAGAGACCTTGCAGAAAACATCCCAGAAAAACCAACAATAGACTCCAACTCTGACAAAGAAAAGAAGGATTTTCCCCAAAGCAACTAGAAACTATGCCTAACTTGCTCAAGACTTCCAGCACTATGGATAAAACAAGGCAAGCAAACAGTATGAGGCCCAAAATATATTCAGGCCTAAGTTAAAACAAATTTTGCAACTTTATACCCCAAAAACAGAACTAAGATAGAATCACCTACTAGATAGCAGAGAAGACACAGAGGACTTCACTGCCAAAAAGCTGGCTACATAACTACATAGCAGTATACCCAGGGACATAAGATTGCTACTACTGACAAGCCAATTACTCAAGAACCAGTGGAGTCAAGCTCATAGCCCTACAGCATCATCACTGAGAATAGCAGCTTAGTTAGGAGAAAGAAGCCTCATATGGAAAAGTCTAGAAAGATGCCTATCACAAAGGAACAGAACCAGCAGCCTAGCAGGAAATAAGAATAGCCACGGCATCACTCGATCTGTGATGGCTAAGAATAAGAGTACAGTAAAACTGATCTACTATAGTCAGAAACAAAGAAGTAACAAAGAGCCTCAAGGAGCTATAGAAACAACACCCAAAACTCCATAGACAAGAAAGAAAAAAGTCAGGTCCTGAGTTGCTGAGATAAGCAAGAGAAAAAGGGAGACTGCTGCAAGATTAGTGATAAGTAACCCAGTAACTTGGCAAGAGCAAAGCAGACCTGGCAAAACTAATAGGAAATAATTGAGAAAAGACAAAGAGGCACAGGATTCCCTATCACTACCAGAATAATTGTTGTAATAATAGATTATGACTGGGTTTATTATTTTCTCCATTTTTTTGTATATTTCTTTTGTATTTCTCTAAACCTATAAAAACCTTACTTAGTAAGAAGAGAGCAAGCAATCTTGGTTGCCTCTTTCCTTTATTTGGGTTTTCAAAGTGGAAATCTATTTTTAGAGTGATCAAATCAGTGATTAAGTTGCTTTGACTCAAGACTGAGTCAAACCAAAGAAACTATAAAACAAGTGACTTAGCTACAGGAGTAATGTTATAGGAGCTCTAAAACAGAGTTTAATATTGCTAGGAAGTTGAGTCATACAGGGAGGATTCAAAATCTCATATCTGATTACATAGTCAAGAGTACTACTGTGAGGATAGTCTAATCACATAGCCAGAGAGTGCTACTATGAAGACAACTTTGAAACAGGACGTCAGGGTGACACCAGGCAGGCAGGACTCAGGCACAGGGCCAAGATAGTAGTCTAGAATTGAGAATCAGATTTCAAACATCACTGCTACCACAATATATCAGCAGAACTTTAAAATTACAACTTTTTTTCATCTTCAACTTCTGAATTTATTTCCCCACGAATTTGCATGAGGAACACTGTGCTGATACACAGTATTGACTAGAGTGTTTTTCTTAGGAGATCATATACTTTATTTAAACTTTTATATTCGCTGCTACTTAGACAGTAGTTGAGGAACTTCAATTTAAAAAGAAAATAGGAAAACCCCTAGCACTAACAGCCTCTTCAATGGACTACACATAAAAGACATTGTAGAAATGCAGTTGAAACCTTGTCAATCTAATACCTTTTACTTATCTACTTAAGTGCTTTTAGAAAGAAAAAAACTATGGACACTTTCTTACTTATAGATTCTGGAGCAGAACTCAACATAATTAACAAAACCTCCATCAAGAACTAGTGCCTACCAAAAAGAAAACTCAGCAACCCCCTTGTAATATGGAATGGAAATAGAAGTATAAACAAAAACAAAAAAAGAACTAACTATGTCAAATTAGATATGATTATTAATTAACAACAGATCAAACTCAAGCTTACAATTACCGACCTTGGATAACCATGAATTATACTTAGAATACTATGGCTCAAGAAACATAATCCAATTATTTATTAAAAGAAAGATATGATGAAATAGAAAAATACTGAACTAACAAAGAATTATAGTAAACTATTGGACTCTCAACAAGAAGATCCATGGTTAATAAACCATGAGATTTACAAACTAAATACTAAAATCTCTGCTTCATAGGTACTAGCACAGAAAGGTAAGCAAAAAGATAACCAAACTACTAAACAAATAGTTCTAGAAGAATATCACAAATACCTATCACTATTTAATGAGAAGAAAAGTAAACGATTCCTACCAGCAAGACTCTGGAATCACAAGGTCAAAATAAAACCAACATTTAAACCTAAAGCTTTTAAGCCTTATAAGCTTTTTTTGCAGAAGATAAAGAGCAAAAGAAATTTGTTGAAGAAAATCTACAAAAAGGATATATCAAGCATTCAAAATCACCAATGGCCTTACCCTTCTTCTTTGTGGCCAAAAAGAATGGAAAACTATGACCATGCCAAGACTATTAATATCTCGATGAACATATAATCAAGAATATCTATCCTATTTCCAATATCCAAGCAATTCTTGACAAACTATAAGGATCAAAATACTTCACTGCAATGGACATACAACTTGAATACAACAACATTTGCATTTGAAAACAAGATCAATAGAAAGGAGTATTTAGAACCAACCAAGGACTATTTGAACCCACTGTTATGTTCTTTGGAATGTACAATAGTCCTGCAATATTTCAAATGATGATGAACACAATATTCACACTACTCATCACCAAAAACCTCATACTAGTTTATATGGACAACATTCTCATCCACACTCCAACAAAGAAACAATTACATAAGACAACAAAAGAAGTATTAAAAATACTTCAAGAATATGATTTATATCCCAAACCCAAAAAATGCCAATTCACCAAACAACAACTCTCTTATCTTGGATATATTATCTCTCCCAATCAAGTCTAAATAGACCTAATTAAGCTCAAAGGCATATTTGACTGGTCTGCACCTTCAACAGTCAAGGAGACAAGAAAATTCCTTGAATTCTGTAATTTTTACAGAAAATTTATTAAGGACTATGCCAAGATCACTTCACCAATTAACCAATTAGTAAAAAAAGAATATGAAATTCATCTGAACAGAGAAAGCACAAAAAGTATCTAACAAGTTAAAGAAGAAATTTGAAGAAAAACCCATTCTCATCACCCCTAACCCAACAAAACCATTCAAAATATTTGCTAATACTTCAAATTATGCAACAGGAGCAGTACTCACTCAAAAGGATGATAACAGAGTACAACACCCTTGTTTCTTCTATTCAAAATCACTATCACTAGTGGAAAAATGATATCATACCTCAGAACAGGAGTTTCTTGCTATTATCTGAGCCATTTAAGAATAGAGACACTATATCAATGAAGTACCAGAGGAAACAATTATCTGGAATGACCACAACAACATTATCTATTGGACCAACCCATTCAAACTGTTATGACAAATGACAAGATGGTCAACAATACTTAGTGCTTATAAAATCAAAATCAAGCACATTTCTGGCAATAAAAACACTGCTGCAGATGCTCTTTCTCAAAAATTCATTGAGGACAAAGACAAAGATGAACCAAAACAGGCAATACTAGATGACTTCATTGACAAATCAACATTTCCAGCAGAGAAATTATCTAATGAGCCAACATTGGAAGAAAAGCAAAACATACTCAGGAAACATCATGATTCACCAATAGCTAGACACTTTGGTATCAAGGAGACACTTAGAACAATGTCAGAACATTATTCATGACCTGGACTCAAACAATTTGTTACCAACTACGTCAAAGGCTATGAAAACTACCAAAGATACAAGATCAATTGATACCCTTTAAAGCCACCACTCCAAGGAATTCCTGTACCACAATCCAATTAACCATTTACTCAAATTGCTATGGATTTTATCACTAACTTACCCAAGTCAAAGGAATTTGATTCTATTTTGTCCATGGTGGACCACAGCCTAACAAAGGGGATAATATTAATACCAATGACAAAAGGAGTTACCTTAAAAGGAATTGCAACTCTTCTAATAGACAATCTCTTCTGAAGATTTGGTATTTCTAACAAGGTCATTGTAAGGGGCTACTCAGAGGCAATCCAGAACACGCTTGACATTAGTAAAGAAAGCGTCTTAAGTAAAAGTAATATATAGCCCAGGAGCTCTAATCAATGTTGAGGTAAGGTATTCTACCATACATCACTAGTTATATATACTAGACTAGCCAGTCTGTGTGCTAGTCATTAAGGGAACACAGATCAGAACACTAATAACTACCATACCTAATAAGGCTACATAGTACAAACCATGATAACGAGAACAAGAGAGAAAAGAACTATAAATAGCAGGCTCTGAGGATCTAAGAGCAAGCCAGATAATACTCACCTATATCAGGTTATCTAGGCTACTCTAGAGCATCCCCTTACAGTCATCTCTGACTAAGACCCTCAATTTATTGCCAAGTTAATAAAAGCCTTCTTACAGAGACTAGGAATCAAACAGGCTATATCCACTGCTTTTCACCCTCAAACCAATGGTACTACAAAAAGATTCAACCAAGAAATTGAACTCTATCTTGCCATTTATTGTGCTAACAACTTTGAAATATAGGCTGACAAGCTATCTATGGCTGAATATTCACACAACTCTAGACTTTACAGAGGATGATCACACACCTCATTCAAACTCATGTTTGGACATCCCATAAAAACCTACATTGACACTTCAGAAACCTCATCTATCACAGCCAACAACAGAATTAACTATATAGAGAATATCTAGACAAATGCCAAACAAGCACATGAAGTTGCTAAAAATCTTATCAACTAGAATGTTAAGGATGTACGGAGTAGAAGCAGAGTGGCCCAGAGTGGAGCGGAATTACTCCGGAGCAGAAGGGAGTTGACAACAAAAGTGGGGGAACAACCTTGGCCTCAGCTTATGTGCTGTGCCTCGATCTGCTGTCGCATGTGTGGTTGCATATTTCAGGAGGACATAATTGTTGTCAGGAGTGCAGGAGTGGAGTGGTATATAGATTGATAGGAGTGAAGATAGATATTAAAGACGTAGATGACTTTAATCTATGAACCAAAGAACTAGGATGTAACTACTGGAGTACTTATACTAAGTCCAGAATAGGAGGAGTACCAGTAACTAGTCTACATCATGATCCTATAGGAGTAGACAACAGGAGTTTAGGAACAAAAAATTAGTAATAATATAAAATAAAAAGGAAATTATATTATTAAATGGGTATTTTCTGTCATATAACAGTATTCCTCCCTTAAGGCTGAGCCCTCGAAGCCCTGATGGATAAGCAATATAATTATCACCTGGTCCAAAGGTTTAAAATTCAGCTCTGTGAAATTTTCTTTTTTCATTTCAAACCACAATGTCGTCACACAACACCATTAACTTTGGCACTATGTCCAACTCTGATGATGAAAGATACAAGCAGGAGCTCATAAAACGAAGACAAGAGGCAGAGGCAAGGCTTCAGGAGAAAGAGGAGCAACAACAGGCGGAGCAGAAAGCAAGAAAAGAGGTGAGGGCAGCAGAGAAAAGGAGAGAGGAGAAGGAAGCATGGAGGAAAGCAGAAGAGGAAGAGACACAAAGAAAAGAGAAAGAACGCCAGAAAGATTTGGCACATCGATTAGAGGTGGATCACGTTGCCCCCATAGAACAACAATGGCGCAAAAACTGGACGAAGACTTTTTTTGCCTTTGAGTCCTCCTTCTGACGAGAACATGAATTTGATCGATCTTCCGCCTCTGACCAAGAGGCAACGTATCCGATATTTTCCTCAAGAAACTTCAGAGGTGCGTCAACGACGTGAGGAGTTGGCAAAGGAGATGGGAGTACTAGCTGTTGGTGAAGGAAGTCCATGCGAGAGGTGCATGGACTTTGGAATCTTATGCATACCTCAAAATTTACTGTAAATCTTCCATTTAAATTTTATTCCTTCACTAAGTTTTATAGTCATGCGACGTCCTGTGCTCCTTGCGCCAAGGCTAAGGCTGCCTGTAAGTCTTTTGACGCAGACAGGGCATGGGCAAAAGCCAGAGTAGAAGTGGTCCGGAGGTCCCAGGCCAGAAAGACGAAGCAACAAACAGATGCGGAGTGGAAGGCAGAGGTTTCTAGAAAGCTGGAGGGCTTGAGTGAGTTGCAAGGGTTAGGGAAGGATGTCTGGAGGATCGCAGATGCATTGGAGAGGATAGCAGGAATGAGGTCGACGACTCCAGAGGACGATATAATCTCCTGGCCAGAGTCTAGAGGAGAGGAAACAGAGACTGTGGAGAGGGTTGACAAGGGAAAAGGTAGAGAGGTTATGGAGGAGTGTGATAACGAGCGGTCCGAAATAGATATTGAGATCGGAGGAGATGAAATGGAAGGGGTAGAGGAAGAAATTGGAACTCCGGTGTCATCTGTGTGGTCCAACAGAGTAGAATAAAAATAAAATTTTGTAATCTAGTTTGAAATAAAATATGTGTCCAGCATGGAAATTTGTACTTTCAGAGGAGTGGTTTGATCCCTATCCTCCCCTTAAGGCTAGGTGTTCTATCGCCTAGCGACAAGAGTAAGAAATTGATGTATTAGAGTCACGGTCCTGTAAGAGGACCCCTAATATGCAACTTCGGAACCCGTTCTAGTCCTCCGGAATGACCCTGTAGCCGATCCAATATTACTACGTAATATTGGGTCTCACTCCCATCATTTCAAGAGCACTCCATTGCCACCCAGTGCACTTTCCTTGTCCAGACCCTGGTTATCGATGCAGGGATGCAAAGACACTGTAGTATATAATATAGAGTATTCCCTCCAGGAGCCTCATCTAATTCTCTGAGGAATCTCCTAGAGATAGGTTGTAACAATATTTCATAAACTATAATTAACTGAGGAATCTCCTGGAGCTCTACTCCAGTCGCCCTTACAGGTCCTAGACTCTGGTGCAAGTAAACCATGGAACAATGGAAATGAACTTTTGAAAAAGTTCATTGGCGACAGTCCAGATGGTGAGATAGAGATGGGTGCAGAAACCTGGAGTGGACATAGAGGTCCCAGATTGAGCATAGAAGCTTGGCAGAGGCTGGAATTTGCAGAGGAGTTATCGGAATGACAGATTTGACGAGTCCAGAACAGAGTCGTCAGACAGAAGTGGTGGTCAGAATTTTGACTATACTGGAGTGGTGAACCAATGAAAGTTGGAAACACAGGACAGGTGCTAGTACTTCAGGTAGATTCAGTAGGATAGGTTGTGATTATATTTCAGTCAATCAACGGATCAGAGTGAGATATATCACGGATCCCGGACCAAGAAGCAAGATAGGACAAGCGGAGTGGCATGGAAGTCCAAGAAGGTTCATGCAAAGCCAGGGGAAACAAGAGTAGAAAGTCGCCAGAGGTAGTTATAACACAGAAACCGTAGACTGGAGCGGAGGATTGGACAATAATTATCGTTGTATAGCCAGAGGAATATTGAAGAACACAGAATGAAATTGAAGTACCAGACAAGATGGAGAACAGAACAAGACTAAGAACAGAACAAGACAGGCAGAACGGAAACCAAGAAGCAGAAACGGACACAGGTTGACAGAAACAAAAGACCTAGTACAATGACTCCGAAGAAAGACTGCTATCAAGTCTGGAGAGCAAGTCTACTAGTGACTCAAGTTTGACTGGAGACTCCAGAAACCTAGAAACGGAACTGGAAGTCGAGAAAGAGAGAACAAAATCAGAATTAGAGAGCTCCGACGACAGAATTTGTTGCGGAGCAGAGAGCAGAGCACTAGTAGCCGACTGAGAGACTATGGAACCAGAATCAGAAACAGATGACAACAATCCAGAGACAGAGTCAAAGATGTCTGGAGACAGAGTGTGTCGCCAAATGGGAAATTCATCAGAAGACTCCAAGACCTCCATATCGGAACCGGAATCAGATAGTGACAAATGAGAGACAGACTAAGAACACTCCGGATATGAAGTATGTTGCGGTGTTACACCGCAAGTGAATTTTCTGCAGAAGATAACATTTGATATGCTTTATACCAACGAATTCGTAATTAGAGTTTGCTCTAGAGCCCTTTCTATACCCTCAGAACGTAATACCATATGATAAGGACATTAAGCAAGTGATAACCAAACTAGAGCTCATGTTGATACCTCGGGAAGCGAACAGAATGAGCTGGCATCCAGTCTAGGAAGAAAGTCATGAAAGGACTATGCTCTAGATCCATTATAGGATGGAACCAACTTAGAGATATGATGGATCGGGACTCTAAAACCAGTAGTGTCTGGATGACAGACTTAGATAAATAGACTCTGGTTGTAATTAAGCATTGATGGCATCAGATTAATTATATTTAGATAAATGAGCCCTAGGACACGACTCAAAGATACTAAACATTAAGCAGGGTTTACTGACTACTTAATAGGTAATCCATGAGGTCCTTCTTACAAAGCAGCATCAAAGGGAGTGATGGGAGATCAGGAAGAATATTCTAGAGAGAAGCAACGATGAAGACACATCATCTTTGATGGGAAGGATTTAATGAAGAGGACACATCACCCTAAAGACACGTCATCGCTGGGAATTGGGATGGACTTAGCACGAGAAGAGGTTGAAGAAACATCAAAAGTAGTAATAGTTTCCTTTTTATATTTTATTCCTTGAGTTTCAGGGCTTTGTAATCATTTTAATATAGTATCTGGTGTGCAGTTGGATAGGAGAAGAACCTCTTGACTCCTACCT
>Ga0157360_1000324_pt1 | contig 19023 bp, 8 predicted proteins | sample AttlaeALBM1_FD_111483 | JGI IMG/M metagenome (GOLD analysis project Ga0157360, IMG submission 111483) | Fungus gardens microbial communities from leaf cutter ant in Ribeirão Preto, State of São Paulo, Brazil - Atta laevigata ALBM1 | ecosystem: Host-associated > Fungi > Mycelium > Unclassified ... | reverse complement strand
CTCAGCCGCGGCGATCAGCAGGTGAAAATTCGCGGCTTCCGTATTGAGCTGGCGGAAGTGGAAACCGCGCTGCAACAGCAGCCTGCCGTGGCGCAGGCGCTGGCCTGCATCGTCGAGCCAAACCCGGGTAATAAGCAGATTGTCGCCTACGTTCTTGCACGCAAAGAGGTGGACTTCGATGCGGCGCAGTTGCGCGACGCGCTGAGCGCGCAGTTGCCGGACTTTATGGTGCCAGCGATGATTATCCCACTGGAGACCTTCCCCCTTAACGCCAACGGCAAAGTGGATATGCGCGTCCTGCCCGCGCCGCGCTTTACCGCCGCGCTGCACCGTGGCGCGCGTAACGATCGGGAGAGCAGGCTCTGCGTCCTCTTCGCTGAGGTTCTCGGCTTAGACGAGATCGGCATTGACGATAACTTCTTTGCCCTCGGCGGCCACTCGCTGCTGGCTTCCCGTCTGGTCAGTAAGGTACGCCGTGTAATGCGTGTCAATCCCGCCATTCGCGATCTCTTTGAAGCCCCAACTGTGGCGCAGTTTGCCGAGCGTTTACACGCCGCCGCGCCTTCGCGTTTGCTGCTCCAGGCGCGTGAAAAACCGACCCTTCTGCCGCTTTCGTCCGCGCAGCGTCGGCTATGGATGATCGATCGCATTGAGGGCCAAACCGCCACCTACAATATGCCGCTGACCCTTGAGCTGGAAGGCGAGGTAAACGTCGCAGCGCTGACGGCAGCACTCAACGATGTGAAGCTGCGTCACGAAACGCTGCGCACGCGCTTTTTACTCCAGCCAGACGGCGCTGTTTATCAGCACATTACAGAAGGCGAGGAGTCGTACTGTGCCCTCATAACCGAAAACGTGTTGTCTGAGGATCTGGAGAACCAGATGCTGAGTGCCGCACAATACACCTTCGATTTAACCGCAGAAGATCCCTGCCGCGCGTGGCTCTTTAGCGTCAATGAAGAGCGCCATCTGCTGCTATTTTTAATGCACCATATCGCCAGCGATGGCAGCTCGCTCTCTCCGCTCCTCCAGGATCTGGCCGCAGCCTATAACGCCCGCGCGCAGGGCCATGCTCCATCCCTGGCACCGCTTGCGGTGAACTATAGCGATTATGCGCTGTGGCAGAACGACTGGCTGGGCGAGATCAATACCGCCGAAAGCCAGGCGGGCCGCCAGCTCGCCTGGTGGCGCGACGCGCTCGCCGATCTGCCCGACGAGCTGAAGCTGCCCCTCGACCGTCCGCGCCCGGCGCGCGCAAGCTATCGGGGCAAGCAGTGTCGCTTTACCATCGATGAAGGGCTGCACTCGCGCCTGCTTGAGGTAGCAAAAGCGCACAACGCCAGCCTGTTTATGGTGCTGCAGTCGGCGCTCGCCGTACTGCTGCACCGGATGGGCGCAGGCAACGATATCCCTGTCGGCACTGCCATCGCCGGGCGCAGCGATGAGGCGCTCGAACCGCTAGTTGGCTTCTTTATCAACACGCTGGTGATGCGCGCCACCGTTGACGACAACCTCACCTTTAGTGCCCTGCTGGAGAGGGTTCGCGACTACGCGCTGCAAGCTTACGAGCACCAGGATCTCCCCTTTGATAACCTGGTCGAAGCGCTAAACCCTGAGCGCTCGCTGGCGCGGCACCCTCTCTTCCAGGTGATGCTGGTGCTGCAAAATATGGCCTACAGCGAAGCGCACTTTGACAATCTGCGTACCCGGGTTACCACACCGCTGCTGCCGGTGGCAAAGTTCGATCTGACCTTTAATATCGAAGAGACGCCGACAGCGCTTAACGGTATTCTCGAATACGCCACCGATCTGTTTGACGATGCCACCGCCGAAGCGCTGGCAGAGCGTTTCGTGCTGGTTCTGCATGCCGTTATGGCACAGCCGCAGCGGCGTGTCGGCAGCGTTCCGCTGCTGCTGGCGGAGGAGTGCCAGTCCGCCGTGCCGGTTTGCACCGCCTTTGACCAGTGGGCTGACGCCAGGCTGCATGACGTTTTCGAACAGCGCGTGCGTGAAACACCGCAGGCAACGGCGCTGAGCCTCGGCGATGAGACGATGAGCTACGGCGAGCTGAACCAGCGCGCCAACCAGCTGGCACGCTATCTGGTAAGCCGTGGCATCGGCACGGAAGATAGCGTCGCGCTGGCGCTACCGCGCACTATGGATACGCTGGTGGCGCTGCTCGCCATCGTCAAAGCGGGCGCGGCCTACCTGCCGCTGGATGTGCATAACCCGGCGGATCGCCTGGCCTACATTGTTGACGATGCCAGACCGGCGCTGATTATTACCCTCGTGGAGTATGCAGGCACCCTCAGCAGCACACTGCCCGAACTGCTGCTCGATACGCCGCAGTGCCAGCAGACGCTGGCGCTGTTGAGCGGTGAAGACCTCAGTGACGCCGAGCGCCTGCGCCCCGTCAGCTCCGACAGCCTGGCTTACATTATCTACACCTCCGGCTCGACCGGTAAACCGAAAGGGGTAATGATCCATCACAGCAATGTGCTGCGCCTCTTCGCCGCTACGGAGGAGTGGTTCAACTTTGCCCGCACCGATATCTGGACGCTGTTTCACTCCTGCTCGTTCGATTTTTCCGTCTGGGAGATCTGGGGCCCGCTGCTCTATGGTGGCGAGCTGGTGGTAGTACCGTTTATCGTCAGCCGCGATCCGCAAGCCTTTTTAAAACTGTTGAGCGACAAACGGGTCACCATCCTTAACCAGACGCCATCCGCTTTCTATCAGCTGATTGAAGCGGAAAACACGGTGGCGCCAGCAAGCTGCCCCTTAGCGCTGCGCAAAGTGGTGTTTGGCGGCGAAGCGCTCGATCTTAGTCAGCTTGAGCGCTGGTACCAGCGCCATGATGACGCTGCGCCGGAGCTGATCAACATGTACGGCATCACCGAAACCACCGTCCATGTCAGCTATCAGCCGCTGACGGCCGAGGGGGCGCGCAACGCCTCCGGCAGCCTGATTGGCGTGGCAATCCCCGATCTGCATATCCACCTGTTAGACGATGCGCTGCAACCTGTTCCGCTGGGCGTAGAGGGTGAGATGTATATCAGCGGCGCAGGCCTGGCGCGCGGCTACCTGAATCGCGTGGCACTGAGCAGCGAACGCTTTGTTGCCGACCCCTATGGCGAGCCTGGCACGCGCATGTACCGCTCCGGTGATGTGGCGATCCGCACCCGTAAAGGCGAGCTGAACTACTTAGGTCGCGCCGATCAGCAGGTTAAACTGCGCGGGTTCCGCATTGAGCTGGGCGAGATTGCCGCCGCGCTGGCAAGCTATCCGCAGGTGACTCAGGCCGAGGTGATCCTGCAAAATGATAACCCCGGCAACCCGCAGCTGGTGGGCTATATCATTAGCGACAATAATAGCCCTGTCGATATCACGGCGCTGCGCCATTATGCGGCGGATAAACTGCCGGAATATATGGTGCCGGCCGCCATTGTACAGATGGAAAAATTCCCGCTGACTATCAATGGCAAGCTGGATAAACGCGCATTACCGAAACCGCAAATTATGCAGAGTGCGACGCGTCGCCAGCCGCGTAACGCGCAGGAAGAGATGTTAGCGGGCCTGTTCGCCGAGGTGCTGCAGCTGGAAGCGCCGGGCATTGATGACAACTTCTTTATGCTCGGTGGCCATTCGCTGTTAGCGATGCGACTGATAAGCCGTATCAGCAGCGAGCTGGGTAAAAATGTGCCCATCCGCACGCTGTTTGATTACCCCACCGTGGCACAGCTCGCCAGCCAGCTTGCGCAGGCGGATATTGCTCCGAAAGTCGCGCTGCCCCCGCAGACGCGCGACGAGTATCTGCCGCTCTCCTTTGCCCAGCAGCGCATGTGGCTCTTGAAGAACCTCGATGATAACCACGCGGCGTATAACATGCCGCTCGCCCTGCGCTTCAGCGGGCCGCTGAATGAAGAGGCGTTGGGCCTGGCGCTGCGCGATGTAGTGGCGCGTCATGAAGTGTTGCGCACGCTCTACCCACTCCATCAGGAGCAGCCTTACCAGCATATTCTCGCCGCCGATTCGGTTGAGATGACGCTTGCGGTCAAGCCGATCACTGAAGACGCGCTCGCCAGCGCGCTTGTTGAGGCGTCAGCGTATGCCTTCGATCTGGCGCGGGAGATCCCGCTGCGTTGTACGCTGTTCCGTTTGCCACAAACGCATGAACAGGTGTTGCTGATTGTCATTCACCACATCGCCTGCGATGGCGGCTCGCTGGCACCGCTGTTCCACGATATCGCCTGCGCTTACAACGCACGTTGCAAGCAGCAGGTGCCAGCGTGGACGGAGCTTGCCGTGCAGTATGCCGATTATGCGCTCTGGCAGCGCGGCCTGCTCGGCGAAATCAAGGAGCACACGCCGCTCTGCGCGCAGCAGATCGCTTTCTGGCGCAGCGCGCTGGCGGACGCGCCTGAAGAGATGCTGCTACCTGTTGACCGTCCGCACCCGGCTTCACCGAGTTATGTGGGCGAGCGGGTTCATTTCCGTATCGACGAGGCGCTTTATCAGCGGATTAAGACCCTGACGCAGCAGGAGGGCGTAACGCCTTTTATGCTGTTGCAGGCGACCGCCGCGATCCTGTTTAGCCGCATGGGCGCAGGAGATGATATTACGCTCGGCACCGCCGCTGCGGGGCGCTCAGATGAAGCGATCGGCTATCTGGTGGGCTTTTTTGTCAATACGCTGGTGCTGCGCGTCGATCTGTCGGCAAACCCCAGCTTCCGCGCGGCGCTGGCCAACGTTCGCGACTATATGCTCTCCGCCTATGCTAATCAGGATGTGCCGTTTGACTGGGTGGTAAAAGCATTGAATCCGGGGCGCTCATCAGCCAGACATCCCCTCTTCCAGGTGATGATGGTGCTGCAAAACAACGCCAATACGCCGCCGCAGCTGGTGGATGTGCAGGCAACTCATCAACCGGTAGGTCTGGTGACTACTAAGTTTGATTTGCTGTTCAACTTTGATGAGATTTGCGGCGAAGCGGGCGAAGTGTACGCCCTTGATGCGCAAATTGACTTCCCGGTAGAACTCTACGATCGCTCAACCGTTACCGCGCTGGCTGGCTACTTCGTGCAGCTGTTGCAGGCGGCAGTCGACGCACCGGACTTACCGGTGAAAAACCTGCCGCTACTGAACGATGGGCAGCGCGATGCGCTTATCCATGTTGGCAATAACACCTTTGTGGATCTGCCGCCGGCAACGCTGGCACAGGAGTTCGCCTGCCAGGTGGCGAAAACCCCGCATCATATCGCCATCAGCTGTGGTGACGAGCAGCTTACCTATCAGGAGCTGGATGCGCGCGCCAATGCTTTAGCCCATAGCCTGCAACAGCGTGGGGTGGAAGCAGATCGAGGGGTAGCGTTACTTCTGGAGCGTTCACTCTCGCTGGTGATTGGCATCCTCGCCGTGGTGAAAGCGGGCGGCTTCTATGTGCCGCTGCGCACCAGCGATCCCTTTGAGCGCTGGCAGCATATTACCCATACGCTGGATGTTCGCGTTGCGGTCGTAGATGAGCGACACAGTGCCACGACGCTTCTGGAAGGCATTGAGGTACTGACGGTCAACAATGCACATATGCAGGAAGAGGCGCCGACCATCGCACCACCGCTTAATCCTGACCATATCGCTTATGTGATGTTTACCTCTGGCTCTACCGGGCAACCGAAAGGGATTGCCATTACCCAGGATAACGTTGTTGCCCTGGCGCGCGATCGTCGCTGGCAGGGGGAGCATCATCAGCGCATTCTGCTGCACTCGCCGTATGCTTTTGATGCCTCAACCTATGAGATTTGGGCGGCGCTGCTCAACGGTCATCATGCGGTGATTGTTCCGGGAGACGAGCTGGATTTGCCGGTGATCACCTCGACAATTACCGATCGTAAAGTGACCGCGGTGTTTTTAACCTCCGGCCTGTTCCGCCTGATTGCCGAAGAGGCGTGGCAGTGCCTGGCGGGGGTCAGCAAAGTCTATACCGGTGGGGAGAAGATATCCGCAAGCGCGGTTCAGTCATTGCGCGAACACTTGCCGGACCTTGAACTGATGAACATCTATGGTCCAACGGAAGCCACCACCTATGCCACGGATTACCCGATTACGCAGGCAGATGCACCCTATCTGGATGTGCCGATCGGCTATGCGATGGATAACACCCGCCTCTATGTGCTGGATGAGTACTTGCAGCCGCTGCCGGAGGGGGTTGCAGGCGAGCTTTATATCGCCGGACGCGGGCTGGCGCGCGGCTACGTGAACCATCCGGGGCTTAGCGCGGCGCACTTCGTCGCCGATCCTTACGGGTCTGCTGGAAGCCGTATGTACCGCACCGGCGATAGGGTCAAACGCCGCCGCGACGGCGCCATCAGCTTTGTTAGCCGCGGCGATCAGCAGGTGAAAATTCGCGGCTTCAGGATCGAGCCTGGTGAAATCGAGATTGTACTGAAGCAGCATGAGGTGGTGCAGCAGGTGGCCGTCATTCCCCTTGAAGATGCGGCGGGCCATAAACAGCTGGTAGCGTATGTGGTTGTCAGCGATGCGCAGGAGAGGCTACCTGAGGCACTGCAGCAGTTTGCCCGTGAACGTCTACCGGACTTTATGGTGCCAGCGGCGGTGGTGGTGCTGGACGCACTACCACTCAATGCCAACGGAAAACTGGCGATCAAGGCGCTGCCGCGGCCTGATTTTAGCACCCAGGCCGGGCGGCAACCGCAAAGCGAGCGGGAGATATGGCTGGCAGAGAAATTCAGTACGCTGCTCAAGGTTGAGAACATCAGCATCGACAGCAGCTTCTTCGCCATGGGCGGCCACTCCCTGCTGGCGGCGCGGTTGATTACGCAGATTGACCGCGAGCTGCAGGTGAAGCTAACCATCCGCGATCTCTTTGAGTCGCCGACGGTTGCGATGCTGGCGCAGCGGCTGGAGGGTAACCGCAGCAGCAGCATGCTGGATGTGATGCTGCCGCTGCAACCGCTGGGCGATAAACCAGCGCTGTTCTGTATGCCTCCTGGCGGCGGCCTGAGCTGGTCATACTCCGGGCTTATCAGCTACCTTGGCGAGCGGCAACCGATCTACGGCCTTCAGGCGGTCAGGATCAGCACAGGAGAGGCAACGGCCTCGGTTCAGGAACTGGCGAAAATCTATCTGGCGGAGATCTATAAAGTCCAGCCAGAAGGGCCTTACGCCCTGCTCGGCTGGTCGTTTGGCTGCCATCTGGCCCATGAGGTCGCCACGCTGTTACAGAAAGCGGGGCATGTGGTCAGCACGCTGGTGCTGGTGGATGGCTATCCGCTCGGGGAGCGTTATAGCGAGACGGTACTTAGCGATGAAGAGGGCCTGAAGGTGCTATTCGAAGCGCTTGTCGGTGCCGTTCCGCAAGACAACGCGTTGCTCTCCGTTGAGGAGCTTCGTCGTCAGTTGCAGGTGATTGAACACCCTCTCGCTCACGTGGAACCGGTGATTTTCGAGCGCATTTTCGCCGAACTCCGCGATGCACCGGTGCTTCTGGCAGATATGTCGCCGGGGCGCTATCGCGGTGATATGCTCTTCTTCAAAGCGACACAGCGCGATGCGGGTACCGAGGATTTCGACCCGCTGCTCTGGGCAAACTATATTGATGGCAATATCATCGTCCACACGGTGCCGAGCACGCATAACGGTATGTTCAGCCCGAAGGCGTTGAAAACTATCGGCCCGATTACTCAGCGCTGGCTTAAGAGCCACTGAGCGGATTGAGCATTATGTTGATGAAAACCGCCGTAATGGCGGTTTTTTTTACCTGTTGATAAGTAGCGAAATGTTGACTCCACTTACCCATTACGCACTGCCGCCTTTTATCTCATATCTTGAGATGGGCGCGATGAAGGCCGTACCACAACTCACCTACTGCCAGATCCGTTTTGATCGCCACGCCTGGCGGGACGACCTGTTTGCTCACTACGCGATCCCGTTTCCTCCGCGTCTGCATACGGCGGGTGTAAAGCGTCGGGCAGAGTACCTGGCCGCGCGCTACGGCGCAAAGCTGCTGCTTGCTCACCACGGCTGTGAGGCCAGCGTTGGCGCAGCGGCGGATCGTGCGCCCGTCTGGCCTGCGGGCTGGTGCGGCAGCCTTTCCCATACCGATGACCGGGCGATAGCCATTATCGCGCGCAGCGGTGCAGGCCTGGCGCCGGGGATTGATATTGAAATGCTGGCACCCGAAACGATGCGCGAAACCGCCGATATGTTCACCTCGGCGCAAGAGCAGGCGCTAATCGCGGCCTGCCCTTTGCCTTATGAGACTGGGCTACTGCTCGCCTTCTCTGTCAAAGAGAGCCTGTTCAAAGCCCTTTATCCCGAAGTGCAGCGCTTCTTTGATTTCGATGCCGCACGGGTTTGCCAGATTGATACCGCAACCCAACGCATTACCCTTGAACTGACGCAAACCCTGACGGCGGGAAGAACTCAGGGGAACCAGCTGACAGGTTACTACTCTCTCGCAGAGGATCACCTCATCACGCTAATTGTCTGAGAGATAACTCCCGGTCGTTGCTCCTTGTGGGCAGCAGTGAAAGTCAAAAGCGGCTCTTTTTTAGCCCGAGCGAAAAAAGCGTTAACTTAATGGCCGGTACGCTGAGGATAAAGAGCACCAACAGAATGACAACCTGGTACACATCCAGCGCCAGCAGCCAGCCGCATGTCAGCGCCACACCGATGCCGGAGTCCGCCTGATCGAAAAAGATAAACAGCCACCGACCGCGTGCTGGTAGCGTCCCTGGCGCAATCCCCAGCGCCCGTTTCAGCGCCGAGTTTGGCAGCTCGCCAAGCATATATCCAAGCCCCGTCGCCGCCCCCAGCAGCCAGGCGTCACCCGCCACGTTTGCCAGGCAGAGTGGCGCCACCAGCATGCTAATAAGCGGTACCACCACGACGCCTCGCCAGGTCTTGTTGCGCCCAAACAGCCGCGCGTTGAGCGGAACCGCAAGCCAGGGGAGCGCGTTGTAGGTCACCAACGCCATATGCACGCAACCGGCAATAAACACCGGCAGCAGCAGTTGCCAGAGCGGCCACAGGGAGAGGTTATCCATGCACACCTCCCAGATGCAGCGCGCCAAACAGTGCCGCGCCGCTAAGGCAGAGGGGAACAAGGATCATCAGTGAGGAGAACTTATGGAAGGGGCGATCGAGAAGCATCGCCAGACTAAATAGCGTCAATACCACACTCAACAGCAAGGCGCAGAGCAGAGGCGGCAAAAAGAGTGCCAGCAGCGACCAGCCGCTAAGAATAAACAGGCTCCAGAAGACCGGCATACCGAGATAAGCCAGGGTGGCATGGTGAGTGATATTTCCGCTTTCGTTAAAGCGGGAGAGCCGAAGCGCGCCGCATATCACCATCAGGGCAAGAAAAAACGCGCCGCCACCGCGATAGCCGCTGAGATAAAAAATCAGCGCGGGAGCCACAAGGTAGAGCAGCAGATCGCAAAAACCGTCAAGATAGCGGCCAAACGCCCGCTCGCAGTCGAGATGCCGCGCCAGTTTGCCATCCAGCGCATCGGCCAGCATCGCGAGGTAAAGCAGGCTGATACTAAGCCAGATAGCGCCAGATAACGCAGCACAGAGCCCGCCAAGAGCGATAACCATGCCCATTAGCGTCAGGTAATCCGGCAACGACAGACGGCAGATAAAGGGATATCGCATTATCACACCTCCGGAAAAAAAGCTTTCAGTTTTCGCCGCGCGAGCAGGCAACGCAGCCGCGCGCGGTCGATACGGCTGCGATGCCGAGCATCGACGGGCAGCTTCGCGCAGAGCCAGAAGCGGACCGGCTCGCCGGGAAAGAGGGTTGCCATCAATGGCGCGGCGGCGTGGCACTGCGCCGCCTGTTGCAGTACTACGCAAATCTCCCGCTGCGGCCCCTCTACTACCGCGCTGGTCTCAATGCCCGGCAGGCCATTAAGCTGCTTTTCAACGGGGTAAGGCGAGAGCGTTAAGCCGGAAGGTGTGCGCAGCCGGTCGGCGATCCTGCCCGTCAACCAGAGACGCTGCTGCGCATCCAGAAAGCCGCTGTCTCCGGTGCGATGCCAGACGCGCCCCGCCAGATCCCTGATTTTAGTGAGCTGCTCGGCCTGCGGATTGTTGAGATACCGGGTAAGCACCTGCGGCCCGCTGACCCAAATCTCCCCCTCTTCCCCCGCGGGCTGAGGGTCCCGCCCGCGCACAATCAGGATCTCTGTTTCAGGCCCCGGTCGCCCGACAAGATAGCCAGGCTGCCGATCCCACGCCTCAAGCAGCTCATCAATGTCAACATTACTGATGGGATCGGCTTCCGACGCGCCATAGTTAACCGCGCAGGTTGCCCGTGGGAAATAGCGTTGGACAGCGAGTAACAGCAACCGGGTCACCGGCGCGCCGCCAATAATCACCTCCCTCACCGCCGGGAAGCGGCACTGCTGCACGTCGGCATAGTCGACCAGCTCTTTTAGCCAGGCGGGCGAGACGCTCAGACGCGTGATTGCCTGAGCGTTAATCGCCCCGGCAATCATCTGCACAGGCAGGCGGCCTTGCGCATCAAAAGTGGGCAGCAGATAGCAGCAGCCCGCGTGAAAATGGCTGAACAGCGTCAGGATCGGAAAAGAGGTCACATCGCGCTGCTGGCGATGTGCAAAGAAGTGGCTCATCGCCTGACACTGCGCCAGCAGCGAAGGGTGAGAGCGCACAACGCCTTTTGGCGTGCCTGTCGAACCACTGGTAAAAGTCAGCAGCGCAGTCGCCTCGTCATCAAGAGCCTTAACACAGAAGGTAGCACCGTCTATCTCCGGCACAGCCTGCGCTAAAGGAGCGGTAAAGAGCCGCAGGGTATCAAGCGTAAAACGACGAACCCGCCACAGCTCGGGCAGCAGATACCAGTACTTTCCCGCACTCTGCGCCACGATCATAGCGCTCAGACGCGCCTGTTTCAGGCAGCTGCGCAGCTGCTGGCGCGGCATATCTTTTTGCACCAATACCGGAACTAGCCCGGCACCCAGCATCGCATAGAGCAGCAGATAAAACTCCATGTTTGGGGCCAGCAGCAGCAGTACGCGCGCACCGGCCTGCAGCCCGCTTCGCTCCAGCCTGCGTTGATATACCGCTGCGCGCGACACAAGCTGCGCATATGTGATCGTTTCTCCCCCGGCGCAGAGCGCAGGCAGCGAAGGGGGCTGTTTGAGCAGATATTCACAGAAGTTCATGGCGTACATCCCTGTAATAGAGTCCATAGTGGTGAAACACCTTATTTGGGCTGCAACTGGCGCGTAGCGCGGTGGCTGTTGTCGGCCCTTTCCAGTTGAGCAGCGCCGCGCCGAGGCGCGGCCACTGAGCATCGAAGCTGAAGAGAAAGCGGCGCACCAGCATGGCGTAGAGCAGAGAGCGACGATAGCGCGGCACGATCATGATGGTTTTAAAGATCCCGGTTTGCTGGCGCTTATCCGCCAGATTAAACAGCAAGCCGGCAACATCGCCTTGCGGGCCAAAGGCGAGACAGGAGCCTGGCGCATCGAAACAGGGTTGCAACGTATCGACATTAAAGTGCCAGTCGAAAAGCGCCTCACTGCTGATAGTCCAGCCGACATTCTTAGCAAAGTGCCGGGTGATAAGCGTATAAAGCGCTTCATGGTGCGCCTGCCACAGCGCAGGGGTTAGCGGCTGGAGGGAAAAATCAGCCGCGCGCCAGCGCCCAATATCGTTTCCGGGAAGTGCCAGCTGACGAACCACATTTGCCTCTTCAAACAGCGAAAAGTAGCGCGCCAGCGGCTGAAACCCCATCTGCCCAAGCAGGTGTTGATACCAGGGCGGGTTATAGGGCTCACCGGCAAACGGCGCACAGGTCGGTGTATCCAGGCGCAGGCGAAATTTTCCTAACGTACTGAAATTAATGGGACCGATAAGGCGTGAGGCACCCTGCGCTCTCGCCCAGCGCATCAGGGCACGAAACAGACGATGATTGGGAATGCGGTTATCGATCGTTTCCCAGTAACCAAAGTTCACCACGGTCTCCCCTGCGGCGTTAAGGGCAGCGAAGCCCGCTAGCCGCGCGCAATCGCGAATATAGCCGGTCCAGACGCGCCCCTGCTGCATAAAGGGGTTAGCTGCGCTGAACTGGCGCGCCATTACGGTAGCCTCTTCGCCGGGCCAGAAAGGGTCGTGCGCATAGATCTGTGGGGCAATCCCCAGAAACTCCCGCTCCAGCGTATCGCCCGCCTGCCACTCCTGTTCAATCAACGGTCGGCTCATATTCCCCTCTCCCACGCTCTATGCCCCGCGTAATCTTCCCGTTCGCGCCGTTCATGCGGATCACTTCGCCCTGCTGAAGCTGGTGGGTCACGCCAGGCACGCCAACGATAGCCGGGATGCCCATCTCGCGTGCCACGATGGCGGAGTGCGATAGCGTCGAGCCGCGCTCAACAATCAATCCACCGAGGCCGGGAAATAGCGGTGCCCAGCCGGGATCGGTACGCACGGTGCAGAGAATGGTGCCCGCGAGATTGCCCGCCTTCTCCGGCGAGAGTATCAGGCTGACCGGTGCCTCGACCGTGCCGGGGTAGCAGCCCGTGCCTTGCAGGTGCGTAAGATCGACCGCCGAGGGCGGCTGCGCGGCGTGTAGCGTCTGCTGCTGAAACAGCGTTTGGGTAAGGGATAAGCGATTAGCCGGCTCCTCCTCCTGCTGATAGCGCTCATATTCGGCGCGCCGCTGGGCGATGAGTGCGGTCAGGCCCGTTTGCACTGCCGTTCCGTCAAGGCCCTGGTAGATCTCCTCCCGTGTCAGCCAGAAGATATCCCTGTCGCTTATCAGCACGCCTTCAAGGGCCAGTTGATGCCCGAGCTGGAGATAAATATCACGATAGAGGGCAAACATTTTTGTACGGGTGAAACGCATCGTTTCGCGGTGGTGAATCGCACGTTTCAGCCTGCTGAGATGGCGCTTGAAGTGCGCCAGGACGCGCTTCCCGCGCGTTTGCAGCAAATGGCTAAAGACCCTCTCTTCCGCGTCGCCCCGCAGCTTCTCCGTCGGCTTCGCCTGCACGGTTTCGGTATTCAGATAGCTACGCAGTACGTCAAACAGAAAGCGGGGATCCTGACGTAGCGTAATGGTTTCCAGCTTCAGCTCGCCAATTGTGCGATCGCCGTAACGCTCGATATAGTCGAGACACTGCTGGTAAAAATGGCGATCCAGCGCTTTAAGACGGATAAGCAGATGGGGGCGGGTATCGCTCTGAATCAGCGCTGCCAGCTGCGGGCGTTGACGGGCATACTGGCTTAGCGCCAGCAGATGTCGGGTCGGCTCCGTGCTGATAAGCTGTCCCTCATCTGCCAGCAGATCGGCGGCAATCTGCTGATGCTGTTCGGGCCAGACTTCGCGTAGTAGGGCCTGCACCTTGCCGTTATAGCGGGCAACATAGAAGTCATTCACAATCGGCGCGGTCCAGCGCGTCAGCAGGTGTTGATCAAGATATTTAAGCCGACCGATAAGCTCTGCCGGTGAGAGGGTGTGAAGATTGTCACGATCGACATGGGCCTGCACGAGGGTGTAGTTATGCAAAAATTGATGGATACGCGGTTCAAGGGTGAACTGCGCCCAGACGAGCCGCGCGCCCATCTTCAGCATCGCCGGCAGTGCGGCGATCTTTTCACGCGTGGAAAGCTGCTTATCCTTGATAGTATCGACCGGCTCCTCCAGGCCCATCATCGCTTCCATATCACTTTTATTCATCCTGAACGATGGCAGCAGTAGCAGGGCGCGGTACCAGTTCTGAATGTTGTAATAGGCCCGGCCGCGCACCAGGCTGAGCATATTGTCAGTGATGGCCCGGCGCTGGTCGCGCTCTTTGGCAGAGCAGCCCACCAGTTGCAGAGTTTGCTCATACACCGTGGCATAAGCGGCGCGGGCAAAAGAGAAGGTAAGCGGCGTCGTCACACCGCAGTAAGACTCCTGAATGTTGGCGTTGTCGCAAATCAGCGTCTCGCTCACGCAGCCGCTATCTTTCGGCAGATGAGTAATCGGACGGGTTTGCAGCAGATGCAGACGGTTATCTTTCAGCGTCCACTCAATATCCTGCGGCGCGCGCAGCGCCCGGGCGATGGCGGCCCCCATATCACGCAGGGCGAGGATTTGTGCCGCCGTCAGCGAAGGTGCCGCCGCCTGGCTGGCATCAAGCTCCACCTCCAGGGTGCCGGTGCCGCGCTTATGGTCAAAGACCATGGCGGTAGTTTTCTGGCTGAGTAGCTGCGTGAAGCAACTCCCTTCCAGCGGGACGCTAAACTCGTCGGTATTGCACTGCCCGGAGACGATCCCCTCCCCGCAGCCCCAGCCGGCGGAGATGAGCATCGTCTGGCGCGAGCCGCTGACAGGATGCGCGGTAAACAGTACGCCCGACACCTCGCCTTCAACCATCTCCTGAACAATGATCGAACAGTGGATCGCGTTTAACGCCAGACCTTTACGCAGGCGATAGGCCATGGCGCGTGCGCTCCATGTCGACATCATCACCCCTTTTACCGCATCCACCAGCTGCTGCTGACCACGTTGGAACAGAAAGCTGTCCATCTGCCCGGCGAAAGAGGCATGGCGGGCATCCTCATCGCTGCAGGAAGAGCGCACCGCCCAGAACATCTCTTCGTCAAGTGCAGCCAGCGCGTTCATCAGGGACTCCGGCAGCGGCAACCTGGCGAGGCGAGCACTGATTTTTCCGGCAATGGTTTCAAGCTGATCCGCAGGCATCTGTAGCGAGAGCTGGGCCATCAACTGCGAGGCTTTTGCATCACAGCGCAGCATCTCATCCATCGCTCCGGCGGGAATAACCCACCAGTTCGGTACCGGATAACCGTGGGCGGTAAGCCACAACAGGTTGGCCGCCTTGCCGCCCAGTTGCTGCTCATTAAGGGTGACCGCATCTGCGGCAGAGTAGAGATAGTTCACGGTAACTCCTTTTAGATCCGTTGTTGACTAAGCTCGACCAGATGCCCCCAGGTACGCAAAATGGCGGGAAACCAGGGGCGTGGCTTGACGTGATGAAGCATCAGGTAAAACGACAATCGGCGCAGACCGAAGTCGCGCAGGGCGAGGTAGAAACCGCGGTACCACTCCCCCGCATCAATCGTGGTTGCCAGCCGCTTCGCCAGCTGGCACCGGTGTAATTCCACGTGATGTAACAGCGTTGGCAGCGGAGTGTGCTCATCGAGCGTCCACGTTAGCAGCTCGGCCAGATCGCGCTGCGGAACATGCAGCGTCGCCAGTTCCCAGTCCCAACAGCAGAGCCGTAAATCCTCCCGCCGCAGCGCGATGTTCCGCGGGCTAAAGTCGTTATGCACAAGCGTGCGCGGTAGCGTTGACAGCTCACGCCACTGCGCCGCGCTGTTCTCGGCGCAGTCCAGCCAGTGATGCAGCAGCGGCGTGGTGAAGAGCAGTGGCGCGGTGCGATGGCTGAAGGCGGCGATGGCCTGCCAGAGCGGCACCATGCTGGCGATGGTGTCGACAGAGGGAAAGTCGATATAGCGAAAGGTGGTCTGCAGGGCGTCATACCGGCGATACCAGAGTGCATGGATATCGGCGATGCCATGCAGCGCAGCATCGATCTGCGCTCTCTGCCAACGGAGGCCGTTTGACAGGCTGTTAAGCAGCACTTCTTGCCCGAGCAACTCCTCAATGATGATGCTCTGTTTACCATCTTCATAGGTGCCATAGAGCGTGGGAACATGCCGCGTAAAGGCGGGATCGCTTTGCGTAATAAGCGCCATCTCCCTTTCACGCGCGTGGTGAAACTCGCTGGCAGGGAGCAGGCGCTTAAGCAGTTCGGCTATCTCAGGTGCGCAGCCTGCCGCCAGCGAGTGCAGCAGTTGGGCTATCGCCTCGCTTTGCGGTTTATGCTTCAGCAGCGCTGCCACTTGCGTGCCATCTTCGCGCTGCAGGTTGTAGGCGAACAGGCCGACGGGAAGCGTCGCGGTATGTGAACTGAACGCCGTTAAAATACTGTCCTGGTTCCCCTGCCAGCGGATCGCGGTCGCGCTCCGGGGCGGTCGTTCGCCCCATGCAGCGGTGTAACGGGCGTGCTGAAAGCAGCGGTGCAGTGGATCGCCTTCTGCCTTGCCTGGCGCCGCGTTACGCTGCTTTCGACCGAGCCGCTCGTGGGATTTCGCGAACTCGTCGTTTGCCAGCGCGCTGAGGGTTGAAATGTCGAGCGCCAGACAAAATGCGGCGATGATCTCCGCCAGCCTTTCGCTGCCGTTGGCCCCCTGACAGCCCAGCATCTGCAGGCACTCAGACTGATCGGGAAGCGTGGTCCCGCCGCCGACCGTGCCAATCACCAGCGCCGGGAGCGTCATGCTGCAGTAGAGATTGCCCTCTGGCGTCAGGCGCATTTGCAGCTGCGAGAGGGAGGATTCATGGCTACAAGCGATATCCTGGCCGAGGGCAGTAAACATCGCCGCAATGATGTTGGCGGTATTGATATTCACTCCCGTCATACCTGCGGCGACGGAGCCTTCACAAAATCCCTGAAACGCTTCCACCAGCTGCGCGGGCGCAATGCGTAAATGGCTGCGGCAGGCGGCTGCGGTCAGCGTTGCTTCGGCGATGACCTGGGTCCCCCTGCCCTGCGCAAAACTGCTCCAAGAGCTTTTTTTATCGCTGGAGAGGTTACTTTCAAGAATGTAGCGCTGGGGTGTTAACGCCACCGGAAGATGGGAGAGGATCCACTTGCACGCCTGCCAGGTACAGGTGGTAGTCATATTCTGCCCGGCGGCATCTGCCGTGTGATAGGTAAAGGTCAGATGCACGGCATTGCCAATCACGCGCGGCGTCAGGCTGGTCAGGCGTGCAAAATGCGAGTGCTGGCGCACAACGTTGCTGATGTCGACAAAATAGTCCTCAGCCCAGGCGCAGAAAGCCAGCGCTTCGTGCAGCGAGAGAAACTCAAAACGTGGCGATCGCATCATCCGCTGGCCGGTGACGCGTGCCGTCGCCCCGCCGCTGTGGGTGATGGCGCTGGCTCCGCGTGAAACCGAGGCGACGAGTGCCCCCTCGCTGGTCGCCAGCGGCGCGTAAAAGATCCCTTTCGCACGCCAACCGTTGATAAGCAGCGGCCCGGCAATGCCGACAGGAACTTCAACCGAGCCGATAAACCCCTCAAGATGACTTTGCAGCTTTTCCGCCTGCAGATGAGTGGCAGAGAGCTGGTTTAAGTCGTGACCGGTGTGCTGACGCAGCCAGGCAAGTCGCTTTTGCCGCGCCGGCTCACTCCAGTCGTAAAGGTGGCGACGGGGTAAGGTGGTGACGCTTTCGGCGATCTTGCCGCGCGGCTGGCACAACTTTAACTGCCAGTAGCACTGTTTATTCTCCTGCGCCGAGCGGCAGGTTAATATTGCCAGCCACTCCCCGCTCTGCTGGCGCTCTTTGTGCAGGAGTTTGAGCGCCGGTAGCTGAACAGCCCGATCGTAAAGAGATAACCTGCGCCGCGGGTCAGTGATAAAAGCATTACAGCGCTCTTCGCTTTCAAATAAGAGTGTAAACTCGGCCTGGCGTATATCGACAATTGTCGCCGTAATTAACGATTCCATTATCAGCCCCTTCCCTTGTGCTACAAATATATTTCAACGATACACAGCACATATCCTGTTAGCATTACCGCACCCACCACCGCCTCATTTCTTTTTCTGTTTTTTTGATTGGCATTAATCAGAAAAATGAGCAACTGGCTTACGGCAAAGAAATTAACACCCCCACTCACACCATAAAACCAGAGCGATACCGTGCCGGTTTTGCACAAAATAAGAAAATATTGCACGCAGACCATCAATATAAGCAGAGCGATAACCATTAATATCGAAAGGGGGCGACCATATAATTGTGACCAGGTGGTGACCTCTTCCCGCTCCTCATCCGGCCCCTTACATTTACGCGTAATTTCAAAACTTAATCCGCATAAAAAAGCGAGCAGCATGAGTAAAATAAGCGGCTGATTAAGCGCCGCCGCAGGCGAGGCCAGAGTCGCCAGCCACCAGATAACAAACGGCATAACCAGCGTATGGGAGAGCGCATAGAGGGAGAAGTGTTGCTTAAGCCATTCGGCCACAAAAAACTCTTTCGTCATCAGCGAGGTCCAGCAGAGCAGTAGCGTCCAGCTCAGCCATATCTGCTGCTGTCCCCCGGCAATCAGAAACATGCCGCCCAGCTGGATCAGCACGCAGAGCGCGCCGAGGAGCTTCAGATGAGACAGGCTAATAATACCCTGTTGCAGTACCCTCTGCGGGTGGTGAAGGCAGTCATCCGCATAATCTTTATGCTCATCCAGCACGCGCAACAGCAGAAAAAAGGAGAGCGACAGCAGGCAACCGACAGCCATCTTCACTGGGCTAATACTTTCTCCCGCAGGCATTGCGACTGAATATGATAAAAACCAAAGAATAAAAAAGAGGGGGGTATTTGTTACAGGAAAACGTTCGCTTACCCATAACATCATTCGACAAAAAAGCGATCCATTTTTAATTGCGGTCATAGCGACTCCCTGAAAATAATAATCCGAAAAATAAAAAAAACGACATTTTTAATTACGCTACCATCAAGAAAAATCTGTAAACAATAGAAATATCAGCACCGACAAACCTAATATAAATCCCCACCACAGCCGTTTCATTTAAAAAAAGCGCCTGATGTGATCACTCTCTAATAATATTAATGAGTTATTACTCGTACGTTATATAAGACAAAACATTAATATCCTTGTCTTAGTGCTTTTAAGATTAAATTATTAATTTTCGGTGGGTAAAAAAAATAAAAAGGCCATGCCGCAGAGCATGGCCTTTATGAGCAGTAGCGTTAGCTCAGAGAGGAGGTAGGTGTGGCAGATTTCAAAGCAGGCTGTGGTACATCGTTCCACAACGTGTCATACGCGTGACCGGTGAGATCTTCAACGATATGGCGCGCCTGCGGCGTCACACTCTGTTTCAGGCCGCCCGCTTTCAGACGGTCGAGCTCTTCGACAAAGATGCGGTGCGTGCGCTTATTGAGATGAAAGG
>Ga0157360_1000321_pt1 | contig 19176 bp, 15 predicted proteins | sample AttlaeALBM1_FD_111483 | JGI IMG/M metagenome (GOLD analysis project Ga0157360, IMG submission 111483) | Fungus gardens microbial communities from leaf cutter ant in Ribeirão Preto, State of São Paulo, Brazil - Atta laevigata ALBM1 | ecosystem: Host-associated > Fungi > Mycelium > Unclassified ... | reverse complement strand
CCTTCACTGGTAATTTGCACTGTTGTGCGTCAGGTCGCTCTGCTCCCTTCCTACAACAGTAAGGCCACAGTCAGCTCGCTTTGCTCACTGCCTGTTCCAATTTATTCCAATTTATTTGAATTTTGTAGAATTTAGCAAGCAAAGAGAGAGAATGCTGACCAATGCTTGTAAAGCGTTGGCTAAGCATTGGCTAAGCAAGCATCATCCCACATTCGGTGCAGCATACATACTAGATTGATTTTCACTTTGATTATTTAAATTGATAAACTTTTTAATTTGGTTCTTTCTAATAGTATTAAAGATATGAATAATTTTTTTATGAATTGGGTTTCTAATGAATATAATTTATATGTTAATGAGGTGGTTAATATAACTAAAATTGTAAATTAAAAAGGTATAAAATTAAGAAATAAATTTAAGACTGTTAGATCCTAGGAGAATATCAAGTAAAAATAATATATTAGGCTGTCTGTCAAAGAAAAATAACATAAAAAAATAGGCTTTTCTAATTATATCTACCATAAATAAAATGACAAATGATTTTAATTTCTGGAAGTCCAGCAAAGAAAAATAAAAAAAATAAAAAACACACAAAAAACACTAAAAATAAACCAAAAATTTGAGATAGAGAGAATGGAAAGGTACATCAATATCAGGAAGTGTAATAGTAGCAAAATCACACTTAAGCACAGTCTGGCCTTGGGCCTCTCTTATTGCTTCTTTGTATGATCAAAGAAGAAAGTGATAATCTGACTCAACATCTCCCTGATCTTCTCCTCAGATAACGCATTGTGAAACTTTGCAGGAATCAGTAAAAACAACTTGAAGACAAACTGCAAGGCAAGAAGCTCTCTAGCATAGATACATCGTTGATACTATATCGCAGTAATTAGTATGAGCTTTCTAGTAACAAACAACTGATCCTAGAAATACTGTAGATCAATGTGTGACAATGCTTTATTCTCTATGCATTGATCAGCTGTCCAAGATAACATCAAGCTGTTTATTAAAAATGTGTATCTGAATGGTGACCCTAGCCTTCATAGTTACCCTTTGATGTTATATGTATAACAAGTCTTTAAGAATCTCATATTTGCGGCACAACATCAGCAGAGGGCTGCAATGAGAAGAGGAGAGTATAGCAATATCATTGAGGCTGCCCAGGGCATAAAGTATTTGACTTACAGACCATAGACCATGAAGACAAAGAAAGTCTATGAGCTTATGTTGTCTATCGTCGCTGTATGCAAAACTGTTTTTAATTTCTCTCCAAAGTGAGTTCATTTTTTTTTCATGATCCTGACCTTCTTAAAATCCTTGAATCAGCAGTACTTTGTGATCGATTTGCGCATTGACAGATATTGTTACGAACTTCTTCTTGCCTTTTGTTCCTTGGACTGAATATGAATATTTCCATCTTGATAGGACCACATCAATTCCAAAATGACAGAAGCTTGTTGATCAGTTAAATAATTCTCATAGCAAGGTATTTGTCTTCTTGTTAAGTAGTAAAGTTAGTAGATATGGTATTAATCTCATCAGTGCAAACAGATTGATTCTATTTGATCCTAGGTATTTTCACATAACTCAGAACATATTCTGAGTAGCTAACCCATCCTGATCTCTTCCCCTAACAATAGACTGAGTTTCTCAGCTTCAGACGCTGATAAATTCCTTGCTGTATATGCAAGCTTGCAAAGTAAAAATTAATTGCTGGTGAGTTTTGGCAGGTATGCCAAAGATCCAACAGCAGCCGCCAACCCAATATCTGACTTCTGTGTAGATACATAGTGCATCAACTATTATCCTGTACTGGAAACAACTATGAGGTTGTCAGATAAGGTCTTATTTAAACTCGGTCATCAACTTTCATGAAGGAGCTCCAGCAATAACGACATTTCTTGACTTATGATATGCAGGCAAATTCAGAAAAGACTCTGTTCATGTCAGCTGTATTATTATCATACTATACCTTAGTTTCAGGCAGTGAAGATATCAGCTGAACACATTGATAGGCACTATAGACTAATAATAGTTACATAGAAAAAAAAAGAGCTCTATTGGACAAAGAATCTATCTATACCTATTATAATAGTTTCTTGGGAGACATGTACTTATTATGTAAATTGAATAAACTAAGTCTATTACTGTGTTAACTAATCATCGCTGATTTCATTATCAAGTTGATTAGATTGGGTTGTTTACTCTTCTTCTTCTTTACCTATAACCATGATGCTGTCATTTGTAGCTTCCCAACATGGCCAACATGAAGATATATGCCTTCAGCAAGATACATGCCCAATATCACTTTTCAGAAGAGTCAAGAGCTATTTCACTGCTCTCTTCTCATGGTTGATGGGCACAAATGAGAACAACTTACCTATGATCCCATCAGATCAAGTTTCATGCGAAGACACATATCTTGAGCAAGCAACATTATTTTTTAGAAGAGTCAAGAGCTATCTCACCACTCCCTTCTTATAGTTGATGTGCACAAATGAGGACAGCTTATCTATGACCCCGTTTCTGCTTTCCATGTCTTAGCCCTCCATGTCTACTAGTGCCTGGCCTTCCATATCTATCTGTACTCACGTTGCTTGTACTCAATTTTCTGTATCTACCAGGCCTCAATCTTCCACATTTACCCAACCTTTTGCATCTGCCCATACTCAGCCTCCTACACTCACCAGCACTCAGCATCTCCAGGTATCCCTGTCATCCAGGCAAGACTCTTCATCTCCCTTCCACTCACCTTCCATACTGACCTCCCCTTTTGTCTCTAACAGTGCCCAGCCTTCCACATCCACCAATGTCTGCCCTTTCGCATCTACTAGTGCCCAGCCTCTTGCATTCACCAGTTCCTGGTCTCTTGCTGCCCAGCCTTTCATATCTATCAGTGGCTCGCCTGTCATGTCCACCAGTATCTGGCCTTTTATGTCTGCCAGTGTCTGGCATTTCATATTTATCAGTAATTCGCCTTTCGTGTCTGCTAGTGCCCAGCCTTCTGCTAGTGCCTAGCTGTCCATGTCTACCCATGTCTAGCCTTCTGCACTTGCCCACACCCAGCCTTCTGCTAGTACCCAGCTGTCCATGTCTACCCATGTCCAGTCTTCTGCACTTGCCCACACTTAGCCTTTTGCAGTTACTTGTGCCTAGCCTTTCTTATCTACCAGTGCACAGCCTCTTGTACCTACTAGTGCCTACAAGAAGGACAGTCTTGGAAAGCGCAAGTGAACAGCTGTGGTTTTACCAAAAATCAAAGAACAAGCAGAAGAAGAAGAAAAAGAAGAAAAAAAAGAGATACAGTACTTAAGGAGAAAGTTTCCTGAATTCAAATGACAGAAGTATCCAAATAGCCTTAGGTCTATCTATAAAGCTCTACAACTACTCCCACATTCTGTTCCATGGCCTGGCCCTGAGTCCCTTGCCACTCACAAGCCCACTGACAGGTATTCTGTTAGTTTAGGTCTTGTGCTATGTCTTATAGGTATCATCCAAACTTTTTTTTATTATGTTTTCTCAATGGCCATTGACTCTGGCTTAGGATCATGGTGAAACTATTTCTGAGAATCAGTTTCTGTATGGTAGTTCTGAAAATATAGGTTTGTTTATTAAATCAGTCTAGTCTATTAAATCTTCTGTAACTACAGCAATGTCAGTCATACCAGCAATATTAACAAGACCTTCTCCATTTGCGGAACCTGAGATTTACCAGCTATATTTGAAGTGCATGGCTCTTCCAAAAAATCCTGACTAGATTAATATGATATCTATGGAATTTTTGCAAAATCATCCTGCTTTTGTCAAGCCTCCTCCTGACAGACATGGGGTTTCTGTATGGAAGACAATTGGAGAAAATCTATCTATTGATGAGCTCTTGGCATCAAAACAAGGGATTTTGTAAGGGGACCTCTCACACACGACTCTGGAGCCTGTATTAGTTCTCCAGAGTGACCCTGCATTTGATCAAATATTACTACATAATATTTGGTCTTATCCCTATCATTCCAAGAGCACTCCATTGCCTCCTAGCACACTTTCATTGTTCAGACCCTAGTTACCCAATGCAGGGACGCAAGGACACTGTAGTATATATAATATAGATTATTCCCTCTAAGAGTCTCATCTAATTCTCTGAGGAATCTCCTGGAGGTAGGTTGTAATATATTTCATAAACTATAATTAACTGAGAAATCTCCTGGAGTGTTCTGCTCTGGTTTCTCTTACAGATTCGTTATTCTTCTCTAATTTTATGTCCTTTTTTCTAATATATTTCCTTAGAAAGAGTAGCATGAATATATGCAGAGGGTTCAGCAGGAGAAAGTCAATAGAGAGAATGATGAAAGAAAGGAATTTCTTTGACAGAAAAAAATACTAGAGGCATAAGCTAAGACCCACGCTGAGGCTGATTATGACAAGTTGAAGGCCTTGAAGCAATAATATCTGAAAGAATTACTCGATAAACCTGATTCACCTGACCTTCCTCCACTCTTTCTGTACTCACAAGACAGCTCTCTCCTAAACCAAGATGATCTTCTAGATGTAAAAGCAGCAAGGGTTCAGCCTTTGGCACCAGTATTTCAAAGTATGGCTGTACAAACAATGGAGGCAGTGACTAATGAGGTCGAGGTAGAAGCATCAAGAGTTCAGCCTTCAATTTCAGTGCCTAATGACCTAATTTCAGAAGTAGCAAATATTCAGATTCTAATGTCAGTGTCCAACAATGTGATTGTAGAAGCAACAAATGCTCAACCTTTGCTTCTATCACCCAAGAATGTATCTGTGAAATCTGGTCAATATTATTCTCCAATGTCCATAGATGTATCTATGGAATTAGTGGAAAATGTTTTACTTTCACCTTCAATATCCTCAATGTCTGGTGCATTTTCCTTATGTGTTGGTCATGTGAAGTCATTGTGAAACTGTATTCCTCAACCTTATACAATTCGCTCTAGAGCTAGGTCTCCAGTAGAGGATGATGGCTTTATACCTGACTGAGATAAGAAAATGGCGATGCTTGAGAAGACCACCAAGAATATACCTGACTTCAACCTTCCAGCAAATTTCAGCTTTACCCAAAATGTAGGTCATTCTTCAACCAGTAGATTTTTTAACTGAAATTTGTTCCTAGACACAGCCTACCCAGGAAAGTACCACTTTTGTATCAAATCTTGCACCTTCACATGCTGCTTCATCAATAATTTCTCCCGGTATACTATTTAGTGTCATATTCCAGAAATCTGACAATTATGTAATTTAATTCTCCTAATAACTCTCCTAAAATTATAATTAGTAGGATAGCATAGTAGACTACTCTCCTTCTATTCCGGACTTCCTATAAGTACTGAGTAGTTACAGTGTATTTTCTCAGTCTGTAAATTAATGTCAACTAGTCCTAATCTTATCTTATCCTCTTTGACTCCTCCACTTGCCTACTTAGGACCTCTGTCTTGATGACTTCCATCACTCTGAAATACGTAACCAACCTCACGACCAGAGACCGGGGCACAACATATAAGTTGAAGCCAAGGTCGTTTAACAAGTTGTTTTCTGCTCTGGCATCCTTGTCTGTCTGCCAAAGCCTTCCTTCTGGTTCTGCGATCACTATTAAGTATCATCTATTCTCTGAGGTAGTTTAGTACATCATTCTGGAGTATAATTCTATTATTACTCCACTCCTCCATACTCTGTCCGTCTATCCTTGACATTTAGCTATGGTACTCCTGGTGCCAATTTCAATGTGAAGAGTTATGTCAACCTTTTTTTTCCTAGTCTTCCTGTCAAAGATCCTGCAAATATATTATGGGACAGTAAGAAGAAGACTAAGAATGCTCAAAGAAATTTGTTGCTCGGTCAACAAGCTTATGTTCCAGCTAGTTCTATGTCTTATGATGGTAAGTCACCTGTGTCTGATTTTTCAGTATTATACTTACCACCTAACAGTAAATGACCTCTTATTATCCCATGCTGGGGCCTCTGAACTTACTCTACCCAAGAATGATAGCGATCAGGATTGCCAGATAGATGTGAGCCCTCTAAATAATAGATTTACTTCCAGTGGCATCGGATCACAGTCCTTTGGTCAGATATTTGTTCAAATATCTCAGAGAGCAGGAAGCTTTTACCCATCTAGGCCAGGTTCTTTCAAACAGCATTCTGGTGAGCCTAGATTTAGCAACTCTTTCATAGCACCAGGCTTCTTTGCCTCAGGTTCAAGTTCGAACCAACCTAATCTTGTTCCCTTTGCTGGTCCCAACTTGTTTTCATCAAGGGTACTGTTCAAGGCAAACGCTAATCAGTTCAATCAATCTAATCCCAATTCGTTCAATCAAGTCAATACTACTTCATTCAATCAATTCAACCCTAATCAACACAATCCCAATCAATTTAACCAGTTCAATCCCAATCAGCCTCATTCTACTGAATTTAATCAGTCTAATTCCAACCAATTTAATTAGCCTAATCCCAATTTGTTCAATCAGTTCAATGCTACTTCGTTCAATCAGCCCAACCCCAGTCGACACCCAATCAGTTCAACCCATCAGCACTCAGTTCACCTTCTGCATCTCTTGCATCTACCCCAGTGGTTTTCACTATTGGAGCTCCACCTCCGGTGAAGCTGGATAGATACAGTCATCCAGTGAAGAATAAAAGCAGTTGTCCAACAAAGAAACTTTCACAATGAAACCATATGAAGCAGTGATCGTCTCATGATCAAACAAGATCCATGGATTCACATAAAGGATTGTTGTCTCCTTCAATGGCCTATTTCTTGTCATCACCCCCTCCTGGATTGCATCATTCCTCACCTGCATACCAGAGCTTTTGTAGGCTCTGTTGCACTCATTCTTGGCAATTTCATCTTTGCCTGAGATTTGATTGGCATGAAATATGATTGGCACGAAACATTGGCACTGATCTTCATGATTTTGCTTTATTATCTTTCGTCTTATCTTTTAGTGGCTCAAGGCAGTGTTTTTCCTTTGGTATAGGATCATTCTCTTTTATAGAAGGTACTCTGTTTTTTCTTAATCTATTTCTACTCTTCTTCTTTAACCTGTTTTCATACCTTTCATGAACAGACAGACGACTCCACACCATCAAGTCTGACATGCTCTCTTGGAACATACTTGAATCCTGACCATACCTTGCTCTCCTTTGGGATTTTGAGCAGCAGGCTCTTGGTTGTATTATTCTTTGAGAGTGTGAGGGTGCATTGGTTAGTGTTGAGATGTTCTTTTTCTTGTTTGTTGGGTATAAATGCACTTTGAATTTATTTTTCATTTATTTGGACATTGTAGGGTAAATTATAGGATACCATTCTGTTTACTGATTTTTTTTCTTCATCTTTTTCATTCTTCTCAATCCTATCAAATGTGATGCAGTGCTTGGCTATTTTTTTTTTTCATTCTCCTTAATTCAATACTCTGCTTAATCATTTCCTTTTAATCTCCTCAATTCTGCCTAGTAATCTTTTTTTATAATCCTTTCCAGCTCAATAATTTGCCTAGTCATTTTTCATCTCCTCAGCTCGATACTCTGCTTAGTCACTTGTTTTTAATTTCCTCTGTTTGATACACTGCCTAGTTATTTTTTTTACCCTCCTCAATTTGCCTAGTCATTTTCTATTGTCTTAATTCAATATATTACACTACACTACATTACCTAGTTATTTCTTTTCATTCTCCTCAACTCAATGTATTGTGTAGTCTTCTTATCTTTTCCATATCCTGATATATTGTGTAGTCAGTACATATTAGCATTTTTGTCTGGGTCAGTTCTCCAAAAATAGTATATATGGTGAAAATAGGCCATTTTGTCACAATTTGTCATGCTTGTCACACAATGTCACACATCATTTGAGCTTAATGGTCACTTTCAATTTCTGGTCCTTTTTGGAGTACTCAATATGGTATTGGTTCCAGCCTAGAGTACTGACTTTGGTAATCTTATGTAATCCTATCATTCAAGTACTTGATTGGGTATCTCATAGGTTTTTGTGACATGATACATCCAACTCCCTCTTCTTTTTATTTTTTTTCTCTCTTCTGTCTCTAAGTTTCCTATGTTCATTTCTCCTCTGCCCTCTCAAGAAATTCCATCAGCAAGATACATAAATTAGGGCTCAATGAACCAGCCTTCCTGTGACGAGTCTCTGATGACAAGGAACAGTATTCAATTCTATTAGTTTTATAAACAAGTGAAGTCTATGACACACGAGAACAAGCTCTACAACAGATATCGTAAGGGCGACTGGACACAAGACTCCAGGAGAATCCTCAGTTGATATTACAGATTGTAATTATGATACAACTCACCTCCAGGAGAATCCTCAGAGATTAGAATGAGGCTCCTGAAGGGATCTTTTACATTATATACTAGTTTTACATCCCTTAGTGTCAGGGTCAGCAGGATCGGAGCTAAACTAGTGTGTTTAAGTATTACTAGTTAAACAGACTAAGGTTGCTTCAGAGTATCGTCATGCCATTCAGGGGTGAAAATGGAAGTGTTCTCTTACAGATATCTTTAGCAAGGTAAGACTAGTCTGATCAATTTCAAAAACTCTCTCAACACACATAAAAGCACACAAACGACATCCAGACTCACCTACAAGATAAATTGAAAAGGGAGCAACGAGTAATTGAATTCATGAGACACAAGAGTACTAACCTTTCAAGAGGCAAGCAGAAGAAATGGTAAGGGTTTGGGACAAAGAAGAAAAAGAGTTCGATTTTATTCTATCTATCCAAGGTATGTGTCATTGAATTTCTGTCTATTGCATACACGACCCAAATAGTCTAATCTCCTATTCTAATTAGGTTTTACAGTAGCTTGGCAAAAAATCAAGTCTCTGATACCATAATCCTGCTTTCTTCAGATGTCCCTTTCAGCCACTAGGGGAAGCTTCTAGTCCTCAAACGACTACATTCTCTATTAGAACATTACTTTCTTATCCACACGATTCTAGTCTGAAGTATTTTAGATGATGCAACAAGCTCATTTCTGTCCTTTTATGAAGCAAAGTACATCACTTTGTCATCTTCTATGATCACAGATCTTGGTTACTATTGTGCAACCTCGCAGGTAAACCCTAAATCCACCCTAGACTCAGCTTCACAAGGTGCATTCTGTTTCTAATGTTTTTCTCCAGTCTGGTTCTCTGTTGACTAATATCCACTGTACAGCGCATCGAACTCTTAAATGGCTGCTATCTTCTATATAACTTCATTCCTTACCCTTGTCTATTAAATCTTTGAGTCAAGTTGCTTCTTTCTCTCAGAACCTTGCAATCAGCATGCATATCCAAACACAAGTCCTATTCGCTATCTAGAGAGCGTTAACTTAGACTACCATATGACAGGTCAGTACGTAGAGTAACATCAAATCGGAAGGGAAAGCAAGTGTCACGTAATGATAGATATCTCAAAGACCTTTGTAATTTGACTGCTAGAGTTTTTATGGACAAATGAGTGAATAAAGGGTGTATATACTCCAGGTGTGAAACAAAGACACATACTTTTTGCAGGTTACGCTACGACAGAAAGTATTTTTTTCACTGGGCATGATCTCAAACACCGATTTCACAAACAACATCGAAAACATATACTATGTCCATTGCATATCATACAGCAGCAGATAACAATATCCTAGATTAATTATATATTAGTATTGATATTCAAATGTTCATAATAGCTTATAGAGACTGATCAAGTGCTATATTACTCAAGGAAGCACAGAAAATCACGAGAGGTTCGCTTTTCTCATCACTATGGCATTTCACACTGATTTCAATGAATACTAGATCTCACATCCTACCACCACTAACTCTATTAACACAATCCAAAGAGATTGAAAGTGATTCTTGTTATACAGGTTCTAAATCATTCTTGATCACTTTCATACACTTGAATATTTGGTGACTGGAGGACATTGAGTTTGACAGTGATGATACTAGGGGGAATGTGATTGTCCACGTGGGGATGTGCAATGTTACTTCAATGAATGGATCAATGGGTAGATTGTCTATGATTTCTTGATCTGCACTGTCTTGTAACCAAGGGAGCAGTTGGGCTGAAGTTATTTGTGAAGCAGCATAAAGCGATTGATAGATTTTTCTGATGCCAAATAGTAATCAAGGGAATTTTTACCGTAATATCGAAGAAATGTTTCAAGTAAATTTTCCCTTCCCCTAGTAAAGCTAGTGGCTTCAGCACGTAGCCCAAGCTTCCATTTCTTCTAGATATTTCCTGGTTTATCATATACCTCAAATCTAAAAAAATTCCCAACCTTGAATAAAGTGGTAATCTTTACCACAAACCAAAGGTTTGCCAGTTAATAGCTACAACTTGTGCACTGGCTGTCTGATATCGATGAGGTTCATAATTTGATAAATTTACTCTGGATCCTTTTAGATAAATCTAGACAAGATTCTTTTGGGTATGTTTAATCAACTCTTTCAACCCTTCCCATCCAATTTCACCACCACCTATGCTTGATTCACCTCCAATATCAGTTCCAGAGTCCATACTTGTACGAGATAATGTGCATATTTTGATAAGTCAGTTTATCGAGGTCTTAAATAACAAAAATATATGTTCTGGAGAATATACCACACCCGAATGAGCACCTATCCCAAGACACTTGACTCCAATGGCGTAAATAAGGAGGAATGCAAGTGAAGGTGATATTTTTGATTAACCTCTGCTTTTAATCTTGTCAGGTAAAGAGGAAGAAGAAAGTGCATTTATATTTGTTTCAGCTTCTATGAAACGAATTTCTGGCTGGGATTCCAAGGGCATTGACATAGTTGTCAGGGGACTAATATTCAAAGTTAGGATTGGTATATGACCAGGCATTTCAAGGACATGAGATAATGTAATTGCTGGAGGACTAGTACTAATGCTTGCTATTTGACCAGAAGTTTCAATGGCGTTATTTGTCTTCTTTCTATGGCCTCAAAATTTTTTCTACTTCGACTTTAAATCTTTCAGTTTATCACATAGCCCTTTACTGCCATTGCTCCCTCGCCTTCATTGATTGACAAGCTATTTTATGAAGAAGAGCAGATAAGGGCTCAAAGAGAGGAAACTGTATCTTCATAATGAGGTATTGATTGTTGTTGCTGGGCAAAACACTCCAGTTAATGTTTGAGTTGAGCCTTCTATCCTGTGAGTTCAGCTATTACATCTTTATTTTTCGCCTGATTCGAATCACTCAAAATTCAAGAATACAGAAGAGAAAGGTTTACCTTTAATAAAATTTTGAATCTCAACTGTTCTGGACTTGGCAACTTGTCCAATACAACTGTTCCTGCTCAATCGGTACCATCACATGCCTCTTGCCAAACTCCTCCATCATAACATCAGCCATTGTATCTTGCTGTTTCACATTCAAATGTAGTTCTGCAGATATTATGACTGGATAAGGAGATGTAACGAATGTGTATTTGTTTATCACTTGGCAAATGTCTCAGAGAGAAACTTTCGATAGGAATGTTCTGCCATGGTAGATCATTGGTTTGTTATCTCCATCATATATGTCAACTATATCACATTTTAGGAGATTGAATGGGAAAGAAAAAGAGACACATATATTTGATCATTTGACGGCTATGAAATAAGAACGAAGTCTAGCAACTGATTGCTTGAGCAATAGAATACGAACTAACCCTACATTTACTAGACTGGTATGATATTATACCAGCATCTGGGTTAAGCTTAAATACAATATGTTTTTCTTTCTTATCAGAGACTTTGAGCATCTCTACTCCCTGCTAGAGAGCATCCAGGACCAAGAGATCTATGCTATTGGCTGCAATGGACCCAGGAAGCGATTCAGAAAAGTTACTGACAGACAAAGGACTCAAATTTCTGGCAATCTGAGCAGAGGCATGTTTAGCTTGCTTAGAAACTGTATCCTCTGCCTTGTGTATGGCCACAATTTGTTGACTACTGTAGTTATCAGTACTATTCATCATGTCATATGCTCCTTCAACTTGGTCTAGCTTTTCCCACGATTACTATACAAAGAGCCTTGAGCTCTTGTATTCACTTTCCTTCAACAAGGCAACCTCACACTACTAATCTATTGGGCTATCTTGATTTCTAGTTAAATATAATAATCTACATATGTCAAAAATACCTTCAGTGCCAACTCTCAACTATAGTTGAGCCTGGAGAACTCATACAATTTGGAAGAAATATCTCATGAGGGAGAATTGACTATAAGAATATAGTACATTGTGCCTATACTAAGTTTTCATGGCTCACTGATGCAAGGGATAGACCTGTCTGATTGGATAAGAATCCTAGCCACTGAGGTTCTAAATGCTCAAACGATCGGGCCCATTGCAATTTTTGTGCTGAGTACAGATCCCTCAAATGAAGCCCTTGTGTCCTCATCTATAGTGCCTAAACAATGATCAGTTCTTTCTTATGTGGAGCATGATGCCATAGATTCATCCACTCAAAGAAAGGGATTGTTCCTTGTATTTGGAGTCCTCTGATGCTAATACTTGTGAGCTGGGGGCCAAGGGCACTCAGCGAAGATTTTTGCAGGTCTTATCCATAAAGTTGAAGAGATGAGTGAAATTATTAAACAAATTTCATGTAGGCATGTTCCAGAAGGTGTTAAAGGTTATCTATGTTAGTCAAGTCTTGACTGATTTTTGACAATTAGTCCGTTATGAGTGATTTGATGAATTTTTGAAAATTGGACCAATCTGCATAAGGATCTTCTCTGGAAGCCTTAGGGGCCCAAATTTATGCTCTACAAGGGAGGCCTTCATGCTCCAAACTCAAATGATATTGACGATCAAGATACTAGAATGCCTATGGCAAACTCTTTGATGACATCACTGAAGATGGCCACAATGTTCGAGCTCTAGTTTTCTGCTCAAAACTCACTGGCAATCAATTTTTACTTTGCGAGCTTGCATACACAGTAAGAAATTTATTAGCATCTGAAGCTGAGAAGCCCAGTCTATCATTGGGGGAAGAGGAGCTTTCTACCATAGAAGAGAGATGGCTGAGGACCATCTTTGACATGAAGACAATAGGCATAATAGCATGTATCAGACACCACCTGTGAGTAAGCCCATTCCTCTCCATCTCTTTGCCTTGCATTTTCCCCTCGTTCTCTAAGTTGAGCCCCATGAATTGGAATTCTTGGATGCCACCTATTCTCTCTCTTTGGAAACAACAGAACATAATGGAGAGCAGCATATGAAGGACTGTTCTGGCTGATCCATTCAGGTTGTCCTCTTCTTGCCCGTAATACCACATTCCTATTATCTAATGCATAATGTACTCCATCCTCAGGAATGATAACTGCAATTTCTTTAGCAGTAGGCAGATTATGAGTTCTTTGATCCTGTTGCAAATTCACATGTAGCCTAATTGTGATCTCCTCCTACTCCTCTCAGGATGGGTTAGCTACTTGGAATATGTTCTGAGTTATGTGAAAATACCCAGGATCAAATAGAATCAACCTGTTCGCACTGATGAGATTAATACCACATCCACTGGCTTTACTGCTTAACAAGAAGACAAACACCTTGCCATGAGGATCATTCAACTGATCAACAGACTTCTGTTATTTTGGAATTGATGTGGTCCCATCAAGACAGAAATATTCATATCTAGTTCAAAGAATGAGAGGCAGAAAGAGGTTATATTTGTAAGTCTTTTCTTTGGCTTTCTAAGAAAATTCTGATGAATCAGCAGGTATGTGAGGATGCTGAAAGATCTGGGATTGTATGGTGTGGGTATTGATGATCAAGAAGAGTCTGTAACAAAAACATAAGATAGATATCTTATCACTGCTTCTTTGCCTTTGCTGTTTGGGTTAATAGATATGAGAGGAGTGAATTTCTCCAAGATAATGATTCATGCTAAGATATTGCTCTTCTTGATTTATATGATATAGAAGTAGCTAATTGTATCTAGAGTCTTTTCTGATAGTTTTCATCAAATTTCTCTCTTTGTAATAAAATAACATACTTTCCCATAGGCCAGAGTGAGTTGAATGTCAGAAGGATCAGAAAAGATGTACCAAATAAATACAAATCAATTTTATGAAAATTTTACAACATATGATGACAACTACAATGGAAATTGGTGGTACTACTCTGATCAAGCTACCTGATGATAGGCAATATGATGGTCTGATAGAGTTTAAACAGGTAGGTCCCAACTAGAAGAAAAGAAAAACAGATAAACTTACTGAACTACAGAACAAAGATGGGTATTGTTCACCTACTAAACCTATCATTATATCAGACTTGGTGCCTGACTCTGGCCTAGTGAAATATTCATTGCAATTTCAAAAGACAATGAAAATGTTGTGTTGCATTGAGTGTTCAATTCTGTTAACATCTCAAACAAGACTAAAATATATCCGTAACTATTATGCAAAAACATATAAAAAATATCCAAAAAAAAAAAATGAAGATATCTGTACCTTACTCAAAGTCCAAGAAGAATACCTATTGTTGGAGGATCTAGAGGGTATTGATGCCCTGGGTGGGCTAAAACTTCATACAATAGTTCTGGTCTGTTGTTATAAGGGGTATAACAGATGGCTCAATGCGAAAACATCATGAAAAGAACTATGGATTTAAAGGTCGACAATTACCTTCAATATGGCATATTGTTGCTGCCCAACAGATAGACAAGGGCAAGCATAAACAATATTTCCACATTAAAGTCCCATCTCATCTGTTTAGGCCATCTTTGAACAAAGACTAGATAACAAGGCTAGAATTAGAGATTGACCAGGTAACTGGTTATCCTGGATTTGATCCTAATGACATACGGAATGTCAATGCATTCCTGGTGCAATTGGGGTGACCTGAACATGTTCAGAGTCTTAATCCAACTGAACTGCGATCATTGGTGAAGCCACCAACCAAAAATGAGTTCCTGATGTTAAAGAAAACTATTACCTGGATTTTTAATGTAGCAGTGGCTACTATCAATCATACTCCTGGTTCAATCTAGAAGCAGCTGAAATCAAAAACTCTAAAGTGAGTCTCAAGTTTGAGCTAAATAACACTACTCACAAAAATTTACAGAAAAGTCTTCCATTAACCATTCAAGAAATTGCAAACTCGAGATGCTAAAAAGAATTATATTTAAATCTTGAGCTGTTTGACAACATTTTTGTTCTGTGAAAAAAGGAATTATATTCTTCCACTTCCAGAAGACATTGTCAAAGAAATCACATTATTCAGGAATATCCCTCTACCTTCACAATTTCCACCACCATATTTCCAACATGAATACAATGACTATGCAATCAAACTTTTCAAGTTGCTTATATCCATATGGACCCGTGTCTGGGATTCATGTATGGGAAACTCAATTGGTGACCCCACTATCTGTTTCATCATCTTATCATGCATTCAACATGATAATAGTTAGGCCCAAGCAAAGGATATCACTCTTATCCTTGCAAAAATGCTCTATATTTTATGAGCAGTATTTCTATATAACCTTTATTTTAACAGTGCATTTGCTAATGTGCGCAAGAGGCACAGTGCTATCAAAACATGGCTTGATAGTGATCAGGACTTAACATTCTATAGTGTATGTTCTCTCTAGCATATGGCATCATCAGTTGCCTATACATAGCTTTCTCTCTCTCAAGTGTACTGGAATAATGAAGAAAATACAGAGTTCATTTGGAATGGATCAAAAATCTCCCTTGAACTGTTTCAGGAGTTTGGCCAAGAGCTTTTGTGTCATGTCCAAAAGATATTTGTGGAGAAGATATTTCTTAGTATCAAGTGGAAGATTTCAGGGCACATCTCAGACAGTTTGACAAACACTCAGCCTGGCTACTCATTCATAAATGACCCAAGAAATGATCAACAAATTGATCAAAAAGCTTTCCTCAATACAATTATGGACAGCCCTAACCTATGAAACAAATTTTTCACTGGATTGTCAGCTGATAGAATACCAATATTCAACAAAGTTTGAGCAAAGGACTAGCTCAGAGACTACTCAAAGGCATTACTGTATTTAATGACAGGTGACCATGTCTTGGCAGGTTCCCCAAGCCAAGGAACTGAGTTGACTGGTGTACAGTTATGCAATACACCTCACCAATCACGAGGCATATATTCAATTGGGAATAGAATAGCCATCATTGGCAGGTACTCAAAAAAGTCATCAAAAATAGGTCGTGATACTCTTATACTGCATGCACTGAATGCAATTTCTCAAGAAATTGTCAAAGTTATTGCATTTAGGACCTACTCATTTGCTCAACATCTTGTCAGGATATTATTTCCTGATTGTGACGACATTCTCTCCCTCTAGAGCAATCACCTATATGTCAACTTCGATTGTCTTTTTACTACTGATGACATATCCCACATTTTGCAAAAAGAAACAATGGGAATCTCACTTGGTATGAGAAGTTATCAACATCTATCTGTGTTCATCAGGTAGGTTCACTGCTCCACAATGAAGAAGATTTTTAGACTGAGAAATGAAGAAGATCCTGGTGCTCTTCAGGCAGGGCATTTATTGGTAACAAAAGAGCAGTTGTATGGAGTATTAGCTAGCTATCTGGACTAGCTCCCGGAAAATATGGTTGAACCCTACATTAGGGCAAGCACTCAATAGCAGATGTTCTTGAAAATTCCTGAAGGTGGGAAGAATTTTGACATATATTAGGACTTTCAACTGCATAAAATTATCAGCAATGTGCAGGTAGCTCCATCTGGATCTGCTACTAACACAGAACACTTCAAAGAGTCTGATAATATTGCTCCTGTCAACCCAGGGAAAAGGAGAAAGGTTGAGCAAGACACATTTGTTCTTGTTGACCCAGGGCAAAGGAGAAAGGTTGAGAAAAACATTGCCCCATTTTGTACCAAGTTCCATGTATGAAATGTAGTTACTTAGATATAAGTACAAAATACAAAAAACAACTCCAACTGTTTACCATATTATGGTGTTTTCTCCAACAAGCTACTGTTCTTATCCTGCTTATTCTGAGCACTGCTGCATATAATCATCCAACATGGTGTAATGGCTTATTCTGTCAGATATGGTGGGTTGCACTTGGTTGGGTGGCAGCTAAAGCAATCGTTGGGATCAAGCAGGGTTATGATGGACTTGCATTGTACCGAGATGTTCTTGTGAACGAAAAACTATGATGACATTGAATCAAATACAGAGACTGCAAAACAGGCTGATACTAGACTATGGAAGTGTTACTTCTGAAAATCCTAAAATGACGCCCAGTTTTACCTAGTCAATTGACATCAACAGACGACCTCTTTTGGAGAACCAAATCTGTAATACTAACGACATCACTGTCTAGGGCAATACTCACCTAAAGGATACCATGGACAACAAAGTAGAGCATGATATTGATAAGCTCATTGCTTCACATGGGTGAGAAGAACTTGAAGATCTTTATGATATGCTGTTCATCATGAGTAATTAACATTAGTCTCAACTATTGCCCTAAATTCCTTTATTCAGCATATTCCAGTTTTCATTTCTTGTCTACACCGACTCAATCCAGTTCTATTTGTCCTAGGTTTGACTCTGTTACTTACTACTGCATACATGCAGTCTTCTCTTTCCTTGGACCCATCACATCTGACACCCAATGACACTTTGGGGAGCAAGTTCAGAATGGTCATCAAGATCATAGATCTTATAACCATTCTTAGAAATTCCAGCGAAAGGCATGATGTAGTCAAGATCTATGTTTAATTTATTACAAATATAGTTGATGAGAGCTTCAACATCCTGTCTAGAGGCTCGAATGAAGGGAATGACAGTCAAAGCAGATCTGTGACCACCAAAAGATTAGAAGATAGATTGATAGTATTCAACAGTCTTATGGTTGTAACTAAAAGTAAATGATGCGAGCACCACCAGAGAGAAATCCCTTGACGACTTCAACTCTGATTGTCAGACTAGCTAACTCCAAAGCCGGAATTAAGCCAACTGCTCCTTTATCAGCATTTGACAAGAAGAACTCGATAGAGTTCTCGTTAGATTTCCTACACTACTTATACAACTACTACATAGTCTGTGCACTATTTTCCCATGCCTATTATGTGATCATCATGTGACATCATGTGATGTGATGCTGTGACTTCCTGTCATGTGACCATGACTGTATGACACTTGTGACATGACACTTTCCCACACTTCCTTCTGTGTAGTAAGTCCAAGATAAAAGAAAAAAAAAAAAAAGAAATATAGATAATAACTTAGCCGTTTTGCCAAGTCATGACACTGATCAAGCTCTTACCGACACTGGTGCACAGAGCATTCTTGCCTTCAAAAGTTGTTTTAGGTGTAGCAATGTTAAGGTAGATACCAGCGAGATTACTACTAAACTCCCACATGGTTCCGACCTTATGCTTGAGGTGGAGGAAAGAAATTGGTCTGACTAGGACAGAAGTGGTACTGGCATTCTAGGAACAAAGGAATTAAGAAGAAGAGCAGTGGTTGCGAGGTTGACCACAAGTATAAAAATCAGGACCCTTATGGAGAGACATCCTCATACAAGGCCTTGATATGATTCTTTTAGTCCTGGCCCATCTCCAGAAGAAACTTGACAGTAGTCCAGAGTTTGAGAACATTGTCTTGCACCTTTGAGTATTAATACTGATTAGTCTAGCAGCATCATTGTCACTTGCTATTTCTTCGATGTATGCCTTGAGTTTACATAAGTTCTTGCAAATAACTTCAGAATAAACAATTTCGCCCTTTTTGGTGACCTTGGTATAGGAAGCCATAGGGAAAGTAACTGACAGAACATCAATGTTCAGAGAAAAAGAATGAATATATGTCAAGGACTGTGTAGAGCAGGAGAGGAATTACTCCAGAGTAGAAGAGAGTTGATAACAAAAGTAGGGAACAACCTTGGCCTCAGCTCATGTGCTGTGCCTTGATCTGCTGTCGTATATATGGTTGCATATTTCAGGAGGACTGAATTGTTGCCAGGAGTTCAGGAGAGGAGTGGTATATTGATAAAAATGAGGATAAAACATGTAAAAGACGTTAATCTACGAACTGTAAGGGGACACCTCCATTTCCACCCCTGAACGGCAGGGCAACACTCCGGAGCTACTTTAGCCTGTTTACTAGTGACACTTAAACACACTAGTTTAGCTCCGATCCTGCTGACCCTGACACT
>Ga0157360_1000320_pt1 | contig 19180 bp, 16 predicted proteins | sample AttlaeALBM1_FD_111483 | JGI IMG/M metagenome (GOLD analysis project Ga0157360, IMG submission 111483) | Fungus gardens microbial communities from leaf cutter ant in Ribeirão Preto, State of São Paulo, Brazil - Atta laevigata ALBM1 | ecosystem: Host-associated > Fungi > Mycelium > Unclassified ... | reverse complement strand
TGATTCAAATTAATCACTTTGACTGACTGTTTTTACGTATATTATAAGTAAAAAAGCAGTAGGAACTAGAATGAAGAGTGCAGTAGCAATAAATGCGAGAATATTTACTTCCATAATCTCATTGTTTTTTTTTTTTATTTGGAAATAACTCAGGATTTAATCCCATAGAGATGAGAAATCTTTCGCCTGTAAATTCAATGGGATGAATTACACCTCGATGATATTGAATCGGATCAATATCATGAATAACAATATCTGAGCTATCAAATCAATTCATCGTCGATAATTTGATTTGATAACATAGGAAGATCTTTTATCCATACCGAATCAAAAATTGGATTCCTGATCCAACCCCTTTACTTTTCTTTTTTATTTGAATTTTTCCTTCTTTTTCATTCTTTTTTTTCTATAAACTACCGCCTTCCTTGTACAATCATCTGATGACGTATCATTTGACCGCTCTTACGTTTCCATTGGTTACAAACCCAAACAAACAATAGAAGTAAAATAGAAAAGAAGGAGTTAATTACTCTTTTTTAATGATTTCATTTTTGTGGAAAACAAAAAGAAATAAGTATGATAAAAAGAAACCGAGTCTTAAGGTATAAAAAAAATAGAATATTCCATCACACTATTTTCGAGTTTGTTCTTTTTTCGACAGTACCCTTAAATAATAAGAAATTTTTAATCCCCTCTCTCTAAGGAGAAGTTGGATCTTTCTTTGGATTAAAAACGAAACGGGACGCATATATTAAAAGTTCCGTGTTCAATTTTAATGAGATAGATTGTTTAAAATTCAAACTAGGAATTGAAGTTTCACAAACTCGGAACCAGAAAAGGAGATACTTTTCTTTTAATCTAAAAAAAAAAAAGTAAAAGTCTTCGATCAAAGTTATTATGTTAAATTCATTTTGTCTCGTAGAAGAAATGAATTCCATTTGCGTATGTGTTCCCGGTAAATAGTGGGTACTCTATTCTATTACACGGATCGGGAGCAATCGAAAAAGCCAGACCCAGTACGGTATCGGTATCTCTTTGAATCCTAAATATGATGCTACCAATAATTGTAGCAATCCACATATGTCTCTCTCCCATCAATCAGTATTGGTTGAGGTAATGATAATGGAAATTTCCCTATTTATTTGTTTTGATGATAAATGCGAAACGAAAATGAAAAAAAACATAAGAGGAATCCCCGTTGGGAATGAAATTCGGCTATTTGTACCCCTTTTCACAAAAAAATGGAGAGATGAATTAATGTATTTTTTATTGGATTGGATTCCGTCGGGACTGACGGGGCTCGAACCCGCAGCTTCCGCCTTGACAGGGCGGTGCTCTGACCGATTGAACTACAATCCCAAGAAAATGAGGTGTACAGCCTAAAAATTATTATTCTTTTTTATCATCGGATTTCATTCGAACCATTTAGTTTCGCCGTGTTGTAACAGAGACACGAATGATATAGTCTATATATATTTATAGACTATATATAGACTATATATAAATGCAGTAAACTCATAGTGGGCTAATTCATGAATTGAATCAAATGGGCCCTTTGAACTAAGCGGTAGAGTCGCGCTTTTTAAACGCCCTAAGAAGCTTAAGTCATCGATTCCAATCCGATAAAGAAAGGTTTTTTTTTTTTTTTCCACGAATCCACGAAAGTCCTGTCTTAGTCTTCATTTTTCAGCGGAGGATATAGATATGAAAAAAAAAAAGGGGTACCCGCCTGGTCTTCGCGAACCAGATATTTTAGTTCCTGGCGAGTAGTTTCTTTTTTTTTTTCGTTTTTAAGTGGAATGTTCATTATGATGATAAGTAGTCGATTAGGAGAACTCCTATGTCACTACAGGGTATACTCTTCCTCATGTTTCATTATTCATATTTTATGTGTCCTGGGGCATAGATATTCTAGATATCCCATTATGAATCGCCAAAGTCTTCCTATTTCTCCATTGTTCCAATCAGATCCGAAAAATGAGAAATCAATCAAAAGTCAGTGGACCCGAATTGAATCATGACTATATAAGCTATTCTGATATTCAGATTCAATATAGATGAAATCGTGGAATGGAAGCCGACCTTTTATTTCCTTGGACCACGCAAGAATTCGTCGTCCGATTAAATCTTCTTGTTCCTGGATGCTCCATAGGAATTCATCGCTATTCCTTTCCGCCACCGAGAAAGGTTCATTCCGAATCACACGAGCAATCTCTCTTTTTTTTCGTTATGGTAATGCAATGCAAGAGGTCGGAAATCCGGTTGTTTCTGATGATGAAAATAGGTTTTTTTATGTAATGTGAAATGAATTTATGAAAACCCGATATTTAAAGGTCGGTAATGTTAGAAGACGACTGTCGGTATCTGATGGTCGGATGCCCACGGTCGGTATATCTTTGATAGCTCAGACGGAGAGAATAAACGGACTCCTCGAGGGCTACTTAAGGCACTTTATTTAGTGCAAACCAGAAGGACTGGAGCTGTTGGATGTTGCTCAATACTGCTATAACTTAACAACGAAAAAGCCCTGCGTCGAACTTAAGCCCCTTCGACTTGGCCACGGGGCAACAGCCTCTGACGCCCCACACCATTGCGACAAGAGGGGGCTAGCCCATACACCCACTGCACGAGTGGAATACTACTTAGTCAAGTAGAAGGGCCAACCTGAGAGCGAGGCAAGCTGGGAACGGGCTGAAACGTGCGATTCGAAGACCAAGTCAGAGACTACTGGACGTCTCGCAGAGCGACTCTCAACGAGGACGTTGAGACTTTTCGAAAAAAAAAAAAATGTTTTTTGGCTTAATCCGCCTTTACTAAAGATCAAGGAGTGCACTTGTACTCCGGCTAATAAGGAAAAGGTTTAAAAAAAAAAGTTTGACTCTGATTAGATCCTTAGCGCAAGCGCTAAGTAAGCAAGCTATCTTATGGTTAAAAAAAACCGAGGAAATAATAACGTCAAGTAGAAACGAACAAGGTCTTACGGCACGATCACTATATCTTTTCTTTTTCTTTAGCTCTCCTCTATGGAAAGAGGGGATGATACGTGACCTGGTATACCTGATCGTTTGGTCAACGAGACGTACGTAAGTCGACATAGCTCCATGTACAAAAAAATGAAATAATGGGTGAGCCTAGGGTGACGAACATGGCTCAAGACTTTTTATACAAAGCCCTTCTCTTCTTCACTCAAAGAGGCAATGCACCTGGTACTTGATTTATAAAGAATGAATCTTTTGGTTAGAAGTTATACGGACTTTATAAAAAAGGAAATGCCACGCTCCGCGTGGCACGAAATATGGGGCGTTCGAATCGAAGGGTCATACCTCTCGCCTCTATTAGGGTAAGGCCAATGCACCAGCCAGCCGGTGTGGTGGCGAACACGCTGTGCTGTAAGCTAAGCTGTTCACCTTGTAGACGGAGGAGATATAGAAAGTGTGCCGTGCGTGATTCATAAGATTCTATAGTAGCACCAGTATCTTATTTTATTTCACTTAGCCTGCCTCTCCCATGACTTTCCGGACCAACCAACCCGGATCTGCCCTCGAAATTTTCTCTGCATTTTGGGAGCAGAGCATGCAAAATCGAGCAATGGATCTTAGAAGAATTCAACTTGGAAGGGCACGACTCTTTCTATTTTTGCGCTGGCATTTGAGTTGTCTCCCCTACTCTTTCAATCGACACACTTGACGCAGATAGCTCCGGTGGCCCCGGCTTCTGCCTCTATCAGGCGGCGACCGCCCCTACTCTCACCTACTACGCTTACTTAAGAACCTTTTTTTTCAGGATTCGGCGGGCCCGTAAAAAAAATGAGGATCCTTCACCAAAAAACCCAAGGGAGGCGGCTGCCCCCACCTCCACAGCCACAGCATGGAGGAGCAGCTCCTTAATCCGCACTACAGCCAATCAAAATATTCTCCAGATCGATATATGATGCTAAACCGAGACCGAGATAGAGAGAGAGGTATGACCCTTTGTTGGCTCTTCGAGACAAAAGCACTCGTAGGAATGATGCTAATTCCCATGTTATTTCTAGTCTCGTTTGCTTTCGAGAGCCTCCCCCTCCCCGTCCCTTACTCGTCCTTTGAAAGCCGTCATCCTGGATTTTTTTTCCGTATGCCGGGGAAAGTGCCTCACCTTTATACATTAATTCTAAAATTTCCTCGGGTCTCTATAAAACAGAATGAAAAGCCCGGGGGGAAGCACAAAAAAAGGAGAGAGGAAAAGTCGAAAGTGGGGAAGAAGTCTAGTGCTAGTTCTTACTGAAACTTCTTTATCTAACTTTCATTTTTGAGTGGTTTCTTTGTTGGATTGAAAGAAAGACAAAACTTCCCTTTCTTTCAATTCTTTCTTTTTTTTATCCCTTCGACGAATTTCGGCTATGACCAATGCCCCACTAGCTGAATAGGCGTAACAAAGCTACCTGAAAAAAGGCAAGGTGCACCTTGGATTGAAATCGACGAATTGCGTTTTGCCAGAGATCTTTTTTTTTTTATAAAGATTCTCCATTGGATGAAAAATGGAAAAATAGAAAAAATAGAAATAAAGACGCATACGCGGGAAGGGGGCCCCACGACTTCTTCATTCAGGAGGGGGGGGGGAGGAGACTAGCCTCATTACTTCCCACAGGGCGAGAGGTGCACCTAACCCACCTACCCACTCATCAATCACGGTGTTCAGCTGACTTGCACTGATAGACCCCTATCGTATTGGAATTAGGCGCCTATCTTTTTACTGTTGTCAAAAAATCTCTAACATGTTCGATTCTACTCTATGTTAGAACATTTCTGTGAATGCTATTCTGATCTAAGTGGTCCTATTCTGTGTCCCGTGCTAGGAAGTATTACTCTTCTTTTCATTCCAAATTAAAGAATACGACCGATACGATTGATTGGTCTGTGCGCCTCTCTTATTACTTTTTTGTATTCCCCTGTTCCTCGGATACAATTCGATCCTTCTACGGCCAAATCTCAATTTGTGGAAAGCCTTCGATGGCTTCCTTATGAAAACATCCATTTTATTTTGGGTATAGACGGTATCTCTTTATTCTTCGTGATATTGACCACATTTCTGATCCCTATTTGCATTTTAGTGGGTTGGTCTGGTATGAGAAGTTATGGGAAAGAGTATATTACAGCATCTCTAATTCGTGAATTTCTAATGATCGCCGTGTTCCGCATGCTGGATCCTCTACTATTCTATGTTCTTCCCGAAAGCGTGCCAATCCCTATGTTGTGCGGAGCTGAGCATCTTCTATTCGCTGGGATAAAGCTTTTCCTCTGCAGGGGCCTTGTGCAGTAAACCCCCTACGGGCGGTCGTCCGTCATCGTAAAGTAGTCCCCGCGAAGCTTTCGGGAAGAGGGGTAGTCTTGTGTGTAAGCATAGCATTTCTGGTCGAACCCGCCCAACCCAACTAAGAAGAAGCGAACCTGACAGACACATCTTTTTCCTTTTGGGAGGGTACTCCGAGTAGTGGGTACCTCGTAGGACCTCGACCCGCCTACTCGGGTCTTGTATGGATATGCAGGAAGGGGTGCTCCTAGGTGTGTATAGGGGTTGTGTTTGTTCGCGAGAATGGATTCCTCGTCAAGTCAGTTTGGGGGGTGTGGACACACTTGCGCGAATTCGGGTAACGGCTACAAGGGAGAAATCGAAAGGAAATTGTACCCGACCAGGGATGGACGTAAACTCGTAAGCTACCGAGGGTAGGGATAATCGTCCAGGTCTTATTGTGAAACAAAAAAGCCGCCCCGCCACAGCAGGCGGGTTGGTTCCTCTGTCGTCGCCGGGAAGCTCTTGGCGAGGAGACCTTAGGAGTTGTTGCTAAAACAAACGGGAGGGGAGGATCGACCCGTTCAGTATAATTCCGAAGAAAGACTGTTGGCAGCAGGTGGAGACATTTCTTTGGCCCCGTCAAAAGGAAATGCGGGCAGGGGAGAGCTCGGCAGAAGGTTCGAGAATGGGGTAGGGTCCTCTTCTTAAGATTCAGATAAAAAAAGAGTTCCAAACCTTTATGCCTGCACCTCCGTACAAGTGCTGCGTACAAGTTTTGGCCAGGATAATTGGGAAAGATCAAACCCATTTGAACCGCTCACATCACAGTAGTAGTAGCGTAAAGGCCGTAAGTCGGGGGGGGGGGGCGGCCATAACATAAGGCTATTACTTTCACATCTCTCTCTCTATCTATCTTTAGATATCTATAGAGAGATCCGGTGTGTGAACAACCCGACTGTGCGTTACATGTGCTCTACAGGCCGCACTCTATCCTCTTCCCAACGAGCCCATTTATCCTTTGATTTGGAAGACGGGCGTTGCCTTCGGTTCGAAAGGCATGGGTTTCAGTATGTCTCTAGATGAGGCCCCCCACTAGTCCGGCTAGCTAGTAAGTGGTTCTTTCGGGCGAGAAGCAGGCCGGGCCCTACCCTACGGGCGGGCATCTCCCGCAACGCAAGCTGCATTGTTCGCCACCACCCAAGAAGCAAAAGATTCGAGAGTCCAGGCTAAAAATACATGCATAGATAGGGGTCTAATGACAAGGGCCGACGACGGAAGCTCGGGACGGAGCCGTATGATGCGGAAGTCTCACGTACGGTTCCCTGAGAAGGGAGTGGCTACCTACTGGAGCTTCGACCAACCACCACCGGTCAATTCCGCTTTGGGGCCACCCCTTACTCTACCATTATTATAGGGGTATGGGGTTCGAGACAAAGAAAGATCAAGGCAGCATATCAGTTTTTCCTTTATACTTTACTTGGATCTGTTTTTATGCTATTAGCTATTCTGTTGATTCTTCTCCAAACAGGAACCACCGATTTACAAATATCATTAACCACAGAATTTAGTGAGCGGCGCCAAATCTTTCTATGGATTGCTTCTTTTGCCTCTTTCGCCGTCAAAGTGCCTATGGTACCAGTTCATATTTGGTTACCCGAAGCTCATGTAGAGGCACCTACGGCAGGATCCGTCATCTTGGCAGGAATTCTTTTAAAATTGGGAACCTACGGGTTTTTAAGATTTTCAATACCCATGTTTCCCGAAGCGACACTTTGTTCCACTCCTTTCATTTATACTCCAAGCGCGATTGCTATAATATATACTTCCTTGACCACTTCAAGACAGATCGATCTTAAGAAGATCATTGCTTACTCCTCAGTGGCCCATATGAATCTGGTGACTATTGGTATGTTTAGTCGGGCGGCGGCCGTTAGGTCACCTATTTTGAGTTATGGACACACAAGGCCAAAACATGTGTGCCGGGCGTGCGACCCATCAACCTACTAGCAATGGGGGAGAAAAGATAGCATGTCGCAACAAAAGCTTGATTCTAGGCGTCAGCAAAACACTGCCGTCTATTCCAAAAACAAAAGCCCCTTAGCGCCCCGGGACGGGAGTGGGGGACGGCCCTACGCGCAGGCAACAGCAGCACCGGCTCTACGAAGTAAGAATCGAATCTTTCTGTTGGCTTTCCCAATTCATTCGTGAATAAGAATTCAAGGGCGTTACTAGTTGCGAGCGCTTCGAGCTGCTTCGCCTGCTTGCTTCTTATTATGGCGGCTATCTATGTTGGCGTGGCGGAAATGAACGAAAAGCGATATGAACGTGCTATTTTCAAATCGATTGATAGATAGCCTGATCTGTTCTGATAGATCGAAAGAGTAGGAATGGCTAGAGAGGAAATCTCCTCTTTCGATCTATTGATGAGACAACTATCGATTCTTGATCCATCAGAAAGAAAAGAAATCGATATGTATCTGATGGAGTCTACATCGTACGTAGAGCGCCCAAGCGCTTTTTTGGCCAGCTCAGTTCTCTTATCCATCGGTCCAATGCACTGGGCTCATCTCATAGAGGGAAAAGCCAAAATGTAGTTGTGTTGTTGTTGTTGGCCGCCTCGACGCATTCCCTTCTCCCCCCGGCATCGTCCCACACAGAAAGAAAGAGCGCAGAGCCCCGGCCCGACCTCTAGGTCCGCTAACGTAAAGCGAGGAGTTGAGCCTGAACTGGCGAACCGAAGTCACTTTCGGAACCATACTTCCTACAGCTAACACGTGTCCAGTCCAGCGGGAACGCGCAGCGCAAACGACCGTGAGCTGCTATACCGAATCCCCCGCTGGCCATCGGGGACCGAGTGGTAAGGCCATGATCCGCAGGGGAACGGATCACTCATTCTTCCATTGGGAACAGGTGCACGAACGACAACTCCAAACGTCACACATCCGCCGCCTACCTACCGTTTAGGTGGCACCAGCGATATCCAGCTAAGGTAAGGAACTTCGTGTCGCGGCTGCTCCACTCCGCGCTGCGGTATCATGAACTGAACTTCGTTGCCTTCCCGCGCGCGAAGCGAATGGGCGTTGTGCTGTGGGTCAGTTTCGGGGCGGGGGGCGAAGAGAGACCAGAAGAATGATTCATTTGGATCGACGAGCTTTTTCAGCTCCAAAACTAACGAATCAATGGAATGTCTGTCTATCCATGAACATCTATTCTATCTGTATATCTAGGGGATTCTCTCTATCAAAAAAAAATGTTTTTTGGCATGATATGATCGCCTAGCCGTAGCCGCATATCAGCTGCGCTCAATATGCGGGTTGGATCAGATCTTTCGCTTTGACGGAAGCTTTTGGACCTAGCGAAAAGGACTTTAAGCCTTCGCGCAAGCAAGCGCGAGAGAAGCAAGCAAAGTAGAATAAGCTTTTCCAGAAGCAAGACGAGGAAGCGGAGCTGTCTACGAAGCGGTAGCTTCCCCCGACCGACTCAAATACAACAGTCGCGACCTACTTTGTTTGATTCAAAAGAAAGGCGAAGGCTTTGGCAACAAGCAAACGGCTTTCTATCATAGTTGCAAGGGTTCCAAACCTTAACTACAACCTTAAGTACAAAAGAAAGGCTGCTTTCGGTTGGTTTCATAAGGGGGCTGCTCACTACAAGCTATAGCTCTCAGCGCTTTCTTAGATTGAACGGCAATAAGAGTTGTCGACGTTCAATCTCTAAGGCGGGTTTCCGCTGAGAACTGAATAGTGTTCGTGTCCAAAGGTGAACAACGCCCTAGCTTCTAGAGTTCGCTGCTTTTCCCAGGCCGGAGAAGGGCTCGCCTTTGTTTGATATGTTCATTCAGTACCAATACAAACAACAATTCCACCAAAGTGGAAGGCCCACTATAGAAGCTAGAAGTAGCCTATAGTATAGTAGTCGGCCCGTAATGCCTCCCTTCATTTGCTTGCCTCCTTCTAGCTCAGAATGCTTACCCTCCTGCGCCAAGTCGATCTTTTAGGCTTGGCTTCGTCCCGGAAGCTATCGCTTCTACGACGAGTCGCTTCTACCCTTCTCTACTCTCTCTGGCAGAGAAAGCTCGAAGAGCTTCCCTTCATTCGCTTCGCGGGAGCCGCACAGCACATAGCTGGAAGTCAGAGGGCCCATACTACCTGCCTAACCCTTCGCTCCGAGGGACCGTAGATCGGAAAGCGCCTTCTAAACCACTCCATTCATCCAAAAGAGAAGGGAAGGGGCCTATGTCTTTGCATGACCCCTGCAGATTTGACCCTATCTACACCCGGAGCCAATCCCCTATCGGTCCTGCCACCACGCCGCAGAACGGGAGCTCGTGTGAAACCTTTTCTTTTTGGCGTAAGAGCGGTGGAACGTAACAAAATATTACGGTCGCGTAAGAGTTGGGCCGGAGGTACGGTAAACTCGGCCAAAATAGGACACCCGAAGGGCCCGGCACGCACAATCCTATCCTATCCGAGTTTAGCCCTTGCATTTCGGACAGCCGTCCGTAGCATCATAAGGAGGACCTCCCTTTCGAGGTAAAAAAATTGTACGGTACATAAGAGGTTGGTCTTTCTCAACGTGGTGTATAGCACGAAAAACCTTTCGATACAAGATAGAGCCGTTCACATGAAAGAAGAGAATCAAGGATTGATTCTCTTCTTTCTCTTTCTCGAGGGGAACATTCGGGCGCATTTATAAAAATCCTCTACTGCATCCAGGATCACAAGTGGAACGCTAAGCAGAGGTGGGAAGGCAGCGAGCTCCGCAACAAAAGCGAAGCGAGCCCCTTACTCACTTCTCTCTAGAAAGCCCTATTAGTCAAGCTTGAAAGCCGTTGCGCGCTACTAGCGCGCATCCTTCAGCTGGCTTCAAAGTGCTAGTTGTAGCGCGCTAGCGCCTCTATAGAGTAAGGCTCTTCTGTGGAGTCGTAGTCCACGAGCCTTGTCTTCTCTCCAACGACTAGCTTCCCTTTCTTGTTCCGGTCCGACAACGAGGACGCTGCCCTGCCCTTCTCCTGCCGTGGAAGGACTTCAGCCTGTGGTGTGGTCCAACCCATGGGCGGAGTCGCCCTCATCTCCCCCATTGCTCAGTGCTCCCTGCTGCTTCGCTGGGCTTTACCCGTCCCCGGCGTGGACGCGGGCTTCTATAAGAGAATGAAAGGCTCTCAACACAAGAAAACGCGAACCGCACGGATCCCACCCGAGTTCGTTTTCTGCCGCCACTGGCCGGCCGCTGTGGAAAGACAGCGCGGCCCCCTCTCGGGAAAGGGGAGTGGGGGTCAAACAAGCTCTTGCTGCAGAGGGGGCCCACAAGCACCCGGCCCCCCTTCTTCTTCAGTAAAGCCGACCCTTTTTTTTCGCCAGTGCTGACGCAGTGCGCACGTAGATAAGGAAAGCAAAATCCCAGTGGGGGGATGGGGGCCGGTGCCTTTCTTTTACGGCCTCAACTCCTATTTGTCAGCCGTGTGTAATTACTGCTCGGTCAGGGAGAGGGGAAAGGCTTGGGCCTACCGATCCCGATAGGACCTCATAAAGGAACGGGAGCAGTTGAGAGGTTCCATATTGCCGAGCCGGGGCAGCACTTCTGTACGTGATCGTAGTATGTCACGTCGTCTCGTCCCCGCTGCATTGAGCGGTCAAGGCCTTACCCTCTTCCTGATGCAGGAAGAGCGGCCTTGGGATCGGCGGCTTCGCTCGCCTCCTAAGAGAGTACCTATGCACTATGTTCCGGTTCACTGAGTTGGAAGATAGAGTTGGGGCGGGGTCTACGATGTGATACTAAAGTATGACCCGGGGAGATAGATGCTAACTATGGGTAGGAAGCAGGAACCATTATGTCAAAAATTTCGTGGGGTTACAGATCTCTTTTACTACCATCGATCGACAGAGCGGAACGACCAGAAAAAGAAGTGAAGTTAGAAAGCCGTATGATAGGTGGTAACTATCTTGTACGGTTCGGGGGGTAATCGGCGTACTCCGATCAGTGGGGGGAATCTTTGGCTCTATCGAACATACAGGGAATTGGAGGTAGCATTCCACCGATGTTAAGTCATGGACTGGTTTCTTCAGCCCTTTTTCTATGTGTTGGTGTTCTATATGACCGACATAAGACTCGACTTGTTAGATATTACGGAGGTTCAGTGAGCACCATGCCGAATCTCTCTACCATTTCCTTCTCTTCCACTTTGGCCAATATGAGTTCACCTGGTACTAGCAGCTTTATCGGGGAATTTCCCATCTTAGTAGGAGCTTTCCAAAGAAATAGCTTAGTAGCCACATTAGCAGCGCTTGGGATGATTTTAGGCGCGGCGTATTCCCTTTGGCTATACAATCGTGCGGTTTCTGGAAATTTAAAACCCGATTTCCTCCATAAATTCTCCGATCTAAATGGCAGAGAAGTTTCCATATTTATACCTTTTCTTGTTGGAGGGGCGACCGTCCGTTGAACTACCAAAGAAAAAAGGGTAAACCAATGTGATCATGACATTGTAGGTGCTTGCGATGGGACGGATGCGACTTCCCGTTCTTGCTTTGGGTGGCATAGCCCGTTGCAGAAGTCCCCCTTTTATTAATCCATTTCTTTAGTCTTTAGGGAGCTTGACTTTACTAAAAAAATAAGGCTCGCGCCGGGGCCGTTTTTTGGCTGAGCCATATCTTGCGGGGTGGGACCGAGAGAAAGAAAGGACGGGGGGCAACCATGCATGGTACTTCTCGACCGTGTCTCCGAGGGACAGTTGAACGAACGACTCATGAATGCTGCCGGGTTGGACGAGCCAATAACTCGAACGCGTTCGGTCTTTTTTTTGAGCAAGAATCACAGCGTTACCTTACCTTCACCATGATACGGACTCCAAGTTCTTATGGCAGAGCACGAGGAGATTTATCATCAATATGATGATGGGAATGGAAACCAGAAGCACGACCGGGGTCTTCGTGGTCCAAGATAATCAAACCATCAGTAAGAGTCACGTAAGCATGAGACTTTTTGGTAGTACCGGTGAACCAGATGGCCGCGGCGATGGAATCTGGGACGGAGGACTCGTAGTATCTCTCTAGATCTGGCAAAAGCGAAAGAGCCCCTAACGTAATTCGAATGGGGACTGACCGCGGAGCCCACTCTGGCCTCGCAGGGCGGGCCCCTGTGGTTGCGAGCTGGAGCTGCCATAGCTTATGGCTAGAGCAATGGGAGTGGGCCCCAGCAGAGAAAACAGTAAGGATAACGAGCGCTCCGCCCGCCAAGCGGGCGGCAGGAGCAGCGGGCAAGTTCTTGGTAGGCCAACAGCCCTGTGAACCGGGCGGGGCACTCGACAAAAGGGGAGCACGCTGAGCAAGTACGGGCCCGCTCCGCTTTATTAAAAGCGAGGACCACTACGGGAGGTCAAACCAAGGACCTATGGAAGTCGGGGCCCCGGTCAATATTGGATCAAACAATAGGGGGCCGTAGCACTGACCTCTTTTTTTATTGATTCAATACAATAGGGGAAAAGATCGTACAGTTCCCTACCGAGACAACAGAAACTCTCAACGGATCCTCCGCGCGCTGGGCATACCTCGTCCGTCCGTCTTTCTCGTGGCGGGAACAGAACAACAGGGAAAGACCCGACCGACCTGCCCAGGGCTCGAGGGCGAGCTTTATTGTTGAGAGAATGGGGAGTGAATCGAAAGGCTTCCGTTTTCGTTCTTGGTTTGGGGGCTTTCGGGCTCCTCTCGATCTTATTCGTAGTTGGGAAGGGGGAAGGAGTCTAAATCAATGGACATTAATGAACCATCATTGATGGGCGTTGCACATGACACGATCAATTCGACTCAAGGTCTGGCGCTAATAGAAGTTGCTTACTCTCCTAGTAGCGAAGGAAAAGGGCAGGGCTTTTTTCGTAGTAATAGTGGACGGGTCTCATGAGATCTATGCCGACCGTCGGAATCAAATGAAGGTCGAAGGACCATTCGATTCATTAAGAGGCATAGATCTAGGCCTCTTTGTTTGGTCAATCACCAAAGGCGGGGGGAACCACTATGGACGAGACCGCCCGGCCTCGATTCTTTTGCATAGTCCGGGGGCCGGCCGCAGCAGACCAGCGGGGCATAGCGGCGCCCTCGGCTGGCGCCATTCCCGAACCTAGCAGCAGACGGGCGGGACGGGCCTGAATTCAGACCAGACTCTTCTTTCTTTGTTTGAGCTGCTCCCACGCGCGCAGACCGGAAGATCTCAGTTGTCCTGAACTGGACAAATACGTAGAGATCTTCGTGGGACCGGGGAGGGAGTCTCAATCGATCTTTTCTAGGATTCCTTATCATGCCACGCACGGAGATCTTTCCATTGATAGAGTTGAGGGCTCCCCATTGAACAAAGTCTTAAAGGTTAGGTTACTACCTGCCTCTACGGAAGAGGTGTACTTTGTACCGCCGGGAGGTCATATAGATCGGAACCCGGAGCGATAAGAACGAAAGCCCTACCCACAGCTACAACTACTGGCGCTTCAAAAGGCTTAGATTCTAAGGGCGCTACTGAAAGGCTTTAGGTCGTGGTTTAGGGAGGTTTGGAACCCTTCCCCTATTTCGGCATTTCATTCTCTATTTGGCCCGCCTCAAACAAAATGATAAAAAAAAGGAGAGGCCTATTGATTCGAAGTCACTACGGTCAATAGCAACCCTCTTTCTTTCCCGGGTCTCCTTTCGAAGTAAAGGCCTTCGCATTCCTAATCCGGTAGGGTCGGACGCCTTTGTTTGCCCCAGCTTGGCGAATCGCATCCCCGCGCAACGACATTGTTTGTGAGCCCCTTACCCTTCTCGCTCAGTGTTTGCAACGGCTGGGAAGGCAGTCGTAGAAGCGAAGCCTATCGCCACGCCGACCATCAAATACGAGATTTGGCCTCTTCTCAAAGATTTGATGGAATGGCCCAGCCCACCCAAGAGCGCTTATGTCATATGGGAACTCATGGCTGGAAACAATCCTTATGGTTTTGATATCCGGTAGGAATAATAAGAATCAAAGTCCAGGTTGGTTGGTGAGCCTAGTGATAGGAGACTATCTAGCTTGGTTCGGAGAGCACTTGTTGGGTTAAAGATTTTTTTGTTGCTAAATGTTACGGCCTAAATGCTGAACTATTGACCCTACTTCTTTGGATGGGTGTTCACCCCAAAGTGTTCCCGGACTGCATGCATACATCCGTAAGTAACTTAGTGCAACATGGCAAATTTCATTGAGAGGAATCAGCAAAGAAAAGAAAGAGGGTTCCAAACCTATCAACTCGTAACAAGTTGCTGGATCGAAGTAGGACATTCTCCTTTTTTCACTTCGAATCGAATTCGAAACCGGCGTGAGGCTGCTGGATGCTTCTGATCAATAGAACAGGAAGAGGAGCCAAAAATCAAAACCAGAAAAATGTTCGTCGATTCTTTCTTTGTCGAATTCTCACCCATCCAACTTCCTTATGATTCTCTTCCAGAAAGAAGTCAATTCTTCTTGGACGAGGATCTATCGTTCTTCATTCTATTCATACTGCATTCTTTAATAATATTTTTTCGAGTGCTAAAAGAAGTGAGAAAGGAGAAAGAAGTAAAAAAAAAACTTTCTTTCTTCGGACTCTTTGGAACGAAAGACTTGGTTTTTGGTAATCCTGTCTTTCGTTCTCATAGGATGGGTAGGAATCCCATATCCTGAAATCGCCTCTTGCGATGGAAGGAACGCTTTCTCGCCACCACCTAGTCCAGTGCCATTGCCGGAAGAACCGGTTACTCCCCCCGAAGCTCCGCCGGTACCTCAACCGGTTGTTATACCCCAATTGGCCCAGCCTCTTATCGGGGATGACAGCCGAAGGAGCCTCCTTTATAACAGGTACCTTTTCCTGAATTTCGGGGGGAATGATGACCTCCGCCGGATGGTCTCCATTCTAGACGCCCAAGTCATAGTGGAGCGCCATGTGGAGGCGGCATTGGTCCATGATGGCTTTCATCCGCATTCCATTCTTGCGCGATATGTAGAAATTCGGGGGCTTCTACATTCGCCGCAAGGGGAGCTTTTGAGTGAACGCACCTATCACTCCTACGTCACTCAGATATAGGAAGATGGCACCCGACAAAGCGTTCCCTATCGCCGGATTATGAGAGCCATCCAGAACGCTGATCTTACAACGAGAGATCAGCGTTTTGGTTGGGTGGAAGGGATCTCTCTTGATGATGATGTTAGGCGGCGTTCAGAACCAGCCTTGAAGTGAATGAATTAGAAAGAACGAAGAAGTAAGGAAATGAGACGACTCTTTCTTGAACTATATCATAAACAGATCTTCCCCTCCACACCAATCACGAGTTTTTCTCCGTTCCTCTCGTATATCGTCGTAACGCCCTTAATGCTAGGTTTTGAAAAAGACTTTTCATGTCATTCCCATTTAGGTCCGATTTGGATCCCTCCGTTGTTTCCTTTTCCTCCCGCACCTTTTCCTCGAAATGAGAAAGAAGATGGTACACTCGAATTGTATTATTTAAGTGCTTATTGCTTGCCAAAGATCCTACTTCTACAATTGGTAGGTCACCGGGTTATTCAAATAAGTCGTGTTTTCCGTGGTTTTCCCATGTTACAACTTCTGTACCAATTCGGTCGATCCGGAATGGATCGGTTAAACATTCTATTAGGGAGTCCGGTCTTGACTCTTCTGTGTGGTATTCATTCTCGTTCGGCTCTTGGAATCACATCCAGCAGTGGTTGGAACAGCTCGCAAAATCCAACCACTTCACCTACTTCATTGCCCCCAACCCTTTCTCGTACCTCTATTGAAACAGAATGGTTTCATGTTCTTTCATCGATTGGTTATTCCTCTCCGTTCGTATCTCTTTTTCCAATTTCGGTCTCGATTAGTTCACAAGATTGAATGGCCAATTCTCCTCCGGACCCTCGATTCGATTGTTTTCCAAGAATGTTGAGCCGGGTATGTAAGCCATGTATCTGGGAGGAACTTAAAATAAGGGATTTCTTTCGGTTTTTTGCACCCTGTTTTGGTCTTGATTAGAATATTTTGAAACAAGAAATGGTACATAATATATCATACACATACATAAATAAGTCCCTGCATTTCCTATCTAATAATGTCATTAAGGGCTAAAGGGGAGTCTCTTGGGTACATAAATAACTCAACATCCCGCAATAAAGTAGGCGGCTCTATTGCTCCTCCTCCAACAATGGGTGACTCTAGAAGACTGTAAGGCTCTTGCATTTTAAGTGAAGCTCAGCAGCATATTTCGCGCTTATGGGGCTTGCATTGGGAGTTAATCATCTTGACTGCATAAAATGAGTCAGACTCTACCCAAAGGTTCTTAATGCCCATTCGCGAAGCCATCTCCACCGTATGGCAGATTGCATAAAGTTCCACCCTCAAAATATCTCTCCACTCAACTGTCCTCCGGAAAGCCCAAAGAGGATGGCCGAAAAAGTCCCTTGCTATCGCAGCCGCAGCAGCCTCTATTGCTACTGAACCGTCTGTGCTCACTTTTGTTTCCGGAGGGTTCGAAGAAGAGTAATATTCCGCCATAGATGGCTGAGCAGGGTGACCATGCACTCCCCAAAACAGAGTGAAAAAAAGGAGTAAAAAACTCTCAGTTTCATCTGAGCGGAAAGCGAATGCAGTCTCAGTTTGACTTCCCTTACAATTCTCCAAAACGACGTTCTGCTTACTGCTTGGATTCCCTTCATGGCGTCTGGAATTTCTCTCACGCCAAACATAGTATATGACTGCTGTAAAGCAGAGCTTTAGGATCAGGCCAGTAAAGTAAAGGCCGAATTCTTAGTTTTTCTATTAATTAATCTATCGGCAAACATCATGAAGGTTGGTTGCAGGCCGATCATATCCACATTTAGGATAGAGCTGAGCCCAAATCCACCCTGCATAGCTGCACTGAAAACAGAGATGTTCGGCACTTTCATCTTCAAGGATGCACAGGCCACAAAGAGTCACGGTGTTGGGATAAAATCTGCTAACTCGATCTGCTGTAAGAAGCCCAGAGTTGAGGGCCATCCAGGCGATAATACTGTGCTTGGGGGTATTCCATTTTCTCCGAACGATGCCTGCATAGTCGACCTTAGGATAGGTCTGCATAATTAGGTTCCAGGCTGTTTTGGAGTTTCAATTTCCATCCGGGCTGAGAGACCAAACGAGCCTGTCTTCAACAGAGAGCTGCGGGAGTTCCTACAGGGCAATCTCTTGCATTAAAAACTGTCCAGCCATTCTGCGGCTAGGAGGAAGGTTCCAATGCCCAAACTTAGCTTACCTAAAGTGAGAAAGAGGGCTCTGCTTTGCTTTATTGGAATGTTTGCTTTGGCTTACTTCCTAGAGTACCATCTCGGAACAATCCATGCCCTTCGGCAGCTGGAGGTCTTTTTTTCAAGAAGAAAGGTTACTGGATTGGGGCTTTCCCCTCTATAGGATTGGTAATTCTTCGTCCCTCTCGGCAGCAACTTTGGGCATTGAAAAAAAAAAAAAAAAAAAGCTTGATCAAATCAAGGCTTGGAGGTCGGTCACCAACAAAGATGTCTACTCAAACCTACGGTCGGGTGCTCCGAAAAAGGGGCAGTAGTGAATCTTCCTACCACAGAAGGGAAAAAAGGAAAAAGTGGAGCCTCCACCCCGGGTCGGTTCCCTCGAAACTATATATATATATGCGATATATGCGTTACGGGAATATACGATTACCTTGAACCCTACTACTGCTTGTCCCACCGGGAAGGAGGTTTTGTATGGCCAGATTCCAATTCTAGAGTATCCGCTGGATTCTGAATACCGAACCCTATCTATTTGCACGATGGGGCGTGGGCTCCTAGGAAGCGAATTCATACTAAGCAAGAGGACCGGGTATGGGGTACCAAAAAGAGTTAACTTAGGTTGACGGTCGAGCCCCTCTTCTTAGGGAAAGAATGGGGTGGGAGACAGATAAAAGATAAGTGTAGGGTTTTCCATAGCATTATTCGTCTTCGAAGCTGTCTTATTCTAGCCATGGCATTAATCGAGGGCTTTTCGTCCGCACAGTAAAGCGTGTGCATTTAGTAGAAAGGTTGACTTCTGTAGGCCCTGTTCGTCTATGTATGAAAAAGCACACAAGCCACGAAGGCAGGTGGTGGTCTGGTAAGGTTTCCTCCGAAGAACCGAAAGCAAAGCGCTATGCCGGGATCGGATAAAAAGCAAAAGCGCGCAGAGCAGAGCATAAAGTCTTGGCTTGATTAGGACAAGCGTAGCAGGTGCGTAGCAGCCTTGTGGCACTGCCCTTTCAGGTATATCCCATACATCGATCAAGTAAGCTTTCACTTCAACGGAGATAGAAAGTCATTTATCAATTCCCAGCGTAACACACTAAATACAGTGAAAGATACATTAATTCTTTTTTTTGTCTCCCTTCTTGCTAGGTAAGCAGGTTGCCCATATTCTATATCTTTATTCGGAAAGATCACTTTCAGAGCAGATGTGCAAGAAGTTTAATTACGAAGCTATGCTGATATATAAGAGTCAGGGGCTGACCTTATCGCATTTCCAATCCACAAGCAAAGCATTGAAATTACACAAAAAAGAGTTGAAATATGCTCCTAGACCTATATAGGGTTTTCCCCACCTCTGAAGCTTTCAACTCATCATATGCCTATGCTTATGCCCGATAACTTTTTTACATACAATCATGAAAGAACATTTCGAGATGGAAGCAAATACAACCAATAAAATCACAGACTCAGTGACCGTGGAAGCTCTCAAGGCAAGGTAGCCCAACCAACTTCTTTCGCACCGCTTTCACAGCCCAAGAGAGAGCTCAGCGAGCGGGGACCCTGCAACTCCGATTTTTCATTCCTAAGCAGTTAGCATAACTATAGAAACTGGAGGTCAATCAGAGGAAGGAACGACCAATGCCATAGGTTGCTTAGCTAACAACCCGGGGGCTCC